>Ga0209536_100001148_pt1 | contig 43749 bp, 32 predicted proteins | sample DeeMarSeWOR28_12_FD_187461 | JGI IMG/M metagenome (GOLD analysis project Ga0209536, IMG submission 187461) | Marine sediment microbial communities from White Oak River estuary, North Carolina - WOR-2-8_12 (SPAdes) (version 2) | ecosystem: Environmental > Aquatic > Marine > Intertidal zone >...
CCGTCGGATCCTGTGCCCAGATCGGCGCCGGCGTGCACATTTCAGGCGGCGCGGGCATCGGCGGCGTGCTGGAACCGCTGCAGGCCGCGCCCACCATCATCGAGGACAACTGCTTCATCGGCGCCCGATCGGAAGTGGTCGAGGGCGTGATTGTCGAGCGCGGCGCAGTGATCTCCATGGGCGTTTTTATCGGCCAGAGCACCCGTATCTATGACCGGGAGAACGATGAGGTCATTTACGGGCGCGTCCCCGCCGGCGCGGTGGTCGTCCCGGGCACTCTGCCCTCGGGCGACGGTCGCTACGGGCTCTATTGCGCGGTGATCGTCAAGCGAGTGGACGAAAAGACGCGCGCCAAGGTGGGGATCAACGAGCTGCTCCGCGCCGCTCGCTGATCGCGGACGCGCTCATAGCTCCTTGTCCAGGACCGACGTCTTCACGTGCCGGACGTCTTTGCCCTCGACGATGAAGATCACATATTTGGCGATGTTTTTGGCATGATCGCCGATCCTTTCCAGGGCCTTGATCACGATCACCATGTCTGCCGCATGCTCAATCCTCGCCGGCGCCTCGATGAGCCGCGTATGAACGTCCCGCAACGCCAGCTTATATTCCGCGTCCAGCTCTGCATCGGCCTGGGCCGCGCGGACGGCCCGCTCGGTATCCGCGTCGTCCAGCGCCTCGATAACCTCTTTTAACAGTCCCATGGCGAGCGTGGCCATGCTCCGGGCACTGCGTCCGAGTCCTGCCAGCTCGACGTCGTGCTCGCGCACCAGTCGGCGAGCGATCTTGGCGATTTTTTTGGCCTCGTCGCCACAGCGTTCCAGGTCGATGATCGCCCGCATCACTGCAATGATCACCCGCAGATCCATCCCCATGGGTTGACGCTTCGCGAGGATATGCAGGACCAGCTCCTCCGCCTCCGTGTCGTAGCGATTGACCTGTTCCTCTCTCTGCATGACCGTTCGCGTCATCTCGACGTCGCCCTCGATCAATGCGTCCACGGCCAGGCCGATCTGATCGCCGACCAGACCGCCCATTTTGAGGAGCAGGGTCCTGAGGCGATCCAGCTCCGCGTCGTAGGCGCGAACGGTATGGCCTTCGGTGTACTCGGATATGTGGTCTGTCACGACACCCTCCGGAATCGCAGCGCTTGCCTAGCCGAATCGGCCGGTGATGTAGTCCTCGGTCAGCTTGTGGCTGGGGTTGGTGAAAATCCTGTCGGTCTCATCCACTTCAACCAGATAGCCGAGGTGAAAGTACGCCGTCCTCTGGGATACCCGCGCCGCCTGCTGCATCGAATGGGTCACGATGCAGATCGTGTAATTCTGCCGGAGTTCGTCGATGAGGTCCTCGATCCGCGCCGTTGCGATCGGATCCAGGGCGGAACACGGCTCGTCCATGAGGATGACCTGGGGTGACACGGCAATCGCTCGGGCGATACAGAGTCGCTGTTGCTGCCCGCCGGACAGGCCCGTCCCCGCCTGGTCCAGTCGATCCTTGACCTCCTTCAGCAGGCCTGCTCTCTCCAGGCTTGTGTGAACGATTTCGTCCAGCTCGACCTTGTCTGCCGCCAGTCCGTGAATGCGGGGTCCGTAAGCCACGTTCTCGTAAATGCTTTTGGGGAATGGATTCGGCTTCTGGAACACCATCCCGACCCGGGCGCGAAGCGGAACCACGTCGATCTTGGGATCATGGATGTCCTGACCGTCCAGTTCGATGCTGCCCGTCACCCGAGCGATGTCGATGGTGTCGTTCATCCGGTTGAGGCACCGCAGAAAGGTGGATTTTCCGCAACCCGAAGGCCCGATCATTGAAATCACTTCATGGCGACCGATGTCCAGGTCCACGTTGAATATCGCCTGTTTGTCGCCGTAGAAGACATTGACGTTCCGGCAACGAAATACGGGATCGTCGTGGGTGATATCGCCGACCGTCTGCTCGGGCACGTCGGAGTCACGGTCTCGACCGAACAGCCGGGAGGCACTCCCCCGTCCATCGTGGTCGGCGCCGTCCCGTGCCTCGGTGTTCGGGTCTCGGCTCATCGTTGTCGTTTCCATGAACTCATTCCCATCGATTGTACCGCCGCGTGATCACCAGCGTCGTTCAAACTTCCTGCGCAGATAAATCGCCACGGAGTTCATCAGCACCAGGAATCCGAGGAGAACGATAATCGCCGCCGAAGTTCGCTCGACGAAGGCCCGCTCGGGCGCATCGGCCCAGAGGTAGATCTGGACCGGCAAGGCAGTGGACGGGTCGAACAGCCCCTGGGGCACGTCGACGATAAAAGCCACCATGCCGATCATAAGGAGAGGCGCGCTCTCCCCGAGGGCCCGCGCCATGCCGATGATTGTGCCGGTCAGCATCCCGGGCAGGGCCAGCGGGACCACGTGATGAAAGGTCGTCTGCATCTTCGAGGCGCCCATGCCGAGTGCAGCTTCCCGGATCGACGGCGGCACCGACGTCAGAGCCGCACGGCTACTGATGATCACGGTCGGCAAAGTCATTACGGTCAACACCAGCCCCCCGACGATCGGTGCAGAACGGGGCAGGCCAAAGAAATTGAGGAACACGGCAAGACCGAGGAGGCCGAACACGATGGACGGGACGGCCGCCAGGTTGTTGATGTTGATCTCGATGAGATCGGTCCAACGGTTTCTTGGCGCGAACTCCTCCAGGTAAACGGCGGCGGCCACGCCGATCGGGAACGACAGGAGCAGCGTCACCAGCAGCATGTAGAAAGAGCCTTTCATGGCGCCCCAGATACCCGCCATCTCGGGATCCCGTGAGTCGCCGTGGGTGAACAGCGCCCTGTTCCACCGCATATTCACTCGGCCCTGCTCGGCGAGGGCGTCCACCCACCGGACCTGGTCGTCCGAGACCCGCCGTTCGGCTTCCGGCAGCGTTCTGTCGATCCGACCCTTCATCAACATATCGATGTCGGCGCTGGCCGGAATTTCCACCGGCAGCGTCTTGCCGATGAGCGACGGGTCCTGCAGCACCCCATCCTGCAGCTGGAAAGGCGCCCCGTTGCTGATCAGCGCCGCAAGTTTGCGTTTCGCCGAGCGGCCCGACGCCTCGGGAAAGATCGCCAGGAGGGCATCCCGGATCAGGCTGTTGTAATTGGCCAGCCGCAGGGTCTCCGGATTCCTTGTGCCTTCGGGATCGATGACGTCGGCATCAAAATGGATGTCCAGCGTCACGAATGTCTGACGGAAAGCCGAATATCCGTTGCCGACAATGCTGGCCAGGAGAATTGCAAGAAACGACAGGCCGAGGATGACGGAGATCAGACCGTATGCCCGGAAACGCTGCTCGGCCCGGTAACGTTTCCGGAGGCTCGCGCCAACCATGGCCATGGCCTGCTCAGGCGTGCGAAGCACCGTGCCGTCCTTCCGACGAGAATTACTCATACTGCTCCCGGTATTTCCTCACGACAGTGAGCGCAATGACATTGAGTACCAGGGTCACCACGAACAGCACCAGGCCCAGGGCAAAGGCTGCCAGGGTCTTGGGGCTGTCGAACTCCTGGTCCCCGACCAGGAGTGTCACGATCTGGACGGTCACGGTAGTGACCGCCTGGAGCGGATTGGCCGTCAGGTTAGCCGACAGGCCCGCAGCCATGACCACGATCATCGTCTCGCCGATGGCGCGGGAGACCGCCAGCAGCAACCCGCCGACGATACCCGGCAACGCTGCCGGAAAGATCACCTGGCGTGTGGTCTCGGACTTGGTGGCTCCCAACGCATAGGCCCCGTCCCGCATGCTCTGGGGCACCGCGTTGATGACGTCATCTGACAGAGATGAAACGAAGGGGATGATCATCACGCCCATGACCAGCCCCGCCGCCAGTGCACTCTCCGAAGCGACGTTCATTCCCAGGGATTCGCCCAGCTCCCGGATCTCCGGCGCCACGACCAGCGCGGCGAAAAAGCCGTATACGACGGTCGGTATGCCGGCAAGAATCTCGAGCAGCGGCTTGGCCACGCTGCGGACAGAGCGCGGCGCATACTCGGCCAGGTAGATCGCGGTCATCAGACCCACCGGCGCCGCCACCAGCATGGCGATCCCCGCAATCAGAGCGGTACCGGCAAATAACGGGACCGCGCCGAAGGCGCCGGACCCACCCACCTGGTCTGCCCGGATTGCGGTCTGGGGTGACCATTCCAGACCGAACAGGAATTCAGTGACAGGGACCTGCTGAAAGAAGCGGATAGATTCGAAGAGTACCGAGAGCACGATCCCCACCGTCGTGAAAATCGCAATGGTCGAGCAGGCGATCAGAAACCATTTCGCCACGATCTCCACGTGGTTCCGGGCTCTCAGCTCGGGGCGGATCAGTCGCCAGGCGAGCAGCAGTCCCAGCGCCGCGACACCGATGGACAACGCTGCTCGAGCCACGCTGTTTATTCGCTCCAGTCGCTGCCAGTGATCGGCCGCGGCCCGGACGTCCGCAGATACGTTGCCGCTGACAATGTTGCCAACCACAAGATTCTTCACGTCGTTCATGATCAGCCCGACTCGCTCCGGCGGCAGGGCCTGAATCTCGGGAGGAAGATCCCGGACAACCAGATTGCTGATCAGCGTCGGTTCGATGCCCTGCCAGAACAGCAGCAAAAGGATGGCCGGGATCCCGGCCCAGATAGCGGCATACAGGCCGTAATGACCTGGCAGTGAATGCAGTGCCCGAATGCCCCCGCGGTCGGCCGCCAGCGCAAACGCACGTTTTCGGCCGGCGAGGAACCCCGCCACGCTGATGGCAAGCAATGCAATAAATAAAGTCGACGCAGTCACCCCTGTCCCCAATCAAGGATTTCTTGTCGGCACCTGTGGCGGCTCGTTGGTCGGCAAAAGTAACGGCGACGGTTGCCCGTCGCCGTTACCCATTATGGACCGCCAGCCGCGCCCTGTCAGTTCGCCGCCAGGCTCAGGGACCGAAGCGTTTTGACGTCCTTGGCGAACTCGGCCCGCTCTGCGTCCGGCATGGGAATCAGGCCGCGATCGGCCAGGTAGCCGTCGGGACCCCAGGCCTTTTCGCTGGTGAACTCGGCAAGGTACTCCGGAATCCCCGGGATGACCCCGGCGTGTGCCGCCTTGACATAAAAGTACAGCGGCCGCGACACAGGGTAGGAGCCGTCGGCGATGTCGTCAAAATCGGGAACAATCCCATCGATCGGGTTGCCTTTGATCTTGTCGCCGTTCTGGTCCAGGAAACTGAATCCGAAGACACCCAGGGCGTTGGGATTGGCCTGAAGTTTCTGCACGATCAGGTTGTCATTCTCACCGGCCTCGATGTAGGCGCCATCCTCCCTGACCGTATGGCAGACAGCCTTGTAGGCGTTCTTGTCCGTATCCTTGAGCGCCTTGAGCCAGTCAAAGGTCTTGCAGCCCCCTTCCATGGCCAGTTCCGCGAACGCGTCGCGGGTGCCGGAGGTGGGCGGGGGCCCGAGGACCTCGATCTTGATCTCGGGAAGATCCGGGTTCACGTCCTTCCAGGTTTTGTACGGATTGTCGATCAGAGAGGCCATCCCCGTGGCCGAACCGTCGGGTACCTGCTTCGCCAGAGCCAGGAAAATATCACGGCGGGAAACCTTGAATGTCGGCGCATTCTTGTCGTTGGCCAGCACGATGCCGTCGTAGCCAATCTTGACCTCGACGATGTCCTTCACGCCGTTGCTTTCGCAAAGTTCCACCTCCGAGGACTTGATCCGCCGGGAGGCGTTGGTGATGTCGGGATGCTCTACGCCGACACCGGCACAGAACAGCTTGAGGCCGCCGCCCGAGCCCGTGGACTCGATTTTCGGCGTCTTGAACGGCGTGCTTCGGCCGAAATTCTCCGCGACGACCGTGGCGAACGGATACACGGTGGATGAACCGACGACGAATATGTAGTCGCGAGCGGCCTGCGCCCCGACCGATCCGCTCCCGATGAGCGTTGCGACGGCAGCAACTGCCAGTCCCTTTCTAATCACGTTAGCCTCCTAACTGATTGATTTAATTCCAAGCGGGCATTTCCAATCCGGCGCGACAGTCCGCTTTGTCCGCGTCGCCGCCCGCCGTGGTCGTGTTTTATACGCGGGGTTTGTTACCGAAATATGTCAGGACATTTAGTGATTGCCAGTTCCCCGGCGACCTTTGTTAAACTCAAGCGTCGTCCCGCCAGGTACGGATACCTGCTGTCATGGCCATCACTCTTTTTGGAATCGCATCCTGCGACACGTGCCGGAAGGCACGGCGCTGGCTGGATAACAACAATCTTGCCTACCACTATCACGATATTCGTCGGGATGGGCTGCCGGCCACGGCCCTGAAGGACTGGGTGCGCCGAGCCGGCTGGGAGACCGTGCTCAACCGACGGAGCGCCACCTGGCGCCGTATCCCGGACGTGGACCGGGACGTGACGGGTCCGGAGGACGCCATGGCCCTGATGCGCGAATATCCGCCCATTATCAAGCGCCCGATCCTGAGTTCCGGCACCGCACTGCTGGTCGGGTTCGATCCGGAGGCTTACGCCGACACGCTGCTCGGGCGTTCCAAGTGAGCGAGACCCTCAGGCTGGCCCGGGACCTGATCTCCCGGCCTTCCGTCACCCCCGAAGACGCGGGCTGCCAGGCACTCCTCGCGGAACGTCTCGAGCGACTCGGCTTTCAGGTCGAGATAATGCAGATCGGCGATGTCGCCAACCTGTGGGCCCGCCGCGGCTCCGCATCACCGCTGCTGTGTCTCGCCGGTCATACCGACGTGGTGCCCACCGGCGACGAGTCCCTCTGGACCCACCCGCCGTTCGTGCCCACGGAGGACGCGGGCTGGCTGTATGGCAGGGGGGCGGCTGACATGAAGTCCGCTTTGGCCGCCCTGGTCGTGGCCTGTGAGGAATACCTGTCCGGTCATCCCAATCCGGACGGATCTCTGGCCTTCCTGATCACCAGCGACGAAGAGGGCATCGCCGTCGACGGAACCCGGGCGGTCATGGAGCGCCTGACTGATCGTGGCGAGCATATCGACATGTGCATCATCGGGGAGCCCTCGAGCAGCGAGACGCTGGGCGATACCATCCGGGTCGGCCGGCGGGGTTCACTCAGCGCCGAGTTGACGGTCCTGGGCAAGCAGGGACACGTGGCCTACGCGGGTCTGGCGCGGAACCCGCTCCACGAACTGGTGCCGGCCCTGAGGGAACTCACCGAGATCCACTGGGACGATGGCAACGCGGCCTTTCCGCCAAGCAGTTTTCAGGCGACCAACATCCACGCAGGAACCGGCGCCATGAACGTTATCCCGGGAGAATGCCAGCTGCGTTTCAACATCCGTTACTGCACGGAACAGACGATGGAAGGGTTGCAGGGACGGGTCGAGGAAGTGCTCGACAGGCACGGGCTGGATTACCGGATCCTGTGGAGGGACGTGGGCCGCCCCTTCCTGACCGCGGAAGGACGGCTGACCGAGGCGGTCAGGACCGCGGTGCAGGAAGAACTCGGCGTCGCGCCCACGATGTCCACCGCCGGCGGCACATCCGATGGCCGATTTATCGCCCCCCGCGGCGCCCAGGTGGTCGAAGTGGGCCTGCTCAACGCCACCATCCACCAGGTGAACGAGCGAACACCCATCGAGGACCTGGACCGGATCAAGAACGTCTATCGCCGGGCGATCGAAATGATCCTAGGACGCTGATCGGCCAGCGAGCCGCCAGTTGAAAAACAGTCCGCCAACGCCCAGCGTTACGAAACAGATCAGCACCCATGCCGGCATGCTGAGCCCGAACAGGCTCCAGACAACCTTGGCGCATTCTCCTGATCCCGAGAACACCATGGAGAGGGTCTCGGCCAGTCCGAATACGTCGAGCATGTAATCCAGGCCCGGACCACAGGCGGGCACCTGGTCCGGCGGCAGGCTCTGAAGCCACAGATGCCGCACGGATACGGACCCGGCGACCGCCGCTGTCAGCAACAACACCACGCCCCACAGACGGGCACCGACGCGACCGGCGTTATGCAGGGCCGCAAGCAAAAACACGAACCCGAGCGATATCGTGCCGACCCTCTGGAGGACACAGAGCGGGCACGGCTCCAGCCCCATGACATGCTGGGCAAAAAGCGCGAATCCCATCATCCCGGCGCAAGCCGCGGCACCCAGGGCGTTGATCCGTCGTCTCATCGCCCCCGCTGACCGGCGCGCAACGTGGTCACTCATGGGAGGCAATCTCCTCCATGAGTTCAGCATCGGCGCCGACATGGCGGATATCTTTGCCGTGGACCAGGTAAACCACGTACTCGCAGATATTCTTGGAGTGATCCCCGATCCGCTCCAGCGACCGTGCCGCCCAGAGGGTGTCCAGCACTCTGCCGATGGTCCTCGGATCTTCCATCATGCGGGTGATACTCTGACGCATGATGGCGTCGTATTCCTCGTCCACCAGTTCGTCTTCCCTGGCCACTTCCAGCGCCGCGTTGCTGTCCATCCGGGCCAGGCAGTCCAGGGATCGGTGAAGCAGGTCCCGGACCATGCGGCCCATGTGCTTGATGTCCCGGTAACGATTCTCGGGCCTCTCCTGAGAAGCAAGTTTCGCGGACAGGTAACCGATCTTCTCCGCTTCGTCCCCGATCCTTTCCAGATCTGTGATGGCCTTGATGATCGCGATGATGAATCGCAGGTCCCCTGCGGCAGGCTGCCGGCGGGCGAGTATCAGATTGCATTCCTCGTCGATGGCGACTTCCATGCGATTCACGCGATAGTCTTCCCGGACCACCTGTTCGCCTAGGTCGCTGTCGCCCTTCACCAGCGCTTTCAGCGCTCTGCGAAGCTGCTTCTCCACCATCCCGCCCATTTCCAGGACGCGACTCCTCAGAGCCTCGAGCTCTTCATTGAACTGGCGGGAAATATGGTGACTGATTTCGTCAGCGCGCATGGCCTGGCCCTTCCTTATCGAGCGCGCCGACATTGTAGTGCGCAAGATCGTTCTCGTCACCGTAAGGGGAAACGACCCCGATGACCGGGGTCGTTTCCACCGTAATGATGGGCAATGAGACCAACAGATTACTTGAAGTCCAGGGCCACCCGGAACGCGATGGCGTTGGGCTCGTCCTTGATTCGATTACCGTCAGCATCCAGGAAGCGATCGCTGGCGTCATCTGCGCTGGCGGCGACGTAGTTCAGCATGAACCGAAGGTAGGGGTTGACGTAGTAATTGAGACCGACGGTCCAGTTCTCCTCTTCGCCACCGCCGATATCGCCATCTTCCAGGTCTATGCTGCTGTAGCGCAGCGCCACTTCCCAGGCGTTACTGGCCTTGGTACGGGCGAATTTGCCGCCCTTGTACGCGCGGCTTTCCCCCGTGATGAACCAGCTGCCGTAGATGTAGTACCCCGAGAAATCCGGCTCGTCGAGGGCGCTGTCGTTACGGTTCACGCTTTGCTGCATCCATTCGCCCTGGACCGAGAAGGGACCCATCACCCACGCCCCCTCGAGGCCGTAGGTGATAACGTCGTCGACCTCGGCGAGCGTGCCCGTGTCGACCAGGCGGGTGCTCGTCTTGTGGGTCTCGGGCCGTGACCGCACTCGCCATTCGTCGCTGCCGGGATCCTGCCAGGAGGCAGAGGCGCCGACGTGGAGCTGGCTGTCACCCAGCTTTGGTCCCCAGGCCAGCCGACCCGAGAAACCGAGGCTCTCGGTGCTGTTGTCGTCGGAGCCCTCCTCATCGCCAAAGATGCTGGCAGCATAGTGCCAGGCGCTGGCATCGCCGGACAGCCCTGCGCTGATGCGTCGATCCGGCACGAACTCGGACATCATGGCTCGCTCGATAAAGGTCGTGTACTTGGAGCTGGTCAGCACCTCCAGTCCCTGCTCCTGTTTGAACTGCCCCAGCGTGATCTTGCCTACATCCCAGCCCGTGTACTGGACGTACATGTCCTTCAGCTCGGTTCCATTGCCCGCGAAATCGTACTGGGCCTTGTACTTCCAGTCGTCGGCGACGTTGCCTTCCGCAAAAAGCCGGGTACGACGGAATTCTGTACCGCTGCCCAGGTCGATATTGTCCTCGTCGTAGTACACGTAGTCCGCCTGAATGCGTCCTCCGAGCGAAACGGTCATCTCGGCTTGCGCCGTTCCCGCCAGAGACGCGGATAGGGCCACGAGACCACAGCCTGCGGCGATCACTTTCATTTCCATGATGAGCTCCATCGATTCACATACCAAAAAAGCAGGCAGCGACTGAGTTCGTGTCGACCTGGATGCCGATGCATCGATGCGACAAACATCCTCCGCTGCGACCGGGCACAGTCTAGGGAGCCAAGATTTCAGCAGTGTGACGATCGCATGTTCATGATGGATGGGTGAGGAAAGACCCGGGATGCGTGACGAATCCCTCGCGCCGAATCGGCCTTGCGCCACGAATGCCCGGTGGACGAGGCGGTTGCGGCTACGCCGAGCGCCTGTCGTCTTCGATTCTGTCGCTGGGAAAGTGACAGGTGAACGTACTGCCGACACCCAGTTCGCTGGTCACCTCGAGCGTGGCACCGTGACGCTGCAAAACGTGTTTGACGATGGCCAAACCGAGACCGGTGCCCCCCTTGGATCGTTCACGGCCCTTGTCCACGCGATAAAACCGCTCAGTGAGACGTGGAATGGCCTCGTCCGGGATTCCCTTGCCCGTGTCGATGACAGAGAAATGCCCGCCGGTCTTGTCGGTTGTCCATCGGATCTTGACTTGGCCTTCAGCCGGCGTGTACTTGGTCGCGTTCTGGACCAGGTTCCAGAAGGCTGAATACAGTTCCGTCTCTGATCCACGCAGCTTCGCGTCGGACGTAAACTCGAGTTCTATGGGAGCGCATGGAGAGCGCGCCGCCAGGACGTCCTTCCGGACGAGGGACGCCAGCCCATCGACGCTGATCGTTTCGTCTTCGCCGGGCGATTCGGACGCCTCCAGGCGGGAAAGCGTCAACAGGTCGTCGATGATGGACCGCATCCGCGCCGCCTGGGCGTTCATTTCGCGAACTGGATCTGCCCATCCCTCGGGCAGATCCGGATCCGAACGAAGATTATCCAGGTAACCGCTGATCACGGTGAGCGGGGAACGGAGCTCGTGGGACGCGTTGCCTACAAAATCCCGGCGGACTTTTTCCAGCCGGCGCTCATGGGTGACATCTTTGGCCAGCAGAAGGCGCTGACCCTCGCCGTAGGGAATGATGCGAATCGACAGCTTGCGGTCACTGTCCACCGGAGAGTTGATTGATAATGGCTTGTCGAAGCACGGGAGCCGCAGGTGTTCGACAAAAGACGGTTCCCGCAGGAAGTAATCTATCCGTCGTCCCCGGTCGGTCTTGGTGATGCCCAGGTAGCGAACGGCGACGTTGTTGATCCAGACAATCTCATGATCAGCGTTCAGAACGACGCTGGCGTCCGGCATGGCGCTTGCCGCCTTGCGAAATTCCTTCAGCAGGCGATTGAGGCGACGCTTTCTTTCCCGGTTGCGGCTCTTGAGCCTGTAAAGGCCGGCGTATATCCGGCCCCAGGCGCCGGGTGCAGACCGGGGACCCGATCCCTCACGGAACCATAACCACCGGTCCAACCGGTACACGTTGTATAAATTCCAACCCAGATAGACCGTGAGTGCAGCGATCACCCACAGCGCGGGGTGCCCGAATGCGAGTCCGGCAACCAGGGCAGCGCCGATGGTCGCCAGCAATGAGATTGAGGCCAGAATCCATGCTTTTCGCATCAGTTCGTCTGAGTCGAAAACCGGTAGCCGGCGCCGCGAACGGTCTGGATGAAACGGTCGTACTGGTGGGACTCGAGGGCCTTGCGAAGCCGTCGGATATGCACGTCCACGGTCCGCTCCTCCACGTAGACGTTGCCGCCCCAGACCCGATCCAGGAGCTGGCCCCGGCTATACACTCGCTCCCGATGCGTCATGAAAAAGCTGAGGAGACGGAACTCCGTCGGTCCGAGGGAGATTTCGTCCCCGTCGACCCTCACTCGGTGGCTGGCCGCATCGAGCACGAGTCCTTCGGCGGACACGGTCTCGCCGGATGCCGGCCCGGTGCTCCGACGCAGCACTGCATTGATCCTGGCCAGCAGTTCCCTGGGAGAAAAAGGTTTTGTGAGGTAGTCGTCGGCACCGCCCTCCAGCCCACGCACCTTGTCCTCTTCCTCGGCCCGGGCCGTGAGCATGATGATCGGCACCTCCCGAGTGTCCTCCCCGCGCTTCATCCATCGGGTCAGTTCCAGGCCGCTGGAATCCGGAAGCATCCAGTCCACCAGCATGATGTCGGGGAATTTGTCTGCGATTCGGGCTCTTGCCGCGGCGCAGTCCTCCGCCTCGATGACGTCATAACCGGCGCGCCTCAGGCCAAACGCGATCATGTCCCGGATGGGCTTCTCGTCCTCGACTATCAGTATCTGCTTGTTCGCCATTGTATTTTCCGACTGTAACCCGGCCGAAATTAAAGCAGGCGCATATTTCAGTTTTTTGACGGTCCGCCCTGCCAGGCGACTTTTTCCCGAAGATAAACGGGCAGCGCCTGATCTGCCGACACGGTCTCGCCTCTCGCCAGTTGCCGGGCCGCTGTGGGCAGCAGATCCCGGGCCCTGGGCAGCACCGACCGGGCTGCCGGCCGAATCTTCGGCAGGTTCGCTGTCAGCGCGGGGAAGGCTTCCCATGCAGACCCGACTCCGATCCAGTTATCCGCCGGCGGCGCAGCGACCCTGTCAGGCGTCGCGATCATTTCCTCGCCCACCAGGCTCGCCACGCCTTCATCCGAGATCTCGAAACAGCCCCAGTAGCACTCGCCCATGCGGGCATCCACGGCCACTGCCACCCTTGGGACCTGAAATGTTCGCCACCCGGCGACCGCGTATGCCGCCAGGGTGGATACCGGCACCACGGGCAAGTCGGCACCCAGGGCAAGACCCTGCACCACCCCCGTGGCGATCCTGACGCCGGTAAACGAGCCGGGTCCGCGGCCAAAAACCACCGCATCCAGAGACGCCAAGGGACTGCCCGCCTCCTCCAGGCAGTCCCTGACCATCGCCAGCACCCGCTCGGCATGCGCCCTCGGCTCGAGGGTCTCCCGCTCCACCATGCGGTCGCCGACCATCAGCGCCACGGAGCATGCATCGGTGGCGGTTTCTATGGCGAGGAGCTTCAAGCGGTGGCCTCCAGGGCTTCCCCGTTCAGAAAAGAAACGACGTCCGTGAGATCCCGCGTCACCGGCATGGGCGGCAAGCTCTGCAGAAACACCCTGCCGTAGCTTTTGCCGCTAACCCGGGGATCGCAAATGACCACCACGCCGCGATCGTCGTAATCGCGGATCAGCCTGCCTACGCCCTGCTTCAGGGAGATCACCGCCTGGGGCAACTGATAGTCAGGGAACGGTCGCCCGCCGGCGGCCCGGATGGCGTCCAGGCGGGCACTCATCAACGGATCGCCAGGCGAGGCGAAGGGCAGCTTGTCGATCACCACCACCGCCAGGGCCTCGCCGCGCACGTCCACACCTTCCCAGAAACTGCTCGTACCCAGAAGGATGGCATTGCCCAACGCCCGGAATTGATTGAGCAACTGATCCCTCTGGGCCTCCCCCTGGACGAGCAGCGGATAGTCAGACAGCGGCGGCCCCGCCTCGCGCAGGCGCTCGGCCGCCAGGCGCAGCGCCCGATGGCTGGTGAAGAGAAGAAAAGCGCGCCCACCGCTGGCCAACAATATGGGCTTGACCGCGTCCAGCACCCGGTCCGTGTAATCCGGTGTCGCCGGCGAGGGCAGGCCCGGCGGCAGATACAGCCGGGACCGGGTCGGGAAATCAAAGGGGCTGTCCAAGCGCAGCGTGTCCGCTTCCGGCAGGCCCAGCCGATCTGCTGAATGGCTGAAATCCTCGCCGACGGCCAGGGTCGCCGAGGTAAACACCCAGGACCCGGCCTGACCCCGGATCCGCTCTCCCAGCGCGCTCGCCAGATCCACCGGCGTACTGTGCAGGACGAAACTCCGCCTGAAGGACTCGAACCAGCGGATGCTGTCCCCGTCCTGGGCGTCCGCCAGCGACTGCAGACTGGCCGCCGCCGCCCGCGCCCGGCGCACCACCGCCTCGGCACCCGGTCCGCTGTCCGCCAGCGGCTGGATGCCGTCCGCCAGCGCCGAAGCCACTGCCTGCAGATCCGCCACGTGGTGGTCGATATCGGGCTGGGCGTCGGACCAGGCCTGGCGCCCCTCGCGGCCCGCCAGCAGGATCCGCGCTTCGGCGACGGCCCGATTGAGGCTATCTGCATAAGGCTCGAGTTCGGTCAAGCCGACGCCCGCCTTCAGGCCCTCGGACACCAGGTCGGTCGCCAGGCCTTCCAGTTGACGGCTGCCCACATTGACCCCGAAGAAGTTCACGGCCGTCTCCGGCAGCTGATGGGCCTCGTCGACGATCACGGCGTCTGCCCCGGGGAGCAGCTGGCCGAAACCCTCCTCGCGAAGCACCATGTCCGCCAGTAACAGGTGATGATTGACGATCACCACGTCTGCCTCCATGGCCTGCCGCCTGGCGGCCACCAGGTGACAATCCTCGTAATCGGGGCAACGGCCACCCAGGCAGTTGTCCGCGGTCGAGGTCACCAGTGGCCAGACTCGGGCGTCCTCGGGCACGCCCTCCACTTCGGTTACATCACCGGTCCGGGTCGCCAGCGCCCACTGGCGGATGCGGGAAAACCAACGGGCCTCCTCGCGACTGCCAAAGCGCGCTTCCTGGCCGGCCAGCTCGAGGCGGTGCAGGCAAACGTAGTTCGCCCGTCCCTTGAGCATGGCGACGCTCACCGGCCGGCCGATGGCGGCCGATACCGTAGGCAGGTCCCGCCCGAAGAGCTGATCCTGGAGGCTCCGGGTGCCGGTGGAAATCACGATCCGTCGTCCGGACAACAACGCCGGTACCAGGTAGGCAAAGGTCTTGCCGACGCCCGTGCCGGCCTCCACCAGCAGCGCGCCGCCCCCGCCCAGATTTTCCGCCACGCGCTGGGCCATGGCTGCCTGTTGCGGTCTAGGCCTGAAGCCCTCGACCACCCGGGCCAGGGGACCCTCGGCGGAAAACACGTGGGAGATATCGGCTGGGTGCATGGTCAGTTGCCGGCAGCCCGCGCCGCCAGGGCCCGGGCCCGGGCCGCCTCCGGCGAACCGGCGGGGGCCAGCGTCTCCGCCCGGCGGGCCAGCCCCGCGGCCTGATCCGCGTCCCCCTGCTCCAGGCGAATCTCGGCCAGGGTCAGCCACAGCCGGGGATCTCGGGAGTCGATGCGCAGGGCGCGTTCCACCGTGGCTGCGGCCCTCTCCAGATCGCCCGAGGCCCTCTGCTGCTCGGCCGTGGCCTGCAGCGAAACCGCAGCCGCGTTGCGGGATCGGTCGGCCGGGCGGCTCACCGGAGGCTGCTCACCGACGGCCGAAGCTTCCGGGGTGGATACCGCGGGCGGGCCGACGGGCTCGACGGCCGCATCTGACGCCGGTCTGACTGCAGGTCCCACGGTGCAGCCGGAGAACAACGCCAGCAGTGCAACCAGAGACAGCCTGTTTCTCAGTTTGTCAGTCGTTTGAGCCAATCCATCACCGTGTCGCCAAGGGAACGTTTGTCAATACCGCAACCGGCTTTCACCGGAAGCCGGGCGTCGCCCGGCAGGCCGATCAGTACCACGTCGCCGCAGTCTCTGGCCGCAAGCTCGCCGGTGTCGTAATCCACCCAGGCGTCCACCATACCGTCCGCCGGCAGCGCCGGGAAATCACTGCCCCCAAGGCGGGCCATGATATCGGCCCAGATCCTGAGCGCGCCGCGGCCACCGCTCAGGTTGACGGGCGTATTGTCGTCGTTGCCCAGCCAGACGACGGTCAGATTATCGCCCCCGAAACCGGTAAACCAACTGTCCCTGAATTCGTCCGATGTGCCGGTTTTCCCCGCCGTAACCATGCCGGTCGGCAGTCTTGACGCGGCCGACCGGCCCGTGCCGCGCTCCATCACCAGCATCAGGGCACGGTTGAGCTGGTACACGTCGCCGGGCGCGAATGCCTGCTGCACCTGGATGGGATAGCGACCCACGGGTTGCCCCGCCGCGTCCACGACCTCCCGGACCGCACGCGGGCTGGAGCGGAAGCCTCCGCTGGCGAAGGTCGTATAGATACCCGCGACCTCGAAGGGCGTCATTTCAAGGGCCCCCAACAATATCGACGGATAACTCGGGACGCGATCCTTGGCGCCCAGCCGTTGCAAGACCGCCGCCACCCGGTCCACGCCGATCTCGAGGCCCAGATTGACCGTGGCCAGGTTGAGGGATTCGGCCAGGGCGCGGGCCAGCGTCACCTGTCCATGGGTTTCGCCGGAAAAATTTCCCGGTTTCCAGACGCTGCCATCCGGTAAAGGCACCTCCACCGGTTCGTCCGGCACGCGGCTGGCAAAAGTGAAATCGCCGCGTTCGATCGCCGCCAGATAAACCGCGGGCTTCACCAGCGAGCCGATAGGACGTGCCGCCTCGAGCGCCCGGTTGAAACCGTCGAAGCCGGTGTCACGGCCTCCGACCACCGCCAGCACCTCGCCGGTCTGCAGCTGCGACACCACGGCGGCACCCTGCATGTCGACCCGGGCGGCGTTGCCCTCGGACAGCTGCCGCACCCCATTGGACACGGCCTCTTCCGTGGCGCGCTGGACTGCCGGGTCCAGGGTGGTGAATACGCGCAGGCCCACGGACGTCAAGTCGTCTTCGTCATAGTCCTCCGCCAGCTGACGCCGCACGAGGTCGAGAAAGGCCGGGTGATAACCGGCCCGGAATCCGGCCGCCAGTACGCCCAGCGGCCGGGTCATCGACCGGTCCGCGATCCCGGCGTCAACCAGGTTCTCTTCAACCAGGCGTCTCAACACGAGATCGCGGCGTTCCCGGACCCGGTCCGCGTGACGCCACGGGTTGTAATAAGACGGCCCTCTCACCAGGGCGACCAGCATCGCCTGTTCATGCAGTTCCAGCTCGGCCAGCGGTCGCCCGAAATAAAACCGGCTGCCGAGCCCGAAGCCGTGAATGGCCCGGCGACCGTCCTGCCCGAGATAGACCTCGTTGACATAGGCGGTGAATATCTCTTCCTTGTCATAAAGCGCCTCGAGCCAGACGGCCATGACCGCTTCACGAATCTTTCTGCCAAGGGTGCGGCGGCTGTCGAGGAAATAATTCTTGACCAGCTGCTGACTCAGCGTGCTGCCACCCTGGCGAACCTCCCCGGCTCGAAGGTTGACCCACAGGGCACGCAGGATGGCGCTGAAATCGATGCCATGATGGGAGTAGAACTTCCTGTCCTCTACCGCCACGAGGGCGCGACGCAGTTCGTCGGGGATGTCGTCCGGGCCGAGCGTCAGCCGGTCCTCTCCGTGGGACGGGAAGATGCTGCCGATTTCCAGGGGATCCAGTCGCAGAATCGGCAGCTCTCCACCGTCTGCCGTCCGCAGGCGGCGTATTCCGTTGCCATCGAAATCGACCTGGGCGGTGATGGCAGGTTGCTCCCCGTCCCAGAAACGGAACGCCCGCGTACGCAGCCGAACCGCGGATCCCTGCCGCCACCAGCTGGGCCCCGTGACGTCGCCGCCGTCGGCCTGCCGGTATCCCAGGGCCGACAGGGCATCGACCAGTTCCTGCTGCGAAAGGCGGCGGCCTGCATACAGTTCCAGCGGCGAGGCGTAGACGCGGGCGGGCTGATCCCAGTGCCTGCCCTCGAATTGCAGATAGACCACCAGGCCTTCCCACAGCACCCAGGCCACCAGCGCGAGGAGGCTGACAGCCCCCACCTGAACAAGCGTCTTGTGGACACGCGAACGTCCCCGTCGCGACACCGGTCGCGATTTTCGGGTGCGGGTTTTCTTTGGCCTGCGTGACTTGGGGGAACGTGACATGCGGATGCTGAAATGATCGGCGGTGCGGATTGTTACAGATGGCGCCGCAGATGGATACCCGCGGACCCGTCCTGCCGCGGCTCCGCTTCACTGCGAAATCGACGTGGCCTCCGGCTCAGGGCGGACCCGGAAACTGACGATGCCGGAGACACCGGTCTCCAGCGGGCCGGGAAGGTCCCATCGCAGGTGGGTGACCCGTGCGGACCCCGAGAAGCGCCACTGCGACTCATCCACGAAGCTGGCCGATCCGTCTGGCGAGTACGCGACCAAGGCACCGGGCCCTTGGGCCGAGCCCTCGACCAGGACGAAACCGTGGGGCACCGCGGCGATGACGTGAGGCGCCGCCTCGGAACCCCTCGAGTCGTTGCGGAACCGGACCGTCACCTGGTGCTGACCGGCGAACGACGCACCCGCCAGGGGCTGCACGTCGACGGACAATACAAGCAGGGAATCAGCATGGGCGCTGAACACTGCAGCGACGATCGGGATCGCGATCAGCACCCGGAACGGGAACCTCATGGACAGACCCTACCACCGCGCCTGCAGGGTGTCTGCCCCGGGCGCGGTGCCGCGGGCAGGATTTGACATTTTTCCATTTTCAGCTATATTGTGCAGTGCAACATGCTGCAGTGCACCACGTTTAGAGGAACCCCCCATGATTGACAAGATTGAAAAGCTGGCCCGCGATTTGCGAGCCGACTATGGCCTTGTGGCCGACAAGGCGCTGAACAAGATCCGCGCCGCTACCCTGGACACGGCCGACCTGATCGCCAGGACCAAGGACCCGGTCCGCAAGATTGCGGATACCGGTCTGAAGCTGAACCGCATTTCCCACAAGGGCGTGGAGAAGCTGATGAAGTCCCAGGTCCGGTTCGTCGAGGCCACGATCGACGACGGCACCCGGCGCCTCGAGATGGCCGCCCGGGCCGACAGCCTCAGAGCCCTGTTCGGCGACCAGATCGCCACCCTGCCCCAGTCCCGGGAGCGGGCGGTGAGCAACGCCCGGAAGAGCATCGAGGTCGTGAAGGGCACCGGTGACGAAATCGGCGATGTTCTGAAAGGCACGGTCGGCGAAATCCAGGCGACGGTTGTCGCCAGCGCCAATACCGCTCGAAGCCTGGTCAAGAAGCAGGCTGCGGAAGCAGAGGCTGCCGTGAGGACTGCCGTGGCTGAGACGGAAAAGGCGATCAGCCGTCAGGCCGGCCGGGTGAAGATCACCGCCGCCGACCTCGAGGTGAGCGTCAAGAAGACCGCGGCCACGACCAAGGCGACGGGTACCCGCAAGGTGACCGAAGCCAAAAAGGACGTGAAGAAGGCCACCGCCCAGGTGAAGCGAGCTGCCCGCAAGGCGGCCCGTCCCGCCGGCGGGAAGAAGGCCAAGGCGAAGCGCGGGACGACCACCGCCAAGCGGAAGGCCGCGAGCAAGCGCCGCCCGGTCAAGGCCGCCGCCAAGAAGGCGACCCCGGCCAAGAGAACTCCCCCATCGGTCAAGAAGGCTCCGGCGAAGGCTTCAGCCTGAACGCCGATTCAGCCAACGACCGTTTCGAAGGCCCTCTCATGAGGGCCTTCTTTTTATCCCGAAGTCTTTTTCCTGGATCGGGCCTTGGCCTTGGCCCGGGTCGCGCTGCGTTTCACGGTGACCGCTTCCCCCGCCTCCAGGGCCTTGAGCAGCAGGCGCTGCCACTCCTGAACGGACAACAGGTCTGCGGGCATGAAGCCCTTCAGAACGGCGAGGGGATCGACCTCGGATGAGTCACGTTTGAGCTTGCGCGCCAGGGTCTCAAGCGCATCTTTCTGAATCCCGGTGACATCCGGCAAACCGAGGAACTCTCTCAACTCGGTGGGGCCGACCTCGATTTCGACGCGAATTTTCATGATGCTGCCCCTCGCTTTGCTTTACGGGAAGCATAGACCGGACATCTTTGCCGGCCAGATCGGCCAACATCGAGCCGATCAGTCTTCCTGGATGAAATGGATTGCCTGGGCCGAGCCCGACTGAACCACCCGCCCCAGCCCGATGATGCCCTCGCCGGCCAGCTGGATGCTGTCGCGGCGTACGAAGAGTTCCTCGCCCTGCCGGGTGATGACAAAGGTTCCGTTGGTGGACTGGTCCACCAGCAGGAAGCGGTCGCGGTTCAGCTCGACCCTGCAGTGAAGGCGAGAGATGAGATTCCCCTTGATCATCAGATCGTTGTCCTCAGACCGGCCGATGGTCGCCTGGGGGTGGTCGGCATCCACCAGGACTTCCTCGCCCTGATATCGAAGCCGCATCCGAACGCTGGCCTTCTTCTTCTCGTCTCCCCAGCTGATCGTGGGCAGCATGCTGGTGATGTCGTCCTTCTGCCAGAGCACCTCGTAAAGGGCAATCTCGCCGGCCTTGCCCTTGACGTGGGCCAGGTCGATCTGGCGTACGGACGCCCGCCATTCCGCCGACAGGTTGTCCACCATGTCTGACGTGGTCACGATCTGGGACGCCTTTGCCTGGCTGGTCATGCGATTGGCGGTATGCACCGTGGAACCGAACACGTCGCGCTCGTCCGGCACCACCGGCCCGAAGTCGCAGCCGACCCTGATCGCCAGATTCACGCCCGCCGCATCGCCCGCCAGGGTCCCGCGGGTGATGGCCAGCTGCATTTCCCGGGCGGCGTTGAGCGCATCGTCAGCCGTCGGGAAAGTGGACATGACCTCGTCGCCGATGGTCTTGATCACACGCCCGCCATGCTGCTCGGTGGCCGTTTTCATAGCCTCCAGGCAGTGGGCGATGGTGTCACGCGCCTTGATGTCACCGAGGGCCTCGTAGAGCTCGGTGCTCCCTACGACGTCGGCAAACAGGACGGCAACTTCTGTCTCGGGGGCCATGGACTGTGTAGGGTCAGAAAACCTTTGTTTGATCGGGACTTCCAAGGGGGGAAGGCAGAATAATGTCAGCGACCCGGGGAATCAACCGGTACGGGCGCAGACAGCTAACTCTCGGCCACCAGGTAAGCGATCCAGGCCGGGTCGTTCTCTCCCGCCTCCACCCGGCTGTATTCACCGTTGGGCTCCCCCTCCTCGTCTTCACCCTCCCAATAGACATGGGAGGCGGAAAATCCGGCCTCGGCCAGGAGGTCACGCAGTTCCGGCAGCGTCCAGAGGCGCCATTCGTAGGTGAAGGCCCGCTTGAGTTTCGAGCGATCCGGAAACCTGAAGTGGATATAGCACACATAATCGCCGGAAACTGGCTCGTAACTCGCCTGTTCCCATATATAGGTGAAATCGTCGTACCGGGTCTTCTCGCGGCACTCATTGTAGGCGTCGGCCCCGCCGAAGACGTCCATGAAGAAAAGCCCGTCGTCCTCCATGGACCGCCTGACAGCGCGGAAATAATCCCGCAGAACGGCGCGCTCCTTGAAGCACCAATAGCTGAAATTGAACGCCCCGACGATGTCCACCTTCGGCGTGCGGACCTTGAGCACATCGGCCTGGATAAGCTTCAGCCGGCCGCGCTGGGCCTTGCTCAGCCGGGAGACGCTGTGCTCGCGGCCCCAATCCAGAACGGTCTTGTCCAGGTCCACGGCAAAGGCGCGGTGGCGACGGTTGACCCTCACCCACTGACAGGCCGCCGCCGCGGTCCCGCAGAAGTCCTCGCGGAAAGACACCGGCCGCCGCCCGCGTAACTCCTCGAATGCGCTCTCGAGAAATTCCACTTCTGCCTCGACATTCTGCACGGACATTTCGTACAGGCGATGGCGATCGGCTTGCTGGGCCATGGTCGGGCCCTTGCGGTCCGATTTGTCTTTGCGTTTTGCCATGCGGTTCGCCGAGTGTGGAAGGGCGCGGGGCGGTTATTCTAATGCAACCACCGCCCCATCACTGTATCGATTGCTTCAGCCTTACCCGGCGACCGCCGCCGCGGATCGCCTTCCGCAGGCCTCCAGTGCCGCCTCGATGACGTCGATACCGGCGCCCGGGCGGGTGGCGTTTTCACTGAGCATGCGTCGCCACGCCCTCGCACCCGGCTGACCGGCAAACAGTCCGAGCATATGCCGGGTGATCGAATGCAGTCGGGCACCGGCGGCCAGTTGCGCCTGGGCATAATCGAGCATTGCTTCGACGACAGCGAGCCTCGATACGGGGGGCTCACCGCCCAGCAGGGCGTTCTCGACCTCGGCGAGGAACCATGGATTCTGATAGGCCTCCCGCCCGATCATGATGCCGTCCATGATCTCCAGTTGCGCCCGGGCGGTGTCCAGAGAACGGATGCCGCCATTGAGCACCAGGATCAGGTCCGTGAAATCTTCCTTCAGCCGATGCACCATCTCGTATCGCAGAGGCGGCACCTCCCGATTCTGCTTCGGGCTCAGCCCTTCCAGCAGCGCCTTGCGGGCGTGGACGATGAATACCCGGCAGCCGGCCTCCGCCACCGTAGCCACGAATTGATGGAGAAATCCGTAGTCCGCCCGGTCGTCGACGCCGATTCTCGACTTGACGGTCACGGGCACATCGACCTCGGCCTGCATCGCTCGGACGCAGTCGGCGACCACCCGGGGTGTGGCCATCAGGCAGGCGCCGAAGCGACCAGATTGGACCCGGTCGCTGGGGCAACCCACGTTGATGTTGATCTCGTCGTAACCGAAGCGGGCAGCAACGCCTGCGGCCGCGGCCATTTCGCCCGGGTTGCTGCCGCCGAGCTGCAACGCCACAGGATGTTCCGCGGGATCAAATCCAAGCAGCCGCTCCCTGTCCCCGTGCACCACGGCCGCGGCGGTCACCATCTCGGTATACAGACGCGCATTGGGGGACAGCAGACGATGGAAGAATCGGCAGTGACGGTCGGTCCAGTCCATCATCGGGGCGACTGCAACACGGTATGCTGCGGGTCCGCTCATCGGAAGACTGTCGAGACGGCTGGTAACACAACGCTCACTCCGGGCTACGGGCTTACCCGGTCCGGGACGTCTCCTCCACCAGCAGGTCCACCACGGCCTTGAGGGCATCCGGCTCGGATGCGCCGTCGGCCAGCGCCTGCTCGTAAACCGCCACCTGCCGGTGGGCGCTGGTGCCCTGGGCAACGATCTCGCGGGCATGCTCCACCTCGGCAAGGCAACCCAGGTCCTCCGCGTCCTCCCTGACGATATCGACCAGTTCGTCCACCAGTTCGGCGGTGGGAACGATCTGTCCCTTGGCAAGATCGATCAGGCCCTCGTCGGGACCGTAACGCATCGCCCGCCAGCGATTCTCCAGCAGCAGCATCGGGGCATACATGCGCCAGCGGCGATTAGCGCAGCGCAGGCGGTAGAGCATACGCATCAGACACACGGTGAGCGCCGCGATGGTGACGGTGTCATCCATCCGCGTGCAGACGTCAGTGATGCGCATCTCCAGTGTCGGGTACCGATCGCTGGGGCGCATGTCCCACCAGATCTTGGTGGCGTCCTGAATGAGCCCCGCATTGATCATCACGCCCACGTGCCGGCGGTACTCGGCGAAACTGGCGAAGCGCTCGGGCAGGCCTGTCCTGGGCAGGGCATCGAACACTGTCAGGCGATAGGACTTCAGCCCCGTGTTCTCCCCCTCCCAGAACGGGGAAGAGCAGGAAAGCGATAACAGGTGCGGCAGGAAGTAGCTGAACTGGTTCATCAGGTCGATGCGCAGTTCGTCGTCCTCGATGCCCACGTGTACGTGCATGCCGCAGATCAGCAGCCTCCGCGCGGCGCCCTGCATCTCCGCCGACAGAGAGTCGTAACGTTCCCGGTCGGTGGTTTTCTGGTCCAGCCAGCGGGCCCAGGGATGGGTGGACGCGGCCACCGGCGCCAGCCCGTGCTGCCCGGTCACGTCCACCACCGTGCCGCGCAGCCTCGCCAGATCCTGGCGGACTTCCTCGATGGTGTGACAGACCCGCGTGCCGATCTCGATCTGGGCCCGCATGAACTCAGGACTCACCTGGCCGCTTAGGCGTTTCTCGCACTCATCCATGATCGACCGCGGCGGGTCGGCGCAGAGGTCACGGGTCTCCTTGTCGACGAGCAGGTATTCTTCTTCAACGCCGATCGTGAAAGTCGGCTCCGTATGTCTCATTGGCCTGCCACCGGTTCCAGGAACGAATAGAGCTGCTCGTCCGCCAGGATTTCCCTGAGGACACCGCCGAGAATGGCGGACCAGCGGTCTGCGCCCTCAGGCGTACTGACCAGATCCTGGCGTATCTCGATGGAGACATGGGGCAGACCTGTCGGCTCGGCATGATGATCGATGGTGTAATCCGCCGGCGCTTTGCCGGAATAGGGTTCGTTGTCGCCCACCACCACGCCCGGGATGCGGCCGAGCTTCTCCATCAGTGGCACCGGGATTCGCGGATCGGTATCCCACAGGACGCCGATCTGCCATGGCCGTGAGGTGCGATTGAAAATCGGCGTAAAGCTGTGGATGGCGATGAACGCCGGCACGATGCCGCTGTCGAGAAATTGCTGCAGCCGCCGGCGGATGCCATCGTGATAGGGATGAAAAACCGCCTGCGCCCGAGCCTCTTTTTCATCGGTGCACAGATCATGGTTGCCGGGCACGAATTCGCCGTCGCTCACTGCCAGGATGGAGGTGGGATCGTTCAGATGACGATTGCAGTCCACCACCAGCCGTGAATAGCTGGCCAGCAGCGCCGGCGCGTCCAGCAACGCCGACAGTCGGCGCGTCACGTCCGCAGCACCGATGTCGCAGGCGATATGCCGTCGCAGCGCCAGCTCGTCCAGCCCCAGGTTGTCCAGCCGTCGCGGAATGCGGCGGCTGGCGTGATCGCACACCAGCAGGAGCCTTGCGGATCCGCCGTCGTTTATGATCTCGAAAGCTGGAGGCTCGTCGGGCGCGAGCAGCGTCCTGGCTTCATGAGGCGTCGCCCGTTCGAATCCGGGTTCCGCGACGATCGCCCGGCGTTTCTCGCGTGCTTGTTCACCCGTTCCGATCGCCATGACCGGAGTGTACCGTGAAACCGGCAGGTCGCAAGACCGGTATCAGGCCAGCTTGAGGGCCACAACCGGGCTGCCGGTGGAGGTCCGCGGGAACTCCGAGACCGGCCGGGGTTTCGCGATGAGAAAGCCCTGGGCGAACTCGACGCCGATGGTGGTCAGTGTATCCAGAACCTGCTGCGAATCCACGTGTTCGGCCACGGTCCGGATGCCCATGGCGTTACCCACCGACGTGATGGCGGCCACCATGGTCTGATCGATGCGATCGTCGGTCAGGTTCTTTACGAAATGCCCGTCGATTTTCAGATAGTCCACGGGCAGATTCTTCAGATAAGTGAATGACGACAAACCGCTGCCAAAATCGTCCAGAGAGAACTCGCAACCGCGCTTCTTGACCTCGGACATGAAGTGGGCGACCCGCTGCAAGTTGCTGATGGCGGCGGTCTCGGTGATTTCGAAACAGATCGAGCCGGGCACCGGATCGAAATTGGCCAGTTCAGCGAGGACGAAGTCCAGGAACTTGTCTTCGTTGAGCGAGGTGCCGGACAGGTTGATGGCGACCGTATAGGCCTCGTCCCGGTCGCCGCCACCGGTGTAAGCCAAATTCTCCAGCGCGTAATGCAGGACCCAGCGATCCAGGGCCGGCATCAGGTTGTAGCGCTCGGCGGCCGGGATGAACGCATCGGGACTGACCAGCCGGCCCCGCTCGTCCCGAAGTCGCAACAAGAGCTCGTAATGCCCCCGGGGGGAATCCTTGTTTCTGCCGATGGGCACGATGGGCTGGAAATAGAGCTCCAGGCGGTTGTCCTCGATGGCTCGCGTGACGTGGGATACCCACTGCATCTCGGCATGACGCTCCGCGGCGTCGCCGTGCTGGTACACGTGCAGGCGGTTGCGACCCTGGTCCTTGGCCGCGTAGCAGGCCACGTCCGCCGCGGACAGCATGGCGGCCACGCTCTCACTGTCTTCGGTCACGGTGACAATGCCAATGCTGACGCCGATATCGAACGCCGCGTCCTGCCAGAAGAAACGGTACTCCCGGATCGCCTGCCGAAGACTGTCCGCCACTTCCACCGCGCGCTCCAGGCCACAGTCTGAAAGCAGCACGCCGAACTCATCGCCACCCAGCCTGCAGACCACGTCGCTCGCACGGACGCGCCGGGTAATCAGCGCGGTCAGCTGCTGCAACAAGTGGTCGCCGGCCGAGTGACCGCAGGTATCGTTGACGATCTTGAACTGGTCCAGGTCCAGGTAGAGCAGCACGTGGATCAGGTTCGGCTTCGCTCGGGCGGCTTCCAGGGCCTCCTGTAGACGGACTTCGAACTCCCGCCGGTTGATCAGGCCGGTCAGCGGATCATGCGTCGCCTGGTAGGCAAGCTGGCGGCGCAGGCTGCGCTCCTTGTTGACGTCGTGGAACACCATGACGGAGCCCATCACCTGGCCGCGGCGATCCCGGATCGGGGCAGCGGAATCCTGGATCGCGATCTGCTCGCCAAATCGGTCCACCAGGATGGAATGCTGCCCCAGCTCGGTGACGCACTTCTCCCGCAGGCAGATGGTCACCGGATCCTCCACCTGCTCGGCAGTGGTCTCGTCCACGATCTGGATGATCTCCGCCACCGGTCGTCCGGAGGCCTGCGCCATCGACCAGCCGGTGAGCTCCTCGGCCACCGGGTTCATGTAATCCACCTGCCCCTTGCCGTCGGTCGTGATTACCGCGTCGGCGATGGATTTGAGGGTGACCTCGGCTCGTTCCTTGGCCTCGTGAATGGCCAGCTCGGCCCGCTTGCGCTCGGTGATATCCGACAGAGTGCCCTCGTATCCCGTGACCGCCCCGCTCTCGTTACGAACAATGCGGGAATTTTCCAGCACGATGATCTGGCTGCCGTCCTTGCGCCTGAGCTTGAGCTCCGCGTTGCGAATCTGGCCGTCGCGGTGCAGGGCGCTGAGCACCTCCGCTTGCTGCGCCGAGTCCACGTACAGGCTGCGCGTCGGGCCCAGGTTCTTCAGGTCCTGCTCGGAATCGTAACCGAGCATCTTCACCAGGGCCGGGTTGGCGGAGATGAACTCGCCGTCCGCGGACACCTGATAGACGCCGTCCAGGACGTTCTCGAACAATCCCCGGAAACGGGCCTCGCTGGCCCGGATCGTCTTTTCCGCCCGCTTGCGCTCGATGGCGATACCGGTGAGACGGGTCATGCGGTCGAACAGTTCGAAGCTCTGTATCACCGGCGCCTCGGGCTGGGGATAAAAGACCGCGAAAGCGCCCAGGACCTGATTGTCCGACGTGCGGATCGGCGTGGACCATGACGACCGGAGCCCGTGGCTCTCGGCCAGTTCCCGATGTCGCGCCCAGAGCGGATCGGAACCCATGTCCGCCATGACCACGGTCTCGGCCACGGTTCGGTCCGGCGCCGGTGCGGAGGCCAGTTGGTCCACCGGCACACCGTCGATAGCGTCGACCAGCGCCGTCGGCAGATCAGGGGCACTGCGGACATTGAGGTGCCTGCCACCCTCGTCGATGAGAAGAATCGCGCAGCTGGCGTCGCCGGACACCTGGCCGACGGTTTCGGTGATGACATCCAGCACTTCCGCCAGTGGCGCGTTGCCGGCAATTCGCTCCAGCACCGTTTTTTCCCCGGCGGCCAGAATCTCCGCCCGCTTGCGGTCGCTGATGTCGGTGATACTGCCGCGCACGAGCCTGCGATTCTCGCTGTCCATGCGTGCGAGCCGCACCTCGCAGGGGATCTCCCGGCCCCGCGCATCCCGGTGTGTCCACTCGAACACGGGGTTCTTGCCCTGCAGCGCTGCCTCTATATAGCCGCGTGCGGCGTCGGCGGCCTTGCCGTCGGGCTGTCGCTCCGCGCTGACGTCCTGCGGACCCAGGTGAAGCAGGGCCTTCTGGTCCAGCTTGAACATCTTGGCGGCGGCCGTATTCACGTCCACGAACCGCCCCTCGTCCACGTCGTATACGACGATCGCCTCCGGGGCACTGTCCACCAGCGAACGATAACGCGCCTCGCTCTCACGCAGGGCGCGCTCCGCGTTGACCCGCTCGGTCATGTCGCGGACGCCGACGATGAAAATCCGGTCCTTCTCCACCTGGGCACGGCTGACCACCACATCGCAGGGAAAGGTCTTGCCCGCGCGATGACGTCCGTCCACCTGGTGCGGCGCCATCTCCGCGACGGTGCAATCCTTGCTCCTGGAGAGCTCCTTGAGATAACCGGCGGCGGTCATGCTGTCGGGGAACGGGAGCAGCAGGGACAGGTGTCTGCCCAGCAGGCTGCCGGGCCGGTAGCCAAATATGCGCTCCGCCGTCAGGTTCACTGACAGGATCTCCCCTTCCGAACTGACGGACAGGATGCCGTCCTTCACGTTGTCCACCACGGCCCGCAGCCGCTGGTCTCGCAGGGTGCGATCGTCGGTACTGTACTCGTCCAGGCTGTTCCTGAGATCGGCCACCTGGGCGTCCAGGTCGTCGATACGCTCCTGGAACAGGCGGTACTGTTTGAGGACCATGGGGAGGAAACGCCGGAGAACCGACTTGGCGTCATCCGCGTTCTGGCGTGCCCGCTCGAGCTGTTTTCGAAGCAGCTTTTTCATCGCCTGTGACGTCGCCTTCCTTTGGAGCCCCATCGGGTAACGGGGATTTTCCGTGTCTCGACTATATCCGCCGGCTTCCCGCCGACGGCGTGATCACAGTCACGATTTGGACATAATCGACCGGACGGATGGCCGGTCCTCCACGGTTTAGAGGCACCGATACTATAGATATATAAAACAGTGTGTTATGTATTTTATTTAACGTTTTTTATAGATATTTTCCGGCGCGATCGGGCCTGCCTTTCGCCCAGTCCGTGACGGGGTTCACCGTTTGAGTCTGTGGAAATGGCGAACCGGCAGGCGACGAGACGCTGGGCTACCGGCGCGGGGTAAATTCAGTCCCGGGACCGGGACTCCCGTTTGCGCTCGTGCTCCTTGAGAAAGCGCTTGCGGATCCTGATGCTGGCCGGGGTAATCTCGATGAGCTCGTCGTCCTCGATGAATTCCATGGCCTGTTCGAGGGTCATGCGTACGGCCGGCGTCAGGAGCACATTGTCGTCCTTGCCCGCCGCCCGGATATTGGTGAGCTGTTTCGCCTTCATGGGATTCACCGTCAAATCGTTGTCCCGGGCATGGATCCCCACGACCTGGCCCTCGTAGACCTCGTCGCCTGGTCCGATCATGAGCTTGCCCCGCTCCTGCAGATTGAAGAGCGCATAGGCCAGCGCCTTCCCGGTGCCGTTGGAGATCATCACGCCGTTGGCGCGGCGATGGGGCGCCCGCGTCCGCGCGGGGCCATAGTGATCGAACACGTGGTAGATGATCCCCGTGCCGGACGTCACCGAGCGGAACTCGGACTGGAAGCCGATCAGACCCCGGCTGGGTATCACATAGTCGAGCCGGACCCTGCCCCGCCCGTCGGGCTGCATGTCCTTGAGTTCGGCTCCGCGGGCACCCAGCCGTTCCATCACGGCGCCCTGGCTGGTTGTGTCCACGTCCACGGTCAGGGTTTCGAAGGGCTCGCACCGCTGTCCCTCGATTTCCTTGAAAATGACCACGGGCCGCGACACCGCCATCTCGTAGCCCTCGCGGCGCATGGTCTCCAGGAGGATGGACAGGTGCAGCTCACCCCGTCCCGATACCTGGAACTTCTCCGGGTCCTCGGTCGGCTCGACCTTCAGGGCCACATTGTGAATGGCCTCCCGCGCCAGCCTCTCCCCCACCTGGCGACTGGTGACGAAGCGGCCCTCCCGCCCGGCGAAGGGGGAGGTGTTGGCCTGGAACGTCATGGACATGGTCGGCTCGTCCACCGTCAGCGGCGGCAGGGCTTCCACCTTCCCCGGCTCGCACAGCGTGTCGGAGATCGCCGGCCGCTCGATACCGGAGAAGCCCACGATGTCGCCCGCCACCGCCGCATCCACTTCGACCCGATCGAGCCCCAGAAAACCGAAAACCTGCAGCACCCTCTCCTGACGCGTCCGGCCGTCGCGGTCGATGACGGTTACCGGGCTGTTGCGCTTGAGCGTGCCCCGGGAGATCCGACCGATGCCGATGGCGCCCACGTAACTGGAGTAATCCAGTGAGCTCACCTGGAGCTGGAGGGGTCCATCGACTTCCACGGGCGGCTCGGGGCAGTGGGTGACAATCGTCTCGAACACCGCATCCATGCCGTCCTCGAGATGCTCCGCGTCCATCCCGGACCGGCCGGCGATCGCGGACGTGTAGACGGTCGGAAAATCAAGCTGCTGGTCGCTGGCCCCCAGGCTGTCCATCAGGTCGAAGGTGCGTTCCATGACCCAGTGAGGCCGCGCCTGCGGGCGATCCATCTTGTTGATGACCACGATGGGTTTGAGGCCGTGATCGAAAGCCTTGCGGGTCACGAAGCGGGTCTGGGGCATGGGTCCTTCCACCGCATCCACCACCAGCAGGACCGCGTCCACCATGGACAGCACGCGCTCCACTTCGCCGCCAAAATCCGCGTGACCGGGCGTGTCCACGATATTGATGCGGTAGTCCCTCCAGCGAATGGCCGTGTTCTTCGACAGGATGGTGATGCCCCGCTCCTTTTCCAGATCGCTGCTGTCCATGGCCCGCTCGGGCAGAGCCTCCCGGGGGCCGAGGGTGTCCGACTCCTGCAGCAGGCGGTCGACGAGCGTGGTCTTGCCATGATCCACGTGGGCGATGATGGCGATATTTCTGAGCTTCTCGATCATAGGGAAGGGTCTCGGAGGCGGGGCGCGGATTATACGGGTTCCGCGGCCCGCTGCTATGCTGCCGTAAAAGTGTCGCGGCGAGCTTTGGGGGGATATGCAGCGCATCGTCATCGACAAGCCGGGCGGATATGACCGTCTGCGCCTTGCGAATGCACCGGATCCCGTTCCCGGACCGGGCCAGATCCTGGTGGACGTGGCCGCGGCCGGCGTCAATTATGCCGATTGCGTGATCCGCATGGGCCTGTATGCCTCGGCCAGGGAGTTGGTCGGCTATCCCATCACGCCGGGTTTCGAGGTCGCGGGGACGGTGGCCGCCCTGGGTCCGGACGTGGTCGGGCCGCCCCCGGGGACCCGGGTGATAGGCGTCACCCTGTTTGGCGGCTATGCCACCCGGATCTGCCTGCCGGCGAACCAGGTATTCCTTCTGCCCGCGGACCTGTCGCTTGCGGAGGGCGCCGGCTTTCCGACGGTGTTCCTGACCGCCTGGTATGCCCTTCACCAGCTCGCCCACCCCCACCGTGGGGACCGGGTGCTGGTGCACTCGGCGGCCGGTGGCGTCGGTGGCGCGCTGCTGCAACTGGCCCGCCGACTGGGCTGCCGGGTCGTCGGCGTCGTCGGGGGCGAGGCCAAGGCGCAGACCGCCCTCGGTCTCGGCGCCGAAGCCGTGTTTGTGCGTTCGGACGCTCTGTGGGAAGCGTTGACGGCGGCGGCACCGGAAGGGTTTGACGTGATCCTGGATGCCAATGGCGGCCCCGGACTCCGGGACGGCTATCAACACCTGGCGCCCGGCGGGAAACTGGTCGTCTATGGTTTCCACAGCATGTTACCGAAAGGCCGCGGCCGGCCGTCCTGGCCCAAGCTGATCCGCGACTACCTGCGTACGCCTCGATTCAATCCGCTGAAGCTGACCCGGGATAACCGCAGCGTGCTGGCGTTCAACCTGAGCTTCATGAGCGAGAAGGCCGACCTGCTGTCAGGCGGTCTCGGGCAGATGCTGGCCTGGCGGGAGGCCGGTGAAATCAGGTCCCTGCCAGTCACCGAGTATCCTTTCGCCGAAGTGGCTCGCGCCCATCGGGATCTGGAATCGGGAGACACCACGGGCAAGCTGGTGCTGGTGGTGTGAGCGGCCGGCAACCTCAGATCCGGTCCGGCCATCCGTTCGTGCCTGCCAGCAGGGGCGCCTCGCCCCGGGACGGCCCGGGTCCTCAGTCGTTCTCGCGGCGAATGGTCTGTTCCGCCGGCAAGATGGCCAGCCTGTCGCCGTTGACCTGATCCGTCCCCGCCCCGGCAGCCTTGGGGGCTCGCGGAGTCTCCTCTGGGCGGGATTCGAACTCACCGGCAGCGCGACCCTTCTTGCCCCCGGACCAGGAGGCCACGGCATTCCTGGCGATACGGCCCTCGCCCGTATCGACTTCGATGAACACTTTCGGGGGCCGGGTCGCAGGCTGCCCGAGCTGCCATTCCACGGTCTGCAGCTCACCCGCTTTGGCGGCGGGAAGCCGGGCCACCCGGGGCGTGCCCAGCCCGGGCGCCGTCAGCCTGACGACGGCGCCCACGTGGTCGATGCCCGAGACGATCTCGAGAACTACGTCACCATTCCGGCCGTCGGCGAGCCAGCGGATGTCGATGGGGGCCTCGGGCTTGGTCCGCGTTCCTCGAGGCTTGGACACGACCGCCGGCGCGCCGGTCGCCGTGGCGGGCGCCGTCACGCCCGCCGCTTCATCGGCAAACGCGCGATCTCCCAGAGCCAGGACCGCGACAATCAGCAAGCACGCACTGAGTTTCATTATTGCAGCTCCACTGTCACGTCCAGACAGGTCTGCGTCGGCGGATTGTTGGGACAGACCGACGGATTGGCGGAGGCGCCGAACACCATGCAGGCATCGTAGACCTCCAGCACGCGGGTACCGACGTCGAGGGGCAGGAACAGCTGTTCCTGACCTGCCAGCAATCCTTCCGATAAGGCTTCCAGGCCCTGGCGGAAGACGGCCAGGTCCGGATCGCTGTCCGACGGACCGGTCACCCGGATGCGATAGTTCCCCTGAGACGGCACATCGAAGCGCACGAAGCGCCGATTCGAAAGCCGGTTGAAGTCGCCAAAGGCGTTGATGGTGCAGACCGTCACCGGATTGGCGGCACCCACCGCCAGGTCCGTGTACACGGGCAGGACATCGGTGCCCCGCCCTGCGTCATTGGTCTCCGTGGAACCCCAGATGTCCATCGTGTTGCCGACCACCGATTGACCGCCGAGGAGCTGGTTGATATTGGCTGCATCGGCCGGCAGGCGGGCCTTCAGTTCGGGGATGAGGCTGAAAATGCTGGTCAGGGCCTCCGTCTGTGCATGCCATCCCGTCATGCCTTGATAGATCGGCCCGAACCCGGCGGCCGTGGCATCCAGACCATCCGACGCATCGTCGTAGATGTCGTAGAGCACGCTGTGGATAGAGCTCTCGTTGTACCAGCCGGGATTGGTGACGGAATTGGTTTCGATGTTGAACATGAACCCGCTGGCCTGGGCAGCCCCTCTGGAATCCTTGTAGAGCGGGCTTCCCACCGCCATGGCCGAAAAGGCGTTGGACCAGCCTTCCGAGAAGGCGAGCCGCGGGTCCAGTCGGGCGGTGATCGTATGGGCGCCGCCGGTACTGTCGGTCCGGGCCAGGCGGTCTTCGATGTAGTGACCGAACTCGTGGGCGATCACGTGGGGGTCGTATTCGTCCGTGTCTTCGTTCTCGCTGCCGAGGATGAACATGCCCCGCACGCCAAAGCCCACCACGTAGGCCGTCGACACGATGTCCCCCACGATGGGATCGAAATCCGCGCTCGGCCGGTTGAGCGGGCTCCAGTTCAGGGTCAGCGGCGGGAACACGCCGTCAGGATCCGCCTCCAGGAGAAGCGCCAATCCGTCATAGGCCGTGTCGAGGATGGCGAACGGCGCCGCGGCCCGAACAGCCGTGTAAGCCTGGGCGGCCGGATCCCAGCCCGAGGCGGCGTTCAGATCGACGGTGAGGTCGGCGGAACCCGAATCGAAGGCCGTTCCGAGCAGGCTGTATAGGGCGCCCCCGCTGGTGTTGTCCAGCACGCGGAAATCCCATGCCGGCGCGCCCCCCCGAACCATTTCCGCCTTGACCCGGAGCGTGACTGCGGTCTCCGGCGGCACGGTCAGGCGGTAATTCCCGCCGCTGTCCGTACGGGTCGCCGCGATAACGGCACCGCCCGACCCGACGGCCTCGACGGTCACGCCCCGGGCGGGCGCCTGGACCGTGCCGCCGTAGTCCAGTCCGCCGTTGGCCGCGTGCGGCACCCGGTCGAAAGTGACACGGCCGCTGATGTCCACGTCGGGAACCGTGGCCGTCACGGTCACCGTGTCCGGCGTGCTGTCGGTCCGGCCGTCGTTGACCACCAGTGTCGCTTTATAGCTTCCCTCCAGATCCGGCACGAAGACCGGGTTGACTGCAGTCGCATCCGACAGGCTGGCGCCGCTGCCCGCGGGTCTCTGCAACGTCCAGGCATAGGTCAGCGGATCGCCGTCCGCGTCGGCACTGCCGGACCCATCCAGCGTCACCGTTGCATCCACGTCCACTGCCTGGGGCGGGCCCGCCTCGGCCACCGGCCGCGTGTTCGCCGTCACCCGGACCGAATCCACGTCCTGGGCCTTACCGTCGCTGACGGTGAGGGTCGCCGTGTATGTGCCACCGATATCCGCCGCAAACGAAGGTGTCGCGGACGAAGGATTGGACAGGGCCGCCTGGCTGCCCTCCGGGCGGACCAGGACCCAGCTGAAACTGAGCGAATCCCCGTCCGAATCGCCGCTGGCCGTGCCGTCCAGCTGGACCAGGGTGCCCACGGTCACGTCCTGGTCGGGCCCCGCCGCCGCATCGGGACGGGCGTTGACGGTGATATTGACGCTGTCCGGAAGACTGTCTTCCGTGCCGTCCGCCACCACCAGGGTCGCGGTGAAAAGGCCCGCCACATCGGCGACAAACACAGGTGTCGCAGTGGCGCCGCCTGCCAACTGGGCGACGCTGCCATCGGGACGTGAGAGGGTCCAGCGATAGCTGAGGGGCTGATTGTCCGGATCGCTGCTGGCGGTACCGTCAAGCGCCACCGTCGCGCCCGTGTTGACCGCCTGATCCATACCGGCACTGGCCGTGGGTCGGCCGTTGATCGCCGTCACGGCGACACTGTCGGGCGCACTGTTCACGATGCCGTCGTTGACGATCAGCGTGGCTGCATAGACGCCGGCCACGTCGATCGCGAACGTCGGAGTCGCCGTGGCGGCGCCGGACAACTGCGCCTGGCTGCCGTCAGGCCGGCTGAGGCTCCAGGCGTAGGTCAGGGGATCGCCATCCGCATCGGAACTGGTGGAGCCGTCCAGCTGGACAGTCGAACCGATGGCGGCGGTCGAGTCGCTACCGGCCCGTGCCACGGGCCGACTGTTGACGGCGGAGATCACCACGACCGCCGTGTCCGGCGCGCTGGTCTCCGTGGCGTCGTTGACAACCAGGGTGGCCGTGTAGGTGCCGGCGACATCGGCGGTGAAGCTCGGCGCGACGGCACCGGGATTGGACAGCGCGGCCGCGCTCCCGGGAGGTCTCGCCAGCGTCCAGGCGTAAGTGAGCGGATCGCCGTCATCGTCCCGGCTGCCGGTCCCATCCAGCGAAACTGAGGCGCCGACCTGCCCGTTCTGATCCGGACCTGCGTTTGCCACCGGTGGTCGATTGGCCGGACTCACTGTCACAAGGCTGGTGTCCGCGACGCTGGTCGCGTTGCCGTCGCTGACGACCAAAGTGGCAGCATAGGTGCCTGCAATGTCAGGCGTGAACTGGGGCGTTGATGTGGCGGCTCCGGTCAAGCCCGCCTGGCTGCCCACTGGCCTCCCAAGGCTCCAGGAAAAAGTGATTGGATCACCGTCCGGATCAGTACTGGCCCTGCCGTCCAGAGACACGGGTTGCCCGGCCTCGGCGGACTGGTCCGGTCCCGCATCGGCGACCGGCGGTGAATTCCCCGGCGGCCCGATCACCGGCGCTTCGTCCACGCGGATGATCACGGTATCCGGTGCGCTGTCCAGCTGCCCGTCGTTGACGACGAGCTCGGCCAGGAAGGTCCCTGCAACGTCCGGCGTGAAATTCGGCAGCGGCGACGTCGGATCGGACAGGACGGACTGGCTTGTCTCGGGGCGTGACAGGACCCACGCGTACGTCAACGGGTCGCCGTCCGCATCGGCGCTGGTTCGTCCGTCCAGGATCACGGTTACGGCCGTTTCGGCCTGGCGGTCGGGTCCGGCATGGGCCACTGGCCGCGTATTGGTCTGAGGTTCCGTAACGACGACGGTCGCCGAATCCGGCGCGCTGTCCGTTGTCCCATCGCTGACGATCAGCGTGGCGGTGTAGGTCCCGGCCACATCGGCGGTGAAATCCGGTGACACACGGGTCGTGTCCGACAGGGCGCTGGCGCTGCCGGCCGGCGTCGACAGGCTCCAGCGATAGCTCAGGGCGTCTCCGTCCGGGTCGCTGCTGGCCGAACCGTCCAGCGGGATCATCTCGCCGATGTGGCGGCTTTGATCCGGGCCGGCGTCGGCCAGGGGCGGCGTGTTGGTCTGCGGGGTCCGGACAGTGATCGCCACGGAATCCGGGGCGCTGTCCGACTGGCCGTCGCTGACCGTCAGTGTCGCCGTGTATGTGCCCGCCGCATCCGGGGTGAAGCTGGGCGTCCGGGTGCCGGCGCCGGACAGGACCGCGGCACTCCCGGCCGGCGCGCTCAGAATCCACAGGTAAGTCAGCGGGTCTCCCTCCGCGTCGGCGCTGCCGCCGCCGTCCAGGGTCACCGGCTGCCCCACGTCCACGGTCTGGGGTGATCCAGCGTCCGCCACGGGCGGACTGTTCACGCCCGGATCGGAAGCGACGATCTCCACACCGTCTTGCGAACTGGCGGCCTTGTCGTCGCTCACCCGGAGCGCTGCGGTGTAGGTGCCCGCCACGTCGGCGGTGAAGGTGGGCGATATCGAAACCGGATCCGACAGCGCGGCGGCACTGCCTTCCGGGCGGGTCAGTTGCCAGGCATAAAGGAGCGGATCGCCATCCGGGTCCGAACTGCCGCTGCCGTCAAGCTGCACGACGGCACCGGTCTGCAACGACTGGTTGATACCGGCATCGGCCATCGGCGCCCTGTTGGCGCCCACGGCCGAGACGACGATGGTGACCATGTCCGGCGCACTGTTGACCTGGCCATCATTAACAATGAGCGTCGCAGCATAGGTGCCCACCACATCGACGTTGAAGCTCGGCGACGGCGTGGTGGCGTCGGTCAGCACGGCCGCGCTGCCCACGGGGGCCGTCAGTGTCCAGCTGTAGCCGAGCTCGTCACCATCGGCATCCGAACTGCCCCTGCCGTCCAGCTGGACCGGGGTGCCCACGATCACGTCCTGGTCGGGCCCCGCATCGGCGACCGGTGGCGTGTTGACCGCCACCGCGTTGGCGGTGATCAGCGTGGTATCGGCAGCGCTGTCCAGCTGCCCGTCGTTCACGACCAGGGTGACGGCATAGCTCCCCGGCACATCCGCCACGAAGCTCGGCATGGTGGACGCGGGATCCGACAGCACCGCCTGGCTGCCGACGGGCCGGCTCAGGACCCATTGAAAAGTCAGCGCATCCCCATCGGCGTCGACACTCCCCCGCCCGTCCAGGATGACCGTCGAGCCGGCGTCGACCGCCTGATCCGGGCCGGCCACCGCCTCCGGCCGGGTGTTGGCGTCCACGTTCACCTGGTCCGTGGACTGAAGGCGTCCGTCGCTGGCCGTGAGGGTGAGCGCGTAGCGGCCGCCCACGTCCGGCGTGAATCGGGGTGAAGCGGTGGCGGCGCCGGACAAGGCGGCCTGGCTTCCATCTGGCCGCGACGCGAATGCCCAGCTGAAATCGACGGCGTCCCCATCCGGGTCGGTGGCCGATCCGGCCAGCGTGACCTGCGCCCCCACGGTCGCCAACTGGTCGGCCCCCGCATCGGCGGTTGGGGCCCGGTTGGTCGGGGGCGGGGGTGTGGTTCCCCCTCCACCGCCGCCGCCACAGGCGGCGCTCGCCAGCGCAAAAAGCGCCAAGATCAGGGCCCGCGTCCAGCCGCGGCAATTGCGTTCGCCCCGGCTCATATCTGTAACGGTGTCTCTTGGAGCAGGGCCGCCTGCTCTCTCAGCGTCAGCACGTGCTCTTCCCAGGTGCGATTCTCTGCAAACCAGGGGAACGCCCGCGGGAACGCCGGGTCCTCCCAGCGCCTGGCAATCCAGGCGTTGTAGTGCATGATCCGCAGCGTTCTCAGCGCTTCTATCAACCACAATTCCCTCGGATCGAAATCCGCGAATTCCTGGTAACCGTCCAGCAGGTCTGACAGCTGAACTCGCATTTCATTGTCGTCCCCGGACAGCAACATCCAGAGGTCCTGGACGGACGGACCGTTGACACAGTCATCCAGATCCACGAAATGCGGACCGTCGTCCGTCCACAGGATGTTTCCGAGATGACAGTCCCCGTGGATCCGGAGCGTCTTCACCCTGCCTGCCTTCGCGAACCGCTGGCGAACCGATTCGAGAAGGGCCTCGGTGACCGAATCGTAGGCGGCCTCGAGATGGGGCGGAATCCACTCGTTCTCGAGCAACCAGTCCCGCGATGCCTGACCGAGCCGATCCACGTCCAGGTCGGGCCGGTGTCGGAACGGGAAGGCGCACCCTACCATGTGGATGCGCCCGAGAAAACGCCCCAGCACACGGCGATCCTCGGACCGTGCCAGCTCCGGCCAGCGCCCTCCGCAGGACGGAAAAACCGCGAACCGATAGCCACCGGACTCCAGCAGTGTCTTGCCGTCGACCATCAGCGGCGCGACCACCGGGATCTCCCGCTCTGCCAGTTCCAGGGCAAAAGCATGTTCCTCGAGGATGGCCTCGTCACTCCATCGGCCGGGACGATAGAACTTGGTAACCACCGGCCGGCCCTCCTCCACCCCCACCTGGTAGACCCGGTTCTCGTAGCTGTTCAACGCCAGCAACCGGCCGTTGGTGAGAAAACCGGCGGACTCCACGGCGTCCAGGACGGTGTCCGGATCCAGGTGCTCGTAGGGGATGGCATCAGTCATGGCCGGCATTATGGCAGTACGGGGCCCGGGAGAGCGCCTCTGCGGGTCACAATTGCCGTGACGCCCCGCCCGGTCCTTTCGTGGCTCCCGGGGTCCGCTTTGGCCCGTACGGCAACGGACCAAAAAATGTGACCCAGAACCGTGCCCCGCAGCCGCCGGCTGATAGACTGCCGGGCGCGCGATCAAGCAAAGAGACGATGACGATGTCCGATTCCAACAACGCAGTACTGGTCACCGGCGGCGCCGGGTATATCGGCAGCCACGTGGTGCGGCAGCTCGGGGAGGCCGGCGAAAACGTCGTCACCCTGGACAACCTGAGCACCGGATTCCGCGAGTCGGTGCTGTACGGCGATTTTATCGAGGGCAGCGTCGGAGACCGGGATCTGGTATCCCGGCTGCTGGCGGAGTACGGCGTGCGCACCGTGATGCACTTCGCCGCGCACACCATCGTCCCGGAGTCGGTGGAACAGCCCCTCAAGTATTACGGCAACAACACCTGCGCCACCCGCAACCTGCTGGCGTGCTGTCGGGACGCCGGTGTGGAACACGTGGTGTTCTCCTCCACCGCGGCGGTCTACGGCATCCCCGCGGACGGCATCGCCGCCGAGGATTCGCCGACGGCACCGATCAATCCTTACGGCACCTCCAAGCTGATGAGCGAGTGGATGCTTCGGGACCTGTCCGCGGCCACGCCGTTACGCCACGTCGCGCTGCGTTATTTCAACGTCGCGGGCTCCGATCCGGGCGGCCGCATCGGTCAGTCCACCGAGAAGGCCACCCTTCTCGTGAAGGTCGCGGCGGAAGCCGCTGTCGGGCGCCGGGACAAGGTGTTCATTTTCGGGACGGATTACGACACGCCGGACGGCACGGGGGTGCGCGACTACATCCACGTGGAGGACCTGGCCTCCGCTCACCTGAGGGCCCTGGATTACCTGCGGGCCGGGGGTGAGTCGATCACCCTGAATTGCGGCTACGGCCATGGCTACTCGGTGCGGGAGGTCCTGGACGCCGTGACGCGCGTTCACGGCGCCGCCCTGGACATCGAGGAAGGACCGCGCCGGGCCGGCGACCCGCCCACCCTGATCGCCCGGGCCGACAAGGTCAGATCCGTCCTGGACTGGACGCCGGAATACGACGACCTGGAAACCATCGTGACCCATTCCCTGGCCTGGGAGCGGAAGCTGGCCGGCCGGACCGGCTGAGCCGGGCCATTCGACGACGGGATTCTGCCTGTTCCGTGTCCGCCAATCGACGGCCTGAAGGCCCTTTCAGCCAAATTTGCGCAACTCCAGAATTCAACTCTGCGCACCGAAACGGGACGGAATTAAAGTCGACAAGCCTCCATGCCGGCCACTTAATGACTTTAATTAAGCTCTCTATATTATTGGTTTTTAATATTTTTAATGTCATCACGCGCGCCACCTCAACGGCGTCGTCACGAACGCCCGCAAAACCTTCTCGGGCAAAACTGTGAACTCCGTCGTTGCCTTATGTACTGAGCACGACTAAGTTCATGCTCGACTGAAAAAGGCAAACCCGTCGAAAGGCGGGGACGCAAAGCCACCGGTCTAAGGGATTGTCCTAGGACAGCGGGGTTGCCAGGCGGAAGGTCGAACGACATCGTTCGTTGACCGTGGGTCATCCGACCCGATCCATCTGACGACCCCACACCCAAAGACCCCAGGCTTTTCAGTCAGGGAAGACCCGCTGCGTTTCGGCGTATCGGGTTGGGGTAAACGACAGACCAGCTGAAAAAGGCAAACCCGTCGAAAGGCGGGGACGCAAAGCCACCGGTCTAAGGGACTTGTTCCTACGACAGCGGGGCCGCCACTGGGACCGAAACGGTCCGGAAGGACGCCGGACCGGCCCGTCGAAACCGACGGGTCGACCTCGCGAAGGCGGAAGCTTTCGCCGGGCCCTTCATCAGCTGATCTGCCAAGCAAGCGGCAGGCGGTGAAAGGCCTGTCGCCGAGCGAGGTAGACCAGAATGAACTTCGTCGGCAGATATGCGGATAACGCACGACAACTACTGATTTGCTTTCTCTTCGCCGGGATTACAGCCTGTGGTGGTGGGGGTGGCTCGAGCGCCTCACCTCCGGTTGGTTCTTCCCCTCCCCCCCCACCGGCCCCGCCATCGCAGGACCCCGGCGAGGAGATTATTGACAACCTGGTCTCGGGCAGCGTGGGCGACGGCCCGGTCGCCAACGCCAACCTTGACGTCTTCAACAAGAACGATGAACTCGTCCTGACCTACTCTTCTGACGACCAGGCGAGTTACACCTTCACGATCAAGGAGAAGGGCAAGAACTATCCGGTCCGGTTCCAGGCCTATAACGGCCGGGACATGGTCACCGGAACCATCCCGGACTTTGTGATGACGGCGGCTCTCCTGCGACCGGCCAAGAAGAGCCGGGGCAACATCAACCCGCACTCGACCATCATGATCGGTATCGCCGACCGTCTGGGCGGCATCAACGACGTCAACTATTACAAGGGCCGCGACATCGCCATGGCCGCTCTGAATTTCGGCATGGACCGGGCCCTGATCGACGACCCCGTCGCCGCGGACGTCACCGACCTCAACGCGCCGATGCTGGTCAAGGCCAGCGAGTCGCTGGGTGAAATGGTTCGGCGAACCCGGGACGCCTTGATCGGCACCGGCGTCACGACGGGCGATGCCGTGATGGCCGCCCTGTCCGCCGATCTCGTGGACGGCGTCCTTGACGGTCGCGGCGCCAATGGCGTGGACACCCGGATCGCCGCAGTGGCCACCCTGACATCGGCCCAGGTGCTTGTGGAAGGGCTCGTGAACGATCTGAAGGTCAATGGCGTCAGCGCCACCCAGCGCATGGACGACGCCATCCGGACCATTATGCCCAGTGCCCCGGCCTCGGTGAACACCGAGAGCGTTCTGATCAGCGCGGGCATGCTCAAGCAAGCGAAACTGACCCTTCAGGCGGCCTGGGCGCTCACTCGGGATCCGGCTATCGACGAGCTGTACAACGCCGTCACTCGCATTCCCGCGGGCTCCAAGCCCGCGAGCATCCGCGGCACGCTGCCCGACGCCGACGCATCGTTGGCCACTGCAGTGGAAACGGCGGCCTACGGCAGCAGCGAGGAGCTGGAACTGGTCAATTCCACCATGCGGCTCGCCGCCGCTCCTGAACCGCCGGCGGATCCGGAGATCGGCTTTGCGGACAGTCAGCACCAACTGGCCGAGGGCGGCCAGACGCTCATTCTCGTGGAGCGGGCAAATGGTGACGGACCCGCATGGGTGGATTACGAATTCGTCGCCGGCACGGCCACGCCCGGCGTGGACTATGCATCGACGCCGGGGCGTGTTGACTTCGCTGATGGCCAGACCGCGAAATACATTACCGTTACAGCCATCCAGGACTCTGTATCCGAGGGGGCAGAGACGTTCGAGGTGCACCTGGTCGGTACGTCCGACGGCAGCTTCCTGAACGCCAACACCGTGGCTTCAGTCACCATCGCCGACGACGAAGCGGTCGCGCCGACTTTGGGCAACGCCACTTTGCGCTGGACGCCACCCACGGAACGAGAGGACGGCTCCGTGCTAGACAACCTGGCCGGCTACAAGGTCCATTACGGCACCAGCCAGTCGAACCTGAGCACCGTTGTCGTTCTCGACAACCCCGGCCTCTCCAGCTACGTGGTGGACAATCTCGACCAGGGCACCTGGTATTTCGCCGTCACGGCCTTCGACGCCGACGGCCGCGAGAGCAGCTTCTCCAACGTGGGCAGCAAGATGATTCTGTAGTCACGCTTCCTAGGTGCGCCGACGAAGCGCCTCCAGGCCGACTCAAGGAAGGGTCGGCCTTTTTTTTGCTGAATCAGGTGTCGCTGCATTTGAGCGGAAGCCCCGAACCGCCCTCCCCTTGAATTGCCGCCTCGAGCGCCATACATAAGAACTCTGTACGGGTGTTTGCCAGGTACACACAGAGCGGGACAGCCAGGGCATGAAATTCAAGGACTACTATCAGACGCTCGGTGTAGCCAAGGACGCGACGGCGGACGACATCAAGCGCGCCTATCGCAAGCTGGCCCGAAAGTACCACCCCGACGTGAGCAAGGAAGCCGACGCGGAGGCTCGCTTCAAGGAAGTGGGCGAAGCCTACGAAGTTCTCAAGGATCCCGAGAAACGTGCGGCCTACGATCAGTTCGGCAAGGACTGGAAGGCCGGACAGGAATTCCGGCCGCCACCCGACTGGGACGTCAACTTCGAATACGCCGGGGACGGTGCCGGCGAGCACGCCTTCAGCGATTTCTTCGAGACCCTGTTCGGTCGTATGGGCGGCGCCCGGGCCCGCCCCGATTTTCGGTCACGTCGTCCCCGCATGCGGGGGGAAGATCATCACGCCAGGATCCAGGTCAGTCTGCGTGAAGCCTACGAGGGCTCCACGAAGACACTGACCCTCAGAAGTCCCCAGGCCTCTCCGGACGGCCACGTCGCAACGGCCACCCACTCCATCCGCGTGTCCATCCCCAAAGGCGTCAAGGAAGGACAGCGCATCCGCCTCGCCGGCCAGGGAGCCCCCGGATTTGGCGGGGGTCCACCCGGTGACCTGTATCTCGAGGTGGGCCTCGAGCCCCATCCGTTCTTCGCCGCCGACGGACGGGACATTCATCTGTCTCTCCCGGTGACCCCCTGGGAGGCCGCCCTGGGCGCGACCGTGCCGGTGCCGACCCTGGGCGGCACGGTGGATCTCAAGATCCCCGCCGGCACCCAGTCCGGCAACAAGCTCAGGCTCAAGGGCCGTGGCCTTCCGGGATCGCCACCCGGTGACCAGATCGTGACTCTCCGCATCGAGACGCCCGTCGCCGACTCCCAGGCGAGCCGTGAGTTCTACGAGCGCATGCGCGACCAGATGCCGATGAATCCCAGAAAGCATTTGGGTGTGTGACCATGGAAAGCCACAAGCACATCCTGTCCGGTGAGCTTCTCGATGAACGGGTCGAGTACGACCTGGAAAGGCTCTGCCGGGTCTGTCACCTGGAGCGCCGCCAGGTGGTGGAAATGGTCGTGGAGAACGTCGTGGAACCGGTCGG
>Ga0209536_100001149_pt1 | contig 43748 bp, 40 predicted proteins | sample DeeMarSeWOR28_12_FD_187461 | JGI IMG/M metagenome (GOLD analysis project Ga0209536, IMG submission 187461) | Marine sediment microbial communities from White Oak River estuary, North Carolina - WOR-2-8_12 (SPAdes) (version 2) | ecosystem: Environmental > Aquatic > Marine > Intertidal zone >...
TGATACGTCCGACGAATCAATCCCGGCAATAATATATAGAAGAGTGCGGCAACAAGAGCCAGTGTTAGCACGACGTTGGATACTTTTTTCAGTAAGCCGTCCTGGCTGATATCCAGCTCCTGAACTACGCCATCATGGTGGTCAATATGGCTGTTGTCATTAGCGAAGTGGATCTCGTTGTTATGCAAATGATCGCTATCGCTCGCGTCCAGTTGATCGTGATGATGGCTGTCATGGCCATGATCAAAACCATGGACGTGCAACTTTACTCCTTGAGAACACAAGATTGACAGAGACAATAATACTGTCCAAACAAATAAGTAGAGTCTGTTTTTGTGACCGTCGGAAAAATCTCATCGGCGAAGTGTAGACAATATCCCAATATAAAAGCAAGTATCGCCTAAAGCCGTGCAATCCTTTAGCAGATCCAAAATTCAATGGATGTTCAAGTCTAGAATTTCGCAAAAATACCGTGGCTGCTTGGGTTTTGCACATTGCAGAGGTAACAATATTGAAACATCGCTATATGAAATGGGTATTATTCATGGCCGGATTTACTGCAATTGTTCACAAGGATCAGAGCTGTACCCACTATGCCTGCGACCACCAACCCATAATCTTCGACTATCTTTATTTGAATAGCTGCGATAAGTTGCGACACAATAAAATCTTGTTCTAGTCGGCAATGAGCTTAAACTAAGAAAGTAATTGCGCTAAAATAAAGATCAAATCAAAAACCATGATCTACGAAAATATATTCGTCAATAAAATAGCATGTATATTAGCGTTTATCGCAATAGCAGCTGTTTCGAAATCAACACAAGCAGCCAGCATAATTCGCGATATTTCTGAAGAGGAAATCACTCCCCAATCTTTGGTGTTGCCATACTTCTTCAGCAGTGAAAGTCTGGGTCTTTCATACGGAGTAGGTGGTGGAGTCTCTGGTTATTTACAAGATCAAATGACCCTAATGGGCGCCGCATTGTTCAGCACTAAAGGCGCCAAGGCAATGTATTTTTTGGGTAACCAAATTCAAATACCCAAAACCCAACGGCTGTTCCTCGATGTCCGTTTTTCGATAGGGCGTTATCCAGATCAACGTGGTTATTTTAATGGGAATCCCGAGTATGCACACGAGCGCGCCGGCAGTAATGAATCATCGGATGACAATTATGTGCTGGCCAATGCAACAGATGATTGGTTGGATTTCGATTTCGAATATGTGCTACCCATCGGAGCAGGCCGCGATAACGCCATTCAGCTCTACCGACTCGATAAAGGAGTGTTAGCACAAGGAGCTACTGGAGGGAACGAATGGAATCCGTTGCACAGCGGTTTAACGATGTTAAGTGTTATGCCGTTTATCCGCTCCCAAGGCTTTGAGACAGAGACTGGTGACAAGATTTTTGAATCCAGCGGCATTAAGTTAAGTGTGGCATATGACAATACGGATTTCCCTAACAATCCATCGCGCGGCAGCAAGCAAGGCTTTGATCTTAGGCGCGATTTTGGCGGCGGCCAAGTGGAGGATGCCTGGACACAAATAGAATTCAGCGCTAGCAAGTTCTTTCCCATGGGTAAAGGCAAATACTCACGGCAAAGGGTGTTGGGATTGAATTTTTGGACTTCGGATGCACCCACTTGGAAAGAAACAACCACCGAAGCTGGTAGAGAACTAACTAATGCGCCACCATTTTATATGGGTTCTACATTAGGCGGATTGTACCGATTGCGAGCATACACTTCGGCGCGGTTTCATGACAAGTCGGCTATTTATTACAGCGCCGAGTACCGCTATATGCTGCGGTGGAACGCCATCGGCAACATTAAAATGCTGCAAATTTTTAATATTGACTGGTGGCAATTAATGGGATTTGCTGAGTTGGGACGTGTCGCGCCCGGATGGGATATACAAGAACTGCATTCCGATATGAAGTGGGACGCGGGTATCGGATTGCGTGCCATGATATCAAAAGCGGTATTGCGACTAGACGTTGCCGCCAATGACGATATTTGGTCCGTGTGGGTAATGGCGGGCCAGGCGTTCTAGTGAGCCAGTGCACTATAACAAGTGAACCTAGCTAATTTCCAGTGCTTGCACTACCCTCTCCATACGCATAAACCGCGAACCTTTGATCAATATCGCCGGTTGTAAGCTAAGTTGAGAATCTAATTTTTCTATAAGCTTTTCAATGCTTTCAAAGTGCTGACTGGATTTACCAAACGTATTGGCGGTAACGTGTGAAAGATCGCCTAAGGTAAAAACGTATTCAATACCCGCTTGCCGTGCGTATTCGCCAATCTCTGCATGAAACGCCTCACCTTGGTTGCCAACCTCCCCCATATCGCCCAGCGCCAATATGCGCGGGGACGGCATGCGCGCCAATACATCGATGGCGGCACGTACGGAATCGGGATTGGCGTTGTAAGTGTCGTCGATTAAAGTGCCGCCATGACGCGCCGCTTTACGTTCCATGCGGCCTTTTACCGGGGCAAAGTTTTCTATGCCGGTTTTGATGGCCGCCAACTCTGCGCCGGCGGCAAAGCTTACTGCGGCGGCGGCGACGGCGTTATAAACATTATGTAGCCCAGCGGCGTTAGAAGTGATTCCGATGCTATTACCATTGCAATTCATTTCCAGACCCGCGCCGAACTCGTTGAGCTGGTACTGCGCATACACGGTTGCCAAGTTACTCAAACCAAACGCTATAGTGTGGCGACCGTTTGCTTTCGAGCGCCAATAATCTGCATAACGATCATCGGCATTGATCACCGCCGCACCATCAGCGGGAAGCGCGACCAACAAATCCGCGTGTTCTTCGGCCACCTCTTGCACGCTTTTCATAAATTCCTGGTGTTCACGTTGCGCATTGTTGATCACCCCGACCGTCGGCTGAGTAAAACCGGCGAGCAAGCGGGTCTCACCGGGATGATTGATTCCCAGTTCAATAACCGCGGCGTGATGCCGATCGCGCAACCTCAACAAGGTCAACGGCACACCGATATCATTGTTGAGGTTTCCCACTGTGGCGAGGACATGCTCCTCGCCGTACTGCGCGCGCATTATGGCTGCGGTCATTTCTTTTACGGTAGTTTTGCCATTGCTACCGCTGATGGCGATAACAGGAATAGTGAACCGGCTGCGCCAGTGCTGCGCTAATGCACCCAGAGCCTGTTTGGTATCGGCCACATGCACCAGCGGTAAACCGGCGACTTCCTGCGGGAGTTCGATGCCTTCTTGCACCAAAGCAGCCACGGCACCGGCGCTAAACGCTTGCGCCAGAAAGTTATGGGCGTCGAAACGTTCGCCACGTAACGCCACAAACAATGCACCGGACTCCATGGTGCGGCTGTCGGTGGAAACCGACGTGAACAATACGTCATTGCCACTGGAACGGCCTTCGAGAATTTTTGCGGTGTCTGAAATAGTTAACATCGTATTCTGGATTGGTTGATTGACATGACATTAAGCGGCAAACGCTGTGCCAAATCCCAAGACCGGAACAACGTTTTCTATAAGCGTTCGAATATCAACAGGATATTCGTGATTGTTAGCTCTGTCTACTTTGGCGCTGAAATTGATGCCGCTACGTGAGGATGAACAATGGATGCAATCGCAATATTCCCCAATCCGCTACCTGTGCAAACAGAAAGCGGATCAGGTGTAAGACGAATTAGAATATCGCTTTAACGCCCAATTGAAACAGTTGGGAAGGTGCCGATTCAACATCGAACCATTCCGCAGGATTTTGTACACCAGCGGCCATTTTTTGGTGTGCCCGTAACCACACTATGACCATAGCACGCATGCGGTTCGCATCTTGGTCAACTTTGGCGTGCAGACGATCTAGTTCTCGGTGGGTTTCACGGTAATTATTCCAATCCGGCTCGATTTCATGCCAAATCTTGGCTATTACATCTAACCGTTTTACTAAGTGATCGGCGATATTATGCAAATCTTCTTCGTTGGGCTGGCCTTTCGGTAAGAGTTTTTTATTGCGGATCACATTGCTCTGTAATACTTCCTCAAACGCCGCGCTTTCGCCTTCATAGGTTCGGTATAGTTTACCTAATGCTTTTAATATAGCGTATTTTTCTTTCTCCAACGCTTTTTGATAGGCAATTACTTCGGCAAATTCTGTATCAATTTGTGCATCAATCTTTTTCGCAAGTTTTTTAGTGGCATCGTTGATATCGTCCATTAGCAATTGAGCGTAACGTCCTAGCGCGTTTACAATGGGTTGTGCCTGCTGCAAAGCCGACAGAAACTTTTCTTCCGTACCCACTTTTACGACTAATTCGTCATAGTACCCGGGCCCTAACTGTAACTTACCTTCAGCGTTTTGCTGGACCTCCTCCAGATATTTGGTATACGCCTCAATCCGCGTCTCCTCGGTTTTATTGGTTTCCGCGATGGTTACTAGGCGAATGGAGTATTTAACTATACCTCTTAGCATTAATTCGGCTTCGTTCGTTAACATTTCATAATGTTTCACTTCTTCCCATTCGGGTTTGATAAAATGCCTAACATAGATTGCATTATCTTGCGCAACACCTAGGTCGGAGTTGCTTAACATAGCAATTGTCTGATCGGCAAACGCCCCAACATTCGCCTGCGCGGTTCCCTTGAATTTGCCTTCCATGGAGACACATCCGCTCAATGTAATAACAAATACCATCAACAACCAAAGATTGCGTAAATTCATCTAAACTCCCCGTTACGTGTTTTATCAAGTCTATAGCGAGTATGGTTTTGTCTTACAAAAATGTAAACTACTTCGCGCCATCGTACTGACATCAATGACGTTGTATTTACCCTACAAGTTTAATAGACTAGAATTCGATCAACCCCAAAAGGCCTTACAAATCATGAAGAAAATAGCATATTTGTTCGTATTTTTAATATATTTAGCGGGCTGTTCGGCTGAAAACGACACTTCTAGTCAACAAATTGCCGCCGAAGACATTAATATCAGCTCCAAAGACCCTTATTACCAGCTTCAAGAGTCGGAAGCAAAAAAACATAAAGACAGCGCGCCTCCCGCTAATTAGCCGCTAAAGCCTTCTTTAAATAATTGGAATTATTTCGAGAATTAATGTTTTAAAAGGAATCTGACCCCTTTTTACTTTAACCCCTTTTTAAACGTGGTGGATTCCTCATCCAAACAAAACCTATTCAGCAGATTTTGGTGGTTCCTCAGAGGACGCAGCAGGTAGTTCGGTTTCGCTGCTGGTAACTTCTGTGGCTTCACCTTCTTTAGGCCAATCGGTAAACGGAAAAGGTTTTTCTTCGGTGTTGAAGGTTAAAAATAAAAAGACTTGATAAATAAACGTGCTGAGCTCTTTGCCGAACCGCAGCAAACGCTCATTTTTCTCAGAGGTAAACAACACAAAAAAGAACTGAATAACAATGACTGCCACTAAGACCACTTCTGCGACCGAATAAATGATCCCGAACAAGATCATGAACAGCGCCCTGCCCCAGGTGTTGGTGTTGGATACGTTTTCCTTCAAATCGGATGACATAAATCCCTCCATAATTGATCAGTGGCGAACTATCACTAATTTAAGAGCAAATATACCGTTTTTCAACGACCAGAGTTTGATATGGCGCAATGTCCGCTAAAGAATCAGTCGTAACCAAATTCCCCCCACCACTCGCCGGATTTGTAATCAATTTTTAACCAACGAGGCACATACGGGGCCGGTTTGGCTATGGGAAACTCGGTTAAAGGTGGTGCTTCACCTTCATAGTCCTTGTGGCAGGCCCGGGTCATGACCGGATGGAAACTCACTGCCAAATGATCCGCTACAGGAATAGCATTTTCTTTGGCTCTATCGCTATTAAAACGGACTTTTTTCCGGATCAAGCAGCTGAAATACAATTCCATTTCCACGAACAATGTTTTCTGATCCTGCGCCAAGTGATGTTGGGCGCGACTGGAGAGTTCTACCTCAACTGTTTTTCCATGAAAATCAACATTATAGTTAGCGCTCATAGTTTACCTCTGTTAATCCACACAATCACTGTTGAAGTGTAGCTCATTATCAGCTGTCACTGAGAATCGAGAGGACTGGCATATACATCTTCGATCCGGTTAAGATGTGAACAGTTGTTCTCTCCAATAACTTAACGGCATGGATGGCCAATTCAGGTAAGTTTTATCCAGGGGGTTTCATGTGGTATCTCTATAACGCAAGTATTCGTTGTATCTTGTTTGCATTAGTGTGTGTCTTTGTTGTCGCGTGCGGTGGCTCCGGAGACAGTTCCCCGGCTGCGCCCAGCTTCCAAAGAGGGGAATATGTTTCCGCCGGCCGATCACAGTCGGTGTCCGCTAGCGTCATTGATTCCGTACTCGACGGCGTTGCCGGATCTCTCGCCGTGTCCGCGGTTTATGACGTGAGGTTTTTGAAGTTGACTTATAAAACCATCGACACCAACGGCAGATTAACGAACGCTTCAGGCGTGGTGGCAATCCCGCAAAAAGCGAACAACCTCAGTAGTCCCATGCTCAGTCTGCAACACGGCACTATCTATCTCGATAGCGATGCACCGAGCAATGAGGACTTGTCGCCTCTACTTAGCAACCCGGCTCAAGCGCTGTATAAAACCACTGGGCAGGCCATTATCGCCGCTTCGCTCGGCTATTTAGTCGTGGCTCCCGATTACCTGGGCTACGGGGATTCCATACTGGCGGTACATCCTTATATGCATGCCGACAGTTTGGCCACCAGTGTGATCGATTTAATTCTCGCGGCACAACAATATTTTGCCGATAATGACATTATGTATAACCGCCAAGTATTTCTTGCCGGTTACTCAGAAGGTGGATATGCAACCTTGGCGGCCCATAAAAAATTGCAAGAACTTTACAGTGACGTGATGACCGTGACCGCCTCGGCCCCGGGAGCCGGCGCTTACGATGTCTCGCAAACAGCGCTCACGTTCGCCAACAGCCAACAATTGGATGCCCCTGATTATGTTGCTTTTGTGATGAAAGCCTATGACACTGTTTACAACTTAAACCGGCTTGGCGATTTTTTTCAACCGGCGTATGTGGATTTTATCGATTCAGCGTTTTATGGCGATACCACGCGGACAACGATCGTTACAAACTTGTCTGCCACCCCAGACGAGTTATTTTCGAGCCCATTCCTGCAGGATTTTACCGGCAACGGCGAGAGTGAGTTAAAAGCGTATTTTAGGCAAAACGATATATACGATTGGTCACCTACATCGCCGATCTATTTTTATCACGGCCGCCAGGACACTATAGTGCCTTTTTTTAACGTCACATCGGTAATGACAGCGATGCAAAACAGCCCCGTATCCATTACTGAGTGCGCCAGCGTGCCTTCGGATCACGGCTATTGCTTTTTACCCTATCTGCAGTTTGTCATCGACACTTTCGGAGCCCTTACCAACGATCTATAACGTCCGCGACTTTCTAAATGGTAATGTAAAATAATTGGCGCTGGCTGCACTCGCGGAGCTATAGGCGAGATTTTTTATCGGCTTTGTACTGTCTCATGGTAGCATTTATATGCGGTTGTAAGACATCACCATCACTAATAAATTTTCTCTGGGCTGACTTTGTTTCGCGTCATGAGTATAGGCATAACGGCTAGCAACCAGCCGAAACATTCTCGGCGTTATAAAATCATAACTATATCGAAGATAAATGGGATTAGCGTCGTGCCACGTCAGAAATCGCGCTGATTTGCGGGGTTATTTCCAATATTCAATTTTCTAAGCTCCATAAGAGCGCTTTCGAATTCACTACCATATTGGTGGTGGCGGAGGGGGGATTGGGTTTGTTCTTGCGTTCGTTGCGAACAGCCAGTTAATTCAATCCTCCTTGGACAAATACGAAATCAATTCCATTTTACTTTCGTGTTTTTCCAAGGTTTGTTTGAATAACTTCACTTTGCGGTACAATTCCTTACCGAACATGGCTTCAAAATATTGTTCGGAATAGGGCACTTTTTGTTGGGCGTGGCGTTTGCTGTGGTTGGTGAGCACATCGCCAATTTCGAAGCCTTTGCGCAGTATGTCCGCCCATTGTTCGGCATTGATCCAAATGCCTTCGCATACATCGCATTGTTCCACATAGATCTCGCTGTCTTCGGACAGGCGGTACCGCGCCATGAGTTTGCTGCATTTCGGGCAATAGGATTGATTTAAGGATTTGGCGTGGCTCGGGACTTTGGGATCGGGATTCATCAAATAGGCGACTACGCGGTTTTTGAACGGATTGCCAATCAAATAGTCTTTCAGCTCTTTGACCTGCTGGTAAGTGACAACCCCAAATTTGGTTAAATAGCGTTTTTCTGCGTTGCGCTTGAAGGTGTCTTCACGAATTTTGCGCTGCCAACTCTCGGTAAAAATGGTGTTAATCCTGGTGTGCAAATTAAACCGCTTCAGGTACTTCCATTCCCCCTTGTCCAACCAAAAACCGCCACAGTTGGCGCATTGGTCCATACGGTGTTCCATATCGGCACTGACCCGGAACTTACCCATAATTTGATTGCACTGGGGACAAATCAAAACGGCCGATGAGTCCTCAACATCTTCAATGTCTTCCTGACTGATCGCCACATTGGCTTCATTGGCATTTTTGTCATGCCATTGAATGTAGTCCTGCATACGCACCCAACTGCCTTGGCAAGAATCACATTGCTGACAGACCAATTCCCCGTCCAATGAAGCGGGATGTAGCTCGTTGTGAGAACATTTAACACATTTCATAACATGAATTTCTGTATATTTTTGTGCGCTCAGCCCGTGATTGCAGGCAACCTTCTAGTAATGAGTACCGTATTTCACTTCCGTACAGCGTGTCAATGCGAACAGCCATCTACACTATCGACATCTGTGACTTAAAACTTAAAACCCACTGGATTGCTGCGGATCTTGGCGAGACATCAGCAACCACATCGCAGATTTAATAAAACTGAGTTTGTTTTTTGACATAGATCAAGATTGGAGATACCCACACTTTGCACGTTTGGTTTTAAGACTATACTCATTATAAAAGGGTGAGTTTCATAAAATACCATTCACCCCGCCCGGTGAACTATATAGTGTGTTAGCGGTTAGATTATTAAGTGGTTTGTAAGAGGTGGGCGCTTAGCCGAAAGCGATACGGTAAATAACGTTACTTCCTCCACGGGCACATTTCCTATGTGTCCCAAAAGCAAAAGCAGCCGGTTGAGCGCCCGCTGCTTATTTTTTTGCCTATCGATTCACTTATCGTATTTGAATTTCATGTAAGTGATGCCCGAAGCCAACACAACCCGCCACGACAATTCAGTTTCCATATCAAACTGCGGATCGTACTCGGCGACGGTTTTTATCAAACTTTCCAGCCACACATCGTATAGTTCGGGCGGAATGTTCTGTCCAGCTTTACTATGATGCTCGGCGATTTTCTGCAAATAATCGTTGGCGTTGTTGGTCGCGTAAAAAATAAACAAGCTGTAAAACGATTTCTCCAACATCTTTTTCTGCTTTTTCATGTCCGTGTTCCGGAAATGCTCAGCAATCTGAGGAGAGGCGGCGCAGAAATTTTCATAAAACGCGTGGAAAAAGGATTTGCCGTTTTTTTCGATACATTTCACTCTTTCATAACTCTGATCGAAATACGAATCATAACCCGTCAGATGATCTGCGTGCGCAAGTCCCATAGCCATGTGGAATATATCGGCAGTCATGCAATTAACCTTAATGCTCTTGGGTCTACTTATGATTCGCTTGTATAAGCGTCGACAAGAGGGCGGGGCAATAACCCCTATTTCATAGGGATAATAACGGATTTTTTGTCACAGCCACAAGTACAATGTAAACAAACACTGCAATAGCCGACAAAAACGCTAATGCTTTTACTGGTTTGGTTTTAGCGAATCGAAGCGCCAGCATGCCAAGCCCGATGTATAACAGCAAGCCCAGTACTTTTGCAGTCAACCAGCCATGTACAAACGGCGCTTGATTCATTTGCACCGCCAGGATGATAGCGCTGGTCAGCAACACCGTGTCGTTGATGTGTGGGGCTATCTTTACCCACTTCGCCCGCAAGCGCTGAGAATCCCTTAACATCCAGACTCCCCGGATGGTAAATCCGGAGATGGAGATAAGGGCTGTGATGACGTGAATGACTTTAATGGTATTCAGAATAAAGAACTCTTATAGCTAGGTTTAATTTACGTCCAACCAAAACGTTACCGGCCCGTCGTTGACCAGCGCCACTTTCATATCGGCACCGAACTCTCCAGTGCCCACGTACGGATACTGTTCCCGGGCTAGGGTGACAAGCAACTCAAACAACCGCTTGCCTTCCTGTGGTGCCGCCGCGGAGGAAAAACTGGGGCGCATGCCCTTTTTAGTGTCTGCGGCCAGAGTAAACTGCGGCACCAACAACAAGCCACCTTTGATATCCCGCACGCTGAGATTCATTTTCCCCCCCTCGTCCGCGAAAATCCGGTAGCCTAACAACCGTTGCAACAGGCGCTCGGCGTGGTTTTCAGTATCCTGTTTTTGCACACCCACCAGAACTAAAATACCTTGATCTATACGGCCAACTAGTCGGTCATTGACTTCCACGCTGGCCTGGGTCACGCGTTGCAGTAAACCGATCATGCTTCTTAGTACCGATTTCAGGCACCGGATTCAAAACGTTTGCTGTACTTAACGGTTGCACGCACCAGCGCATCGGTTATGCCACGCTCTGTCGCCGAATGGCCGGCATCAGGAATGATGTCCAACTCCGCATTAGGCCACGCAGCGTACAACTCATGAGCACTTTGCATAGGGCAAACCATGTCATAGCGGCCTTGGATGATGGTGCCGGGAATATGGGCGATTTTATGCATGTCACTGAGTATTTGGTTGGGCTTGAGAAATCCCTTATTCATGAAATAGTGGGATTCCAATAAGGCGAGACTGGTGGCTACGTGGGGTTCGGCAAAGTTTTCCAGCACGGTTTTGCTGGGCACTAAAGTGGAGGTTCGCGCCTCCCACCTTGCCCAGGTTTTGGCCGCCGCCATACGGGCGAGTTCGTTTTCTCCCGTCAAGCGTTTGTAATACGCTGCCAGGATATCGCGGCGCTCCGCTTCAGGGATGATTTCCACAAACTCCTGCCAATGGTCAGGATAGACCTTGGCTGCACCGCCTTGGTAAAACCAGTTGATTTCTTCCTCATTACATAGGAAAACCCCCCTCAGAATCAACGCTTTTACCCTGCGGGCGTGAGCCTGGGCGTATACCAAGGCCAAGGTTGCGCCCCACGATCCGCCGAAGACGATCCATTGATCCACACCGAGAAACTCGCGGATCTTCTCCATATCCGCCACCAACGCTTGAGTCGTATTATTCTGCAACGCGGCATGGGGCGTCGAATGACCGCAACCGCGCTGATCGAACAGAATTATGCGATACACCTCGGGATCGAAAAACGAGCGGTGATAGGGCTGGGTTCCGGCCCCAGGCCCGCCGTGCACGAATATCACTGGTATGCCATGAGGCACTCCAGACTCTTCCACGTGCAGTACATGGGGGTTGTCGACTTCCAAGCGATGGGTGGCATAGGGCTTTATTCGAGGATATAGGCCGTGCACTGTACACTCCAAATCAAGTTGTGATTTTATAATGGCAAACAATCCCTGACTTGCAAGTCGCAAGTCAGGGATTGTCTAGATCTGCCGCAGCGCGCGGCAGGCACACATGCGGATCAATCCCGGACGAATTCGCCTTTGAAACCCATGGCCGCGGCGATGCCCGTCAATAATAAGCCTAGCAGAATTAATGCCGGTCCAATGCCGGTATTGAGGATGGTATTGGCTAATTGCATTTGATACATGGTAGCCAAAAACATAACGCCGGAGTGCAGCACCGTTCCGACGATAAATATCCAACTGATAACTTGTTTAAACAGCGGCGCCACGGCGATAAAACATAACGCAATGCCGACGGCGATGTTTAACAAAGCCTCTAAATTGCCGTGCGCGTGCGGCCCACTTTTAATAATATCAATGGGTTGTTCGGCATTAATTAAGGTATTCAATGCCAGTAGACCGTCGGTGTTGGCTTTGGCGATTTGATCGGCGGATAATTCCTCCAGATCTTCTTCGAAATTATTCAGCTTCAGATTTTGCAACCGGCCCACGGCGTCTTGTTTTTTCCCTTGCGCCTCGCCCACTCCGGGAACATAGTTTAAGATCATGTAAGGCCCCAAGGCAGCGGTGATCACCAGAAACAAAAATCCGAATACAACGTTTTTTTTACCAACCATTGTGTCTCCCCTCCGTTTTATTTACTGAGCTTTTGTTTAGCCTTTTCCTCAAGTATTTCGAGAATATCAGCCCAACCCGCAAAGGTCACTCTCAATTTTTATATACGCAGATTGCCGGGATTTATAGTCGCTTTAATGAAACACCACAGCACACCGCCGCCAGTCTAGCTGGCGGCAGCGTTACGCGAAGCCCGTTTACGCTCATGTTCGAGCAATAATTTTTTACGCAAACGAATGTGTTTCGGAGTAACTTCCACTAGCTCGTCATCATCGATGAATTCCAGGGCTTGTTCCAATGACATGCGAATCGGTGGGGTTAAGATGATATTCTCGTCGGAGCCTGCGGCTCGAATATTGGTCAATTGTTTGGCTTTCAAGGCATTGACCACCAAATCATTGTCGCGAGAGTGAATGCCAATAATCATGCCTTCGTAGACTTCTTCGCCATGACCAATAAACAACCGCCCCCTTTCCTGCAAATTAAACAAAGCGTAACCCAGGGCTTTGCCGGCGGAATTAGCAATCAGCACTCCATTGATACGCTGGCCGAAGTCGCCTTTTTTCAGGGGACCATAGTGATCGAACACGTTGTAGAGTAAGCCAGTGCCTTGGGTGGCGGTGAGAAATTCTGTGCGAAAGCCAATCAAACCCCGAGATGGAATAATGTAGTCCAGACGCACCCTTCCCTTGCCGTCGGGTACCATATCTTTTAAGTCGCCGCCGCGCATACCCAGCTTTTCCATCACTGTGCCTTGATGCTCGTCTTCCACATCCACAGTGAGTTGTTCATAGGGCTCATGGGGCTCTCCATCGATGTCTCTTACGATGACTTCCGGACGGGAAACCCCCAACTCATAGCCCTCGCGGCGCATGTTTTCAATCAGAATGGACAAATGCAGCTCACCACGGCCGGATACTTTAAATTTATCCGGGTCATCGGTATTTTCCACCCGCAACGCCACATTATGTTTCAACTCCCGGTCCAAGCGTTCGCGGATTTGTCGGCTGGTGAGAAATTTGCCGTCTTTGCCGGCAAAGGGCGAGTTATTCACCATAAACGTCATGCTCACCGTAGGCTCGTCTACTGTCAACGGCGGCAGCGCTTCCACCTTGGTGGGATTACACAAAGTATCAGAGATATCCAGTTGCTCAACGCCGGTAAAGGCTATGATATCCCCCGCGGTGGCTTGCGGCACTTCTACCCGCTCCAAACCTAAAAATCCGAAGATTTGCAGGACCCTGGCGTTGCGTTTGTTGCCGTCGCGGTCGACGATGGTCACTGGTGTGTTCGTTTTCACCGTACCGCGGGAAATGCGGCCAATACCAATGACGCCCACATAGCTGTTGTAATCCAGAGAAGTGACCTGCATTTGGAACGGACCGTCCACATCCACATCGGGGGCTTGAACCACTTTGACAATGGTTTCAAACAACGGCGTCATATCGCCGCCGTGTACATCCGGCGTCAATCCCGCATAACCATTTAGGGCGGAGGCGTAGACGATGGTGAAATCCAATTGCGCGTCGGTAGCGCCCAAGCGATCAAATAAATCGAAGGTTTGATCTACCACCCAATCCGGCCTGGCCCCGGGACGGTCTATTTTATTGATGACTACGATGGGCTTGAGCCCCCGTTCCAGTGCTTTTTGCGTCACAAACCGCGTTTGCGGCATAGGTCCATCCACCGCGTCCACCAGCAGCAATACTGAATCCACCATGGACAATACCCGCTCTACTTCGCCGCCGAAATCGGCGTGACCCGGGGTATCGACGATGTTAATGCGGTAGTCCTGCCATTTGATAGCGGTGTTTTTCGACAATATGGTAATGCCGCGCTCTTTTTCCAAATCGTTGGAGTCCATTACACGCTCTTGGGCATCACCTCGACTGACCAAGGTGCCAGACTGTTGCAACAGTTTGTCCACTAAAGTGGTTTTGCCATGATCGACGTGCGCGATAATAGCGATATTACGTAACTTCTCAATCACTTGATGATCTCTTATAAAATGAATGCCAGGAAGGTTGGGAATGACAATCCATCAGTTAAACGCCGTTTTGCAGCAATTTTGATCCTCAAAGCGGTCAACTGATTTTGCTAGGTTCAATAAAGGCGCCGATTATACCGCAAAACTTATACCGTAAACCTATTTTTTTGCTAAAAAACTTGGGTGCAAAAAAAGCCGCCCTGTCTGGGCGGCTCTTTCCGGGTATGTAGTTAAAACCGGTTAACGCATAGTTAGATCTTCTTTACTGGCGCGTACAAAACCGTATTTCTCATAAATGGCTTGCGCCTCATCGGTGGCCAAATAAGCGAGAAACTTGGCGGCATTGTCATTGTTACGCCCTTCGTTGAGACGGCCAATAGCGTACCCCACTTTGCCCTGCTTGTTGTACGGCGCTGCAATAGCCACACCCTCGACATTTCTGCCTTCCGTCATAGCGTGCTTGACTTCGGTAGTCCACACAATACCCACATCGGCTTCATTATTTTCGATGCGATATGGGGTTTCGCGATGATGGCGGGCGGTAAACCAGGTTTTATTGGGAACAGCCCAACACTCCTTACATTCTTTGCCGCCAGTCACCTTAGCGTGTAAATCCAAATCTTTTAACATTTCCGAACCGTAAAATTTAAATATACCCTCGGTAATGGGGTTTGGATGGGATTGCACAATGTCATCCCGGCCCAAATCTTCCACGCCTTTGATATTTTTTGGATTGCCTTTCTTCACCATAAGCTCAAGCTTATTGCGCGTATAGATCATGTACTTATCGACTTTTTCTTTTTTAACCAATTGCTTGAGGTGGTTTTCATTGACGCTGGCAAATAAATCCGGATTCATCGCAGTCTTTTGGCCGTTTACTTCGCCCTGGGCCAGTATTTGATTTTTTAAAATCTGGCCCGGTGGTATGGTTTCCACATACACAGTTTTGATATCTGGATTTTTACTCTGAAAGTCCTTAATCAACTCTTCCATCACCATAAACTGATTACCCGCCAGATACATGACTAATTCGGCGCTATAAGAATCACCAATTTTGCCGTAATCGATTTTACCGTCGGTGTGAAACGTACGGTAATCCATATCATGGCCGGCATCGTCTTCCTCTGCAGCAAACGCCGGTGCGGCAGAACTAAACACACCAGCTGGTATGAGCGCCGCGGTCAAGATGGATGGAAGTATTTTTTTAACCAGTGATTGCTTCTGTATCGTCATAGCCTCTCCTCCAAGTTCGTTGTTTTTTTACGATCCTTATATTGCCTTCCGCTAGCATCGCACCTTCAGCGTATGCCGCCGGCTAAATATCCTACTTTTTTGTTAGGTTTTCAAACATTCCTTCTTATAAGTTTTTTATTATGCATTAAAAAAATTTTAGCAGGCGAGCAGATCGGCTTTATCACCACCCCCAGACTACATGAGACAACAAGCTATCGAGATCTTTGTATTCATCAGGGGTAACGGGAATAAACTCTTGTTGTTGTTTGCCGTACTCTCGAAAAATATTTTCGCCCGCCCGAGAGCCTTCCACCGACGTCAACATCATAGTGATGATGCGCTTTTTCTCCCGCAAGCGTCGACTAACCGTAATGGTAAGCTCCGGCATAGGTTCACTTTTGGTGATGACCTTAACCGTCTTTTGCTCCTCGGGCTCCAGCGCCTCATAATCGGCTACTCGTAACACAGCCGCCTTACATTGACGATCCTTCAGAGCCTGGTATACGTCGTTAAACGTACCCGTGATTTCTTTGATTTGCGGCATATACACGGGATTTTCAAACAATTGATACACCGTCATGGTGCTCAAATTCGGTGATGTCAATGAGCAGATTTGTGTGGATACCAAATCCCGCAAGCTGTTGATGTATTGTTCCTCTTGGTTGGTCACCAGCACGTAACCCAGCTTGCCGGGCAATCGTACCACCGCTTCGTGTTCGATATTTTTCATGCGCCACGAGCTGAAGTGAGGGGCATCGAACACAATATCGTAGTGATCATCGCGCATATTCTTGGAATATTCCCGCCAGTCGGACGGGTATTCGAACACCACGGTTTCTCCAATGATTAACTCCAAATAGCGAATAAGCGGCCCGTATATTTCCCGTGCGGTCTCTTCAGAATATTGCGGAGGCACGGTGAAAATAATATCGGCTTTGAGAGGAGTCACTGAGACGGCTAATACACACAATATAAACCAAGAGATGCAACGACCAGACGATCGCACTTGCATGGTTATTGGTACCTTTTTTAATTACTGATTGAGCGGCCCATCATAGGCTTGTTAATCAGATTTATTGTCACGTACGATAATCCGTTTCGTACTGTCCTGTCTGTGAAGGTTTTTGTTTTTCAATGGCTGCGTTAATAGCCAATAATTATAGACAGCGTATTTACAACATGAAGTAAAAATGCTGTAAATTTTAAGTTTTTAAAAAACTGGCTGAGAAAATATGTTTGGGGGCGATACTCAAGGAAGAAAGGGCAAAGCCGAGTGCCTACGCTTCAGCGCAGTCGCTGATGGATGATATGCTAAGGCGGAAATTCAATCGATGTAGAGAAAATTGCATGGCATGAAGAAAAAAAACGCGCCGGCGAAAAGGACGGGACCGGCGCAACCCTCCATTACCAAAGGAAAGAGAAACTCTAAATTCCGTACAGTTTGTTACGCAGTAAACTGTGAAAAACCTGGTAACATCCATGTTTCAACGCGCTCCGTTGCGTTCGCCACTGCGACTAGATCAGCCGTTGCGGCTACAGCCAGACCTCTCACCGCTGACGCATCTAATGTTCGCCTGGAGGCAACCCGCGTTGATACTGCTCCGGTTAAGGAGAGCCATTCGTAGCTGATGAGAGGTCTCTACGTGTGGCTGTAATCGTTATATAGCAATCCGTGTGCCAATTTTATTTCTATTGAATTTTCAATAAGTTATAAGCATGGAAGTGGCAGTTGCGCGATGATTGCCGAAAAGAATGTCGCCCGATTGCGACACACTCTGGGAGTGAAATGATAACTTGTTGAAAGTTATTTGATTTCTATTGTCGCGAAAGTGCGACAGAAAAATTGAGGGGATTTTAACCCTCTGAGGAACCGGGCTCCGATGATTCGCCGCTCTTGAAAAACGCCGGCTCAATATTGTGTCGACTGAGCAGGCGATAAAATTCGGTGCGATTGCGTTTGGCCAATCGGGCCGCCTGACTCACTTTACCTGAGGTGATCTGTAGCAACTGACACAAATACTGGCGCTCGAAGCGCGACTTGGCCTCTGCGTACGACAGTATCTTCTGTGACGGATTTTTTAAGGCTTTTTGCACCAGTGATTCGGGAATGATTGGGGTGGTGGTTAACACTGCCACTTGCTCTACCACATTGAGCAACTGCCGGATATTGCCGGGCCAAGGGGCGCCGACTAACAATTCCATGGCCTCGTCAGAAAAAGCGCTGAGTTCTTTTTTGGTTTTTAATGCAATGTTCTTTAAGAAATGCTGGGCCAGTAACGGAATGTCTTCCCGGCGCTTGCTCAACGCCGGCAATTCCAGGGATACCACATTAAGACGGTAATACAAGTCTTCTCGAAACAGACCTTCCGCCATGGCCTTATCCAAGTCTTTGTGAGTGGCGGAAATCACCCGCACATCCACAGCGATATCTTCGTTACCACCAATAGGCCGTACCGAGCTCTCCTGTAACACCCGCAAGAGCTTGGCCTGCAACGCCAAAGGCATATCGCCTATTTCATCCAGAAACAAAGTGCCGCCGCTCGCGGACAAAAACAAGCCTTTGTGGTCTTTGATGGCACCGGTGAACGAGCCTTTGCGATGGCCGAACAATTCCGATTCCAGCAAAGCCTCGGGAATTGCGCTGCAGTTAATGGCCACAAAAGGTTTGTCGCGCCGCGGACTGGCTTTGTGAATAGCGTTGGCTATAAGCTCTTTACCTGAGCCACTGGGACCGTGAATAAAAACGCTAATGTCTTGCTGGGCAATCATGCGCGCTTGCTGCAACAAATCCTCCACCATAGGACTGCGGGTGATGATGCCGCTGCGCCACTCAGCATTGTCTTCGGTCAGGGGTTGTTCTTTGGGGCCGCCGGACATTTGCAGCGCTTTATCCACTTGCTCAATCAGCTCCTTGCCGTCAAACGGTTTGGATAAAAAGCTGAATACGCCTTTTTTCGTGGCTTCCACCGCTTCGGGGATGGTGCCGTGGGCCGTTAGTATGATGACCGGAATGGTGGGATTGATATCGTGTATGGTGCGAAACAACTGCAAACCGTCCATGCCGTCCATGCGCAAATCCGTGATGACCACATCGGGGCGTACCACCTGCAGCTGAGCCAAGGCTTTTTCAGCGCTTTCTACCGCACTCACGTCGAAACCGGCCGCTTTCATGCGGATAGACATCAAGCGCAACAAATCCGGATCGTCATCCACTAACAAGGTTTTACCACGGCTCATGGCGCCGGTTCCTCAACAGTGCTTTGTCTTTGGGTAATACTTTCTTCGATAGACTTCAAAGCTTCCAATTTTTGCTCCAATAAATCGCGTTTTTGCTCTAACAATTCTCGGCGTTCGATTTCTTTCTTTAAACTTTTACGTAATTGCGTGTTTTCGTGTTCGGCTTTTTCCCGCTGTTCAATACTCAGTAACAAGCTGTAAGCGTATTCTCTAAGCACCAAGCCGCGTTTCTCGCTGCTATTGATGACTCCGGCAAGAATTTCTTTTGCTTGTTGGTTATCTCGATAGGACGCCGCCGGTGCGCTCAACAGCAACGCCTGTTGTAACTGCATATTTACGGCCGCTTTTTCCTCTTTGGAATGCTGCTGAAACGATTGAAATTCCTGGTCCAATTCCTGCTGTGTCAATTCACCCAACCGGCGGGAATAACGTAGTAATTTGAGTAACGCTTCGGATTCCTCAAAATGGGCGTCCAGTTCATGCGGCAAAATAGGACGCCAATTGGACGGCTCGTCATAAAACGATTCGATCACAGCTGCGGGTTCGGCCCGAGGTTCAGATTGCGCAGGCTCAGTAGTCACTGATTCGGATTTTTGCCGTAAACTGTCAAGTACTTCACATCCATTTTGCAATAACGCCAATATTACTATGGATATTATAAAAAAGCCTTTTTTTATAATTATCATGAAATCCCCTGAGCCGCTTCCATCGGTAAGCGCAACATTAAGTGGGCACCACTGGTACTCTTTTCGTTGACTGAAATTTGCCCACCATGCGCTTGCACATAATCCCGCGCGATAGAAAGCCCTAAACCCGTTCCTTTGATATGCCCTTCGGCGACCGCTTCACCTTGATAAAAGGCTTCAAACACCCGTTCATGTTCCCGCGGTTGAATTCCCGGGCCGGAATCTCGTATATCCACAGCGGCGTTATTACCAATTTTTCGAATCGCGATTTCCACTTTACCTTTTCGTGGAGAAAATTTCACTGCATTAGACAACAAGTTATCCAAAACCACTCGCAGTTTTTCTTTATCGCCACGCACCGAAACGGGCTCGAATTTTACTCTAAGATTCAATTGCTTAGCGATGATGGCTAGTTTTTGATCAGACAACACCCGGCGCATCAGTTTATCCAAAGCCACTCGGTCCTGGTCAAGCGCCGAGGGCTTGAGATGCGCCCGGCTGAAATTCAACAAATCTTCAATCAAGCCTTGGAGTTGGGCGGTATTGGAGCCCAAAATGGTAACCACTTCCTTTTGCTCCGGGCTTAGTTGCCCCACCACACCGTCGGCTAATAAATCCGTACCTTCACGCAAGGCGGTCAAGGGCGTTTTCAACTCATGGGATACATGCCGGAGAAACTTCACTTTCTCCTGTTCGACTTCAGCCAGGCGCTGCCTGAGCCAGTCTAACCGCTCACCCAGGATTTCAAGATTTTTCGGGCCAATCACCTTGATAGGAGAGGCAAAACTACCATCTCCCAGCGACATAATCGCCGCCTCGATCTGCCGCACAGGTCGTGATATCACATAGGTTATTCCTACCACGATGATGATCATCACCGGGATCAGTGCTAAACCAAACCAGAAAAATAATCGTTGAGCGTTGGATGCCAGACCATACATCACCTCCACTTCGCGGTCGATCACGGTTTGGCTGCCACTTAATACTTCCCGCGATTTGGATGCCAATGACACAAATTCACCGACGGCGTTTTTTATTTGTTCGCTGCTATAGGGATGGCGCTGCAAACTATCCAGAATGGCTTGTTCGGTATGACTAATGTCTTTTAGCTCCTGTTTAAGCGACTGATCGACAAATAAATTATTCAATTCGCCCACTGTCTTCACAAATAGGTCGTGGGCTTCGCGATAGGTATTGAATAGGGCTTTGTCACCTAGCACGTGATACTGGCGCGCGGCACGCTCCATAATGGTAACCTGCTCCAGCAGCATACGACTGTTTTGAGTCGCTCGTGCGGATTTGTAGACCGCGTGTTGACTTTGGTCGGCCATGCGGTCGGTAATGATCACCGCAAAAGCCAATGCGATCAGCAATGGCGTCACCACTACAGCAAAGCCGAATAACAATAATTTTAAAAATGAGTTCGGACGTGGAAAATTCACGATTACAGATCCACTGAGCTTTTGCGAGCGGCAATATTCCGATCGCGCCGCTGGTTTACCAAATCTTAATTTCTACTCTTCATACACTTTGTGTGCACAAAACGGTGGGAAGAGGAAGTATACAACACTATAAGTCGTTACCACAGTGAAGTTTTTTTAATCAAAATCCGTTTGGGCAAGTTGTAATACTTCGTTTAAGGCAGTTTCCGCCTGCCGTCTTGCAGCCTCTTGAGCATCTTTGTCGAGTTTCTTGGCTACGTAAATAGGCTGGCCTATTACGATTTTGATCCGGGAAAATGGCTTGGGAACGACAAACTTATCCCAGGACTTCAAACGCCAGGCTTTGTCGGTGGCATAGGCCAAAGGCACAATCGGGGCTTGAGTGAGCTGGGCCAACATGATAGTACCCATTTTAAACTCGCGGGCCGGACCTTTTGGACCATCGGGGCTATTGGCCGGGCACACGCCTTCTTTCTTAATAGCGGAATACAAGGCTTGCATGGCCTGGGCGCCGGTGCGAGTGGCCGATCCCCGGATTGCCTTGATCCCATAAGAATCCAAAAGCTGGGCACCTAACTCACCATCGGCTGAAGGGCTGACTAAAAAGCCAATATTGACTCCTTGCTTCTGCAATTGCCATAAATAATACACTCCGAAAATCAACAATTCATGCCAGAAACAGGGAATAAACGCCTTTTGATCAGCGGCGAGCTCTTTGAGGTGTTCTTCGCCCACCACGGCTTCAATGCGGCAAGTCGCCCATAAAAACCGTACTATGAGTTTCAGGAGATGTTTACCGTAAAAGATTTTCAGACGTTTTTTAAAATTGTATTGGGGCACCGCTTCCTCGTTTCTTTATAATCCACTGCTATTTTTGTAAGATAGCGCGATTATAACAGCCCTATTCCTTGGAAAACCTTTGTTTAAAAAATTTGTGCAGAAAAATACAGCCCGCTCCAATGCAAAACCATTCGCAAACTAATAACCTAACAGACCAAACCTTACGATGCAGTTTACAACCCTCACTGAAGCGTTAGAACACCAACTTGACAGCCCCCACGGCGTGACCTTTATTGAGGGCAGTGATAGTGAAACTTTTATAACTTATCGGCAGCTTTATGAAAATGCCTTGGTGATGCTGACTCACTTGCAGAACCAAGGGTTGCAACAGCGCCAGCATCTCATCCTGTTTATCAACAACAATAAATTTTTTCTCGAAGCGTTTTGGGCGTGCCTTCTAGGCGGCATCGTGCCTGTACCGGTAGCCATAGGCATTTCCGATGAGCACAAAGCCAAGTTATTTCGAATTCTTAACAAATTGGATCACGGCCGCATATACACGGATGAAAAATCCTTTACGCGACTGCAACAGTTTCTGCAATCACCTGACTTAAATGAACAATTCATCGTCAACGCCCAGCAACTAAACAACATCACTGTTATTGCAGAAAAGCTCAAGCCAATTTCCGGAGCGGCTACCAAAGCCGCGGTAAGGCCAGAGGATGTGGCGTTTATACAGTTTTCATCCGGTTCCACCAGCGAGCCCAAAGGGGTGGTTCTCACCCATGCCAATGTAATGGCCAATATCGACGGTATTGGAGCCAGTGACAAAATGAACGACACCGATCGCAGCCTCAGCTGGATGCCATTGACTCATGACATGGGCATCATCGGCTTTCACTTGAACATGATGGCTTACAATGTCAATCAGTATTTAATGTCTACGGATTTATTCAGCCGCAGACCGTTGCTATGGTTGTCTAAAGCCAGTGAGCACAAAGCTACGTTGTTAAGCTCCCCCAACTTCGGCTATAAACATTATTTAAAATCGTATTCCCCTGAAAAAGCCGGCGACTTGAATCTCTCCAATGTGCGCTTGATCTACAACGGTGCCGAACCGATTTCCGTAACATTGTGCGAGCAATTCCTGGATACGATGGCGCCACACGGGTTGAAAAAAACAGCGATGCATACCGTGTACGGATTGGCCGAAGCCAGTTTGGCGGTCAGTTTTCCCTCCCCGGAAAAAGGCATTACCTGTGTCAGCCTTGACCGCCATGCCATAAGGTCCGGCGAGCCGGTGAAGTTTTTGCCTAGGGATCACAAGGACGCGGCCACGTTCGCCATAGAAGGCAAACCAATTAAAAACACCGAGGTTAAAATTACTGGACCGGACGGTCAGACTTTGGCGGAAGATGTCATTGGCGATGTCCAAATCCGCGGCGCCAATGTGACCGGCGGCTACTATAAAAACGACCTCGCCAATGCGGCGGCTTTGAGCGGCGATGGTTGGTTAAATACCGGAGACACAGGTTTTTTTCATCACGGCGAGTTAGTCATCACCGGCCGCAGCAAAGAGATAATTTTTGTCAACGGACAAAACTATTTCCCGCATGATTTGGAAAGTGTTGCCAGTCTATGCCCAACGCTGGAACTGGGTAAGGTGGTGGCGTATGGCATCAGCCAAGACATCGCCAAAGAAAGTGAATTGTTGCTGTTTGTGCTGTTCCGCGGTGCATTAACTGACTTTATCTCCATCGCCCGGGAAGTGACTCTGTTGATAGGCGAGCATTTTGGATTAGAAGTAACCCATGTGATCCCAGTGAAAAGAATTCCTAAAACCACCAGTGGTAAAATTCAGCGCAACCTGTTGGGGGAACAATACCTTGAGGGCGAATTCGACGAAATCCTAAGGCAACTTGCTGAGTTGGCACAGCCGCCTAACGTAATAAGCGCAGAACAACCGCATTTCAGCGAAATCGAACAAAAGCTGCTAACCATTTGCCGAAATATCATTACCGATAAATCCGTCGATCCACAGAATAACTTGTTTGAGTTGGGAATATCGTCATTGGCCCTGACTGAAATTCATGAACAGATCGACAACGAATATCCAGACCTTCTCGAAATTGATGAATTGTTCGAACACCCGACCGTTCGGGAATTATCCATCGTCATTGAAAACAAGCTGGCTAATTAACTTTCTTACTTAGACGCACACTTACTGGGTTGGCGTTAAGCCATTTGTTTTTATAACAGATCGCGGCCAAGTGTGCCGTTAATCGGATTCAATCATCTCGAAATCCGCTTTCGATACGCCGCAATCTGGACACTCCCAATCATCGGGAATGTCTTCCCATTTTGTGCCAGGTGCAATACCTTCTTCAGGCAATCCTTCTGCTTCATCGTATATAAAACCACATACCTGGCATTGCCAACGCCTCATGAATTCTTTCTCCTATATCGTAAAAGGGGTTGATACATCCGCTGATGAATCGTTGTTTAACTTGTTTTCGGTTGAAATTATAGGTTTTCTAGATTGAGTTTGTAAGACAGGGATTACGCAAAATGTTAATACGTTAATATTCTCGACAACACAAATCCTGACCTGGAAAATTTCTCGTATTATGTGGTCTTTTGAAGGTTTTACAAGCATTAGAAGCTAAATCAGATCAATTTTATACGCTAAAAACAGCGCACTTTGCGGTTGTAACAATTTTGTAACAAACTGTATTTGATGGGATAAAATGCAGTATATTTAAAGGATCTGAGGCTTCTGTGCACTCCATTATCGCTTTTATAGAAGCCTGCTCTTTATCAATCCATCCTTTTGTTCAACCTCAACGGAGAACAGGTGCATAATAATGAAATATCAATTACCTTCTCTTAAAACTTATACTGTGGGTTTGTTAGTTTTAGTTGGCATAGCCATTTTAGCTAGCTTGCTGTTACCCACAATCGGTATCGATAATAAAAATGTCGTCCTCGCAGTAATGGCTGGTCTTCTGGTGGGGCATTTTGTCGGCACTTCACTAACAACAGCACCAGCTGCAATAGCTGTAAACAAAACGGCGATGAATAACCGCCTTACTAGTAACGATATAACCACCCTCTATGTTGGCAACCTGGCTTTCCATACCTCGAAATATGATTTGCATAATCTTTTTAAAGAGTATGGAAAAGTACATTCTTCGCGCATCATGTTCGATAAAGTAACGAGAAAATCCAGAGGTTTTGGATTCGTCGAAATGAACAGTATAGATGCTCAAGCGGCAATCGAGGCGTTAGATGGTATGGACTTCAGCGGTCGTAGCATACGAGTCAATGAAGCCAACAATCAAGCACCTTTTCATATGCAACAACGTTAGCGGTAAACTATACGTTTCGAAATCAAAAAAGCCTCCCAGTCTCACAACTGGGAGGCTTTTTTTTGTCCGTGATTCGCTTACAACGGCCTTGATTCCAACTCTTCTTCCGTTGCGCTGCCAAAGCCATATTTGCCATAGATTTCCTGCGCCCGCCTGGTACGCAGGTAATTTAAATACAGCTCGGCGTTAGCGTGATTTTTTGCGTTGCTTAAAATCCCGATAGCATAAGCGGCTTTTTCCGCTTTGTTGTGTGGCATCATAATCGGCACGCCATCGATATTGCGCCCCTGACTCTTAGCTTCAATAACTTCCGTAGTCCATACTATCCCCACGTCCGCCTTTCCAGTTTCTATGCGGTAAGGGGTTTCCCGATGATGGCGTTGCGTGAACCAGGTTTTCCCTGGTACCGCCCAGCAAGCCATACACTCAGCACCTCCGGTGACTTTTTCATAAAGACCGAGTTCCTTAAGCATCTCAGCACCATAAAATTTAAAAATATCTTCAGTTAGGGGATTTGGGTGGGATTGAACCAGATCATCTCGCGCCAAATCGTTTGGACCGATGATGTTTTTGGGATTGCCTTTAGCAACCATCAACTCCAGCTTGTTATGGGCATATATCATATAGTTGTCCATACGTCCTGCAGCTTTGAGTGTTTTTAAATGATCGTTATTTACGCTGGCGAAAAGATCCGGATTTTGATTGGTCTTTTCTCCGTTTACTTTGCCTTGCTTTAGAATCTGTTCATTCAGAATTTGGGCGGGGGGAATAGTCTGCACATAGACGGTTTTGACATGGGGATTGGCTTTTTGGAAGTCTTGAATCAGTTCTTGCATAACCATGAATTGATTGCCGGCCACATACATAACCAAGCCGGCAGTATAGGAGTCACCAATCTTTCCAAAATCAATTTTACCGGTAGCATGAAACGTCCGAAAGTCCTTATTGAGGCTGGCCTCATATTCACCGTTCAGACCAGAGGATGCACATCCGGCTAACACGCCTGCAGCAATAAAAACAGTACCTAGTGTTTTCGCTAGTGTTTTCATGTTCCGAGATTTTCTAGACACTCAGCGCGTCATAGCACGAATTGTTCGCCCAATTATGCATAGACACTTCGTGGTACGTCAATGCCCTTATAAACAGAAGGATGCACTGGTGACACAAAGGACAGGCGGGTATCAGAGCAGACAATATTGCAAATACTGCCCGCGCCAATTTGGAGCATTTAGTTTACGAAGATTTGCTCAAGCTGTTCCATATCGTTGGTGACGCGCCAACGGCCGCCGCCGGATTCAACCCGCGATTGCCATTGCTCTAGTCGGGCCAGATATTGGTTGGGATTGTAGTTGTCGCTGCTTAGTTTAGTCACATTGAGAGCAATGACCTCAAATCCTTTGAGTTTGAATTCGATATCGCGAATGTAACCTTTATCCAAATCTTCCTTAAGATCAGAGAAGATTAAAATCGTCTTTCTCCCTGAATCTTTTTCGTTTAAAAATTCCACGGCTTGTAACACTCCACCGGTGATATCCGTATACGAGGCGGGTTTTACCGTGCGCACGAACTCGTCAACTTCGTCAGAAAAAACCCGTTTCTGTTGATTCGCCATACTTGGCCTGTCGTCCAAAGTCACTTTGGCAACAATATCTTTTTCACTGAAACTACCGGTGTCAATTCGTGCGACCGCAAACGAGTCGCCGGGGTTAAGCTTAGCCAAGAGAAACTTAATGATGTTTTGCGCCTTATCCAATTCCTTAGTATAGGTTCCAGAAGTGTCGATCAGCATATAAACGCCGCGGTGGCGGTTCTTGGGACCATCCTCACCACCTCCGCCACAGCCAACGAGTAGCGATATTGCGCCTAATAATATTGCTACCCCAATGCGTTTTATCATGAAGCCTCCTTCAACTCCACTTTGCGGCGATCATTGTTCACAACTCCCACGGGCCCGTTTTTGCGGTTTTTTACCACTTTTTCGACCCATAATGGTAGGAACACCGCCAAGTCATAAACATGAATCATCGTGCTACCTAAATGGTAAAAACCGTTTCCAATCACACGCAATGCAAAAGCCGCACCGCGAATCAGGGAAACCGTCATGGCTCCTACTACAGACCGCAAAGAGGCGACGAAAGTTTCCAAAGGAATAGCAACGAATACCAGTGCAAACGGCAATACGAATCCCAAGCCCATCTGCGCGGCCGTTGTTATCCAGGTATATCCGTTATCGATTACCGAAGCGGCCTGTCCGCGTAATACGGCGGCGGTGGCCAGGCTATCTTGGGTCAGCATCTCCCGCATATACGCCAACCCTGCTTCGATAGAAGCCAATGAGAATAATGCCGCAAATGTAAACCAGACCATTTTTTGCCGGGTACTGTCTTTTAATGCACCGATGACCGGAAACAACCGCGTGATGCGCAAACACTCCATTAAAAACAACCCTAAGGTAATTTCCACCAGTATGATCACCAGGGCGGCAATGTCAGACACCAGAAAGTCAAACGAAAACACGGAAATGTGGGTACTAGCACCGACCATTTCCGACATGGGATGGGCAATCAAGTTAAAATTGATCATCGCGCCACCCACGGCAATGGCGAGCACCAGAGTGGAGATAAAAAAGTGACGGAAGGAAGATTCGGACAAAGAACGCACCGCGCGATCCGTGCCGTTTAAAATTTGCTCGTAATCATCCATGTAACGATCAATGACTTTAACCCGCTCCAACAAGCTCACTACGTTCTTATCCGTGGTGTTGACAGCCTCCAACACTTTGCGCCACAAAGGCATCATGCCTTTCAATAGACTGTGGCGTTCCTTACGCGAATGGCGATATTCTTTAGTGGTCTCTTCATGGGCTTTTTTCAAGGACTCATGAATATCTGCCAAAATATCTTCGACCACCGCATCGCCTTTGATATTGGCCACCGCTTCCACGGCTTTCACCCAACCCGGCGGCGAAGGTGGCACTTCGGTACATTTTTGATAATCGTCCTCCAATTTTGCGATTTCCTCTTGCACCACGCGGCACAGGGACGGCGTGTCGGCCAGTTCCTTCTTCACGGACGATTCGATGCGCTCAAACTCGCGCTCAATGTCCCGTTCTTTCAATTCCCTGCCCACCGCGAGTAATACTTCGCGGTTACGAAGCGCGACCAGGTGTTCCACCGGCACCAAGGCCTTGGCGGACATACGAAAACCGTTTCGCAACACCCGGCTCATGGAGCGGATGGCGTTATGGGCCGAATCCCTCGCCATGTATAAAGCCAACATCATGCCCAAAACGATAAAAACGAGCACTGTAAGGCTTATTTCTGTATTTGCGAATGTCATAACTACCTCCGTCCTTTCTTTGACGAATTTTTATTTAAGTTATCGATGCCCGTCGTCACACCGAGTTAGGTTGTCAAAACTAGCATTTAGTATGCCTAGCACCTTAAACATTAACGTATAGCGCAATTAGGAACGCATTCCCAATTAAATCCAATATTTATTCTATTGAAGATGTTAATTCTGTGTGTTCGCTCAAACTTTATACACGGTTTCAATACGCCAATGGATCTACGGTGAAGCATCCCGTGGCAACGTAAATCTGTCGTGCATTTTGATAATCGCCTATTAAAACACGTCACGCAAAATTTTACAGCCCATTAACCATAAATTACATATGGTTAATAGCCATATTGATTTCAATCAGTCACCTAAATTTCCGACCCGCCGCCCGATTGAATCTGAAAAGATCAACAATATCAATAAGTTGAATATTCCCCTTCTGATCCTGAGCACAAAAAAGTGGGGAATTAGAGCACCAAATTCCAATGAAGTTGCGTTTTTCGACGATTGTAATTCGCCTGTTAGCCCCTATCATTAGTAATTGGTTAAACACTGATAAATGACAACATAATTTAGAAGGAGGAACACTCGTGGGTGTATTAGTTGGCCGTCAAGCACCGGATTTCACTGCGCCTGCCGTATTAGGCGACGGAAGTATTGTGGAGGATTTTCATTTCAAAAAGGCCGTAGAGGGTAAATACGCGGTGATTTTTTTCTATCCGCTGGATTTCACTTTTGTTTGCCCATCCGAGCTGATTGCATTCGATCATCGCCTGAACGAATTTAAAAGCCGTAACGTGGAAGTTATTGGGATATCTATTGACTCCCACTTTACTCACAACGCGTGGCGCAATACAGCGATAAAAAACGGGGGTATCGGGCCGGTAAAATACTCCTTGGTGGCGGACATGACACACGCTATTTGCAAAGCCTACGATGTGGAAACACCGGACGGCGCTGTCGCCTATCGTGGTTCGTTCTTAATCGATAAAGAGGGCGTGGTGCGGCATCAAGTAGTCAACGATTTGCCTCTGGGGCGCAACATCGATGAAATGCTGCGCATGATAGATGCTTTGCAATTCACCGAACAGCATGGCGAAGTCTGCCCTGCCGGCTGGAATAAAGGCGACAAAGGTATGGGCGCCTCTCCTGACGGTGTGGCATCTTACCTTGCGGAAAATGCTGAAAGCTTATAATTTGGAAATAACCGTCCGGCAATGCCGGACGGTTGAACCCACACTGTTCTGTAACAATTCACTAAAAATTCTCATCAAACACCTCTAGTTTCGCCAGTCTCATAACGTCCTATACGAACAGATTGTGAATATTAACGTTTCTAATCTGTCGTCAAATCTATATAATGCAAACCAAGTTTGGAAATAGGCTGCACAAGGGGTTTAGTACTCAAAAATTAAACGCTGCGGTTCTGAATAATTGGGAGGTATTGTGAAAAACAACTATAAAATAGTTATTGCATGTTTCACCGTTTTGGCCTTTTGGGAGAATTGTCTAGCAGATACAAAGATAGGCATTGGCTCTGGCGTTTCTTCTTTATCATCCGGCTATAGTGGTGTAATTTCTATGCCGATTAAGCTGGACTCTTACATGCTAATTGAACCCTACCTAGGATATTCAGATAGATCCAAAGACGTTGATCAAGCATCACCAGATTATAACTTTAGCGAATCAAAATCTTACCAAGCAGGCGTTGGCCTGTATGGCATAAGCAAGCTGGGTGTAGAGTTTGAACTCTATTATGGAGCCGCTTTGGCCGTAGAAGAATCAGATTGGAGCAACGAACGCAAAAGCACGCGGACCATCAACAATGAAACATATATAGATATCAACCAAAACAAAACAGAAACTTCGGGGTATTTAATCAAACCCACCTTGGGCGTTAGTTATCTGATTAATGAAAATTTCACCATATCTTTGGATGCTGGCGTTTACTATCGATGGGGGGAAGAAAAAACAACGACCACCTACAATAATTTATTACCTACTACGTCCTACGACTATTCCGAAAGCACCGGTGATCTGAGGAGTGTGAATACCTTTACCCAACTCATGTTTAGAATGATGTTCTAAGCGGTATCGTAAAAATAAGCAAGAATAAAAACCTTATGCCTTTTTTCAATTCTGAGCTTTCATATTCCGCAGCCACCCAGAAATCAAGTGTTGTGAAAAACCGTCGCCGGCGGTAACTGCAAATAAAATCCCTGTCGGTTCAGTTGCAGGCACACTTGCTCTGTATCTGCTTGGGCCAGTTTCTCCCGCTGCGCCAGATCCACTTCCATCACAAACTCCAGCTTGCCTAACATGCCTCGCAGGGCCTCCGGCACATCCTCAAAATGATCCTTGTCTTTCAGGAACAAATAGGTATCGGACTTTTTCAGGCTTTTATACACAAAACACAACATAATTAATATTCACGGTTGATTGGGATTAACCGGCACGGGAGTGGTTGATTTTTGCTCTGGAGTGCTGGTTTGATTTTCGACGTCATTGTCGTTGACGGGCATTGGCGGCGGATCATACACGTTAAACGTCTGCTCCACCAGCAAAGTGTCGCCGCGCCAGTATTGGAACTTCCATTCACCGGCCACCATTTCGTAATCCTTATCGAATTTATAACCGGTTTGGGTTTCTATTTTGCCGCCGATCACATCCATAGCCACAGGATAGCGGTAGCCAGATACCCGGGTGCCGTTGGGGCGGACGATTTCCGGGTGAGTCACCGCCAAATCCAGATTCACAGTGACTTCGTCGCGGGGGAAACCTCTTATACGGAATTTAAATCCAAACAAGCGCCCCAAAGTCATGGGGATATCGGTGGTTTGTTCTACCAGTTGCACATCCGTTCCGGTGCGCACATAGCCGGAAGCGGTGCTGTAGTTACGTTCTCTTTCCAACTCCCCGACCTGTTGATAATAGCCGTATTCAATAATTTCGCTACTTAATTCAGCTTGAACTTGCCATGAAAGCAGGATTATCGCTATTGTCATTGCGATCGTCGTTAACCAGCGCATCACTTCCCTCCAGCCTCTCTTACCTGAGTCGTTGTGTCGTTCTCTGTCGAATATATTATTTTGATTTTTTCGGTTGCCTGGCGGCGTTGCAGGTGACTTGAAGCGGCACTCTTGCGCTAGCATCCATATCCAAGCGCACCGCTGTCAGCTTGCCTCCCCACAGACAGCCGCTGTCCAACGCGACCACCCCGTTGCCGCTGTAATAGCCTAATGTAGACCAATGCCCAAACACACACAACACCTCTTGCGTTTGCCGGGCGGGATGCTGAAACCAGGGAATACAACTGGCGGGCTGCGAGCCTATGGGCCCTTTGGCCCCCAAGCACAGTTTGCCGTCACGATCGACATAACGCAGCCGGGTAAAGCAATTGGTGATGAAGCGCAACCGTTCCCAACCCTTCAAAGAGGGCTTCCACTGCACCGGCTTATTGCCATACATGTTCTCGAAAAACTTATCGAACCGATCGCCACGCAAAACTTCCTCCACTTCCTTGGCGCATTGCTGGGCTTGCTCGATGGTCCATTGTGGCGGCAAACCGGCATGCAACAAATAAACACCGATATTTGCATCGTGATGCAATAGTGGCCGGTGCCGCAACCAGGTTAACAACTCTTCGCCGTCGTCAGCTTTGAGAATCTCTTTTAAAGTGTCGTCTTTGCGCAGCTTGCTGTGACCGCTGGCAATGGCCAACAAATGTAAATCATGGTTGCCTAGTACGGTTACCACCTGCGAACCGAGGTTCTTTACAAAACGCAGCACCGCCAACGACTTGGGGCCGCGATTGACTATATCTCCGGTTAACCATAAGGTGTCAACGCCAGGCTCAAAACGAATGAAGTCCAACAAAGCCTTCATTTCGTCGTAACACCCTTGTACATCTCCAATTGCGTAAATCGCCATAATAAATTGATTGAAATGTTCCCCATACACTATAACAATCGTACAGTTTTGCTATGATACGTAACATGTTTTCCAAGCAAAACTCCACTTTGACCCTGTTCAAAGCCCCCCCTATTTCCACACGTCAACAATTGCTGAGCAGTAGCGGCTTTTTTCTTCTCAGCGTGTTGATGGGTTTAGTATTGATTATGCTGCTCAATGGCGGCATGGTTAATCATTTATTGATTCCCATCGCACAATACTTTTCGCTTTTTACGATATTATGGGACGAAAATCCGCTGGGGGCGCTACAGTTTTTACTCACAAAATCCGTTGTCACATTCGCCCACAAAGATCCCAGAAGCGGCCTCAATCTTTGGACGTATGAGTTCGACAGCATCACCATTATCGTATACGCCTTGGTCGCGGGCTTCGGCGGGCGCTTGTTGCTTAAATTTTTTAGCAATCCCCGCAATTACCGCTGGGCGACCATCGTAGGAATAACCGGATGTGTTCTGGTTCTAGTCGCTGTATCTTATATGACTTCCATCGAACATTGTTCCGGCGCCACCTGGGTAGGCTTTGTATCCCTGTACGGCATGGGCTTCGACGAATTCGAGCTTTACCCAATCTGGCAATGGTTGTGTGCCGGCTTGGGCGTCGTGGCCTTGGCCGGCAGTTGGTTTCTGATCATCCGCCAACCCAAAAACACCGTCTGATCCTTGACTACGCGAATATATAAATCAATACCACGCCCAATACCAGGCGGTAGATCACAAACGGCAACATGCCGATCCTGTCCAACAGCTTGAGAAAATAGTGAATGCAAAAATAGGCGGTAATGCCTGCTAATGTGGTACCGATCACCAACGCCCACCAATCCACGGGGGCGGATTGTTCAATTAAATCCTTGACCACTAATATTCCCGACAGCGTGATCACCGGAATGGACAATAAAAACGAAAACCTTGCCGCCGCCTGCCGGGATAATCCCATAATCAATCCCGCTGTCATGGTGGCGCCGGAACGGGAGGTCCCCGGAATCAAAGCCAGCGCTTGCGCGCAACCAATGATTATCACATCGGCCCAGGTGATTGTGTATTCATCGCGTTGCCGCTTGCCTTTGACATCGGCCCACCACAACACCAAGCCGAACAATATAGTGGCCGCAGCGATAACCAATGGAGCGCGAAATTCCGTTTCTATAAAGCCTTTAAACAGTAAGCCCGCCAGGCCCACCGGAATAGTACCGAATAACACCGCCCACGCCAGGCGGCTGTTAACGGTTTGTTCGCGAGTGGTAAGGGAACGCACCCAATCTTGCGCCATAGGCGTAATATCATTTCGGAAATATAAAACCACTGCACTTAAGGTGCCGATGTGTACCGCCACATCAAATGCCAATCCTTGATCCTGCCAGCCTTGAACAATCTGCGGCACCAGTATGAGATGCGCCGAACTGGAAATGGGTAAAAATTCAGTCAATCCTTGCAACACCGCCAAGGTAATGATTTGTAATATGTCCATGCGATTCGCTCTAGTTTATTTGTTTTAATTGTTATCCACGAAAACATGAGGAGCTCGAAGGTTTTTACGCATTTTCGTGCTCTTCGTGGTTTGAAAATTTATTTCTGCTTTACCGCCAAGATGCGCGCCTGCCGTCCTTCCAGCAGCGGAGTGCTTTCCAAAATATCGTAGCCGGTATTGCGCAACATAAATTCCAAGTCTTCACGGCCAAAGCGATTGTGCTCGATAAAATGCACAAACAGATCTTCCAACGCTTCGGCCGGTGTGGCACGGTCAAACGGTTTGACATCGCTGTTTTCAAGATATACATCCAATGGCGCGCGTACCCAATCCAGAATATAAAACACCCCGCCGGGCTTTAAGCAGCGCTGGATTTCCAACAAGGTTTTTACCGGTTGATGCATTTCGTGCAGAACCACCGAAGCCACTGCCGCATCCACGCTATTATCGTCCAACGGCAAATGGGGATCGTGCAGATCGGAAGTAATGATTTTGGCGTTATCCGGTAAGGATTCGACGGCATCAAGCATATAAGGGGCACATTCCACGCCGTAAGCTTTTATGTTGGGGTAACGCTCCACTAAGGCGCGCAAGAACAGACCCGGCCCGGTTCCCAAATCCAGCACTGTAGCAGAGCCAGACAAGTGCGGCGCAATTTTCTCTTCCCATAAGGCCCAGAATGTGTCATTAAACCGGCTTTCAAAAGTTTCTTTCATCATTTGGGCGAATGCCGCGCCATCACGGTGGTGTTTAGCGAGCATTTCCTGGGTCTTTTTAATAGCTTCACTCATAAGTAGTTCCTTCAATACTTTGTTTACAACAAATTACAATCGATTTCGCAAATCCTGCAGAGTAAATCCCTGCAATGGCAATTCCACATTTTTAGTCAATGCCATGACTTTGAATAACTCCCCCATTTCGCTGGGCAGGGTCAGCATCTTGACTTGTTGACTGAGGCGCAGATATTCCGCGGCATTATCCGGATCCACCTCAGTCATCATATCGTTAAGCCCCGCTGCTAGGAGAAAAAATCCCTGGGTGTTGTAACCTGCCACATGCAAGCCCGCTGCGAAGGCCGCCTCGGCGACGGCGGTGAAATCCACGTGAGCAGTAATATCCTGCAATCCGGGATACACAAAAGGATCGTCGTGACTGCGGTGCCTATAGTGGCACATCAACGTGCCTGCGCTGCGTTGCGGATGATAATACTCTTGGCGGGGAAAACCATAATCAATAATTAATACCAGTCCGGTGTGTAAACAATGCGCCATGGTCTTCACCCAGGCCTCCGCCGCCAAATTGACTTCAGACACGAACTCCCGGGGCCTATCCTCGCCCAGGAAATTGGCAATTGCGGTGATCCGTTCCGCTACCTGGTCACTGCTGGGTTCAGAGAATTGCCACGCCAGCCGCTCGTGCTGCCAGCTGACATAGGCCTCGCGAGGCACACCATGTGCCGGCAAGCTAAAACGATGCACAGGCATAGCATCCAACAATTCGTTGGCCAATACCACGCCGTTAAACGGTTTGGAGGGCAATGAGGTCAACCAACGCACCCGCTCCTTCAAATGGGGTACTTTCGCCGCTATGGTTTGCGCCTGACGCTGTTGTAAATCGGCGCTCAACTCCAGAATTTGGTATTCGGTGGGTAAACAACCCAAACGCTCCAATTCGGCAAGGACATCGGCGGCCATCACGCCGGAACCGCCACCCACTTCCAAGATTACCGGTTTTACTGCATGGCGTGTCTCCAGCTCGGTCAACGCCGGCTGACATTGACGGGCCACACACCGGGAGAACAGCGGTGAAATTTCCGGTGCGGTGACAAAATCGCCACTGCGGCCGAATTTCTGAGTTCCGGCGGAGTAATACCCCAGGCCGGGAGCATACAATGCCAATGACATATATTCGGCAAAGGTAATTTTCCCTCCCGCTTGTTCGATGCGCTCTCGGATCAACTCGATCAAGCGCTCACTTTGCTGTTGCGCTTGAACTTCCGGCGGCGGTAAGTCTCTGATTTCTTTTTCGATATAGCGCTTTTGCCGGTAAGTTTCGGCAGGATTGGAAGGTTTGAAATTCATGAACTCGCGACGGGAGGCTTTTTGGGTTACAGTGTTATCAATGTCATAGGAGTCAGCCTGTGGAGCATACCACAAATAACCTTACCCCCTCGACCACTGGGCCCGCGAATTTGCAGGACAAAGTGGTGTTAATCACCGGTGCCGCCCACCGTATCGGCGCGCAGACAGCGCGATTATTTCACGCTGAAGGCGCCCGCTTGGTCTTGCACTACCGAAGCTCCCGGGAGGCCGCCCATAAGATACAAGAAGAGTTGAACAATTTGCGTAAAGACTCGGTAGTGTTGGTGCAAGCAGACTTGATGGACAATAGAAAATTGCCGGTGGTCATCCGCAATGCGGTATCCGCTTGGGAGCAACTGGATGTACTCGTGAACAATGCCTCCTCTTTTTACAGCACGCCCATGGGTTCGGTAAACGAACAACAATGGGATGATCTCATCGGCACTAATTTAAAAGCACCGTTCTTTTTATCGCAAGCCGCCGCTCCTTATTTGGCCGAGCAAAACGGCAGTATCGTCAACATCGTCGACATCCACGCCGACCGGCCGTTGAAAAACTTTCCCGTATACAGCATGGCCAAGGCGGGGTTGGTGATGCTCACCAAAGCCTTAGCGTGCGAACTCGGTCCCGAAGTGCGGGTCAATGCGGTCGCGCCCGGTGCGATCCTCTGGCCGGAAAACGATATGGACGACATCACCAAACAACGCATCATCTCCCGCACTTTTTTAAAGCGCCGGGGTAGTCCGGAAGATATCGCGCGCGCCGTATTGTTTTTAGTAAAAGATGCGGTATATACCAGCGGGCACGTGTTGACAGTGGATGGCGGGCGCTCTTTAAATAGTTAAGCTCACCTCAGGTTTGTACGCAGCAGCATGAAACCCTATTCTGAATCCTGTGACCAAAACAAACGCCCCATACTAGAAGTATTGCGAAAAGAATTCGCTCAGGCAAAACATGTACTGGAAATCGGTAGCGGCACCGGACAGCACGCCGTGTTCTTTGCTGAACAACTCCCCCACCTAACCTGGCAAACCAGTGACCGGCTGGAATATCACGCCGGCATTCAACTATGGCTCAATGATTGCCACTTATCTAATGTGATAGCTCCAATTGAATTGGACGTGGCATTGGACCATTGGCCAAAACAAACCTATGATGCCGTGTTCAGCGCCAACAGCGCCCATATCATGTCCGCGCCCGAAGTTGAGCATATGTTCAACGGCGTGGGCAAACTTTTGCGACCGCACGGCCGCTTCTGTTTGTACGGCCCTTTCAATTATCACGGTCAATATACCAGCGAAAGCAACGCCCGTTTTGATCAATGGTTAAAACATCGCGATCCCAATAGCGGCATTAAAGACCTGGGTGATTTAACACTATGGGCTGAGCAGTCCGGACTGAGTTTGACGGAAGACTACGAGATGCCGGTGAATAACCGCATATTAGTGTGGGTAAAACAATAATCCGCACCTAGATAAGAAAATTCTTAGGCCTATTTCAGATCTTTACCTATCGAATAACAGAAAAACGGCTTTGCCATTCGGGTTATTATGAGACTCGATGAATCAACCCGCCTTTTATTGCGAAAAACACACAACTTGTCGGTTTGACAGTGCTCTATTTGGTGTATATTGATGCTCAGGGGAAATAAAAGGGAACCTTAGAGCGTGGATAACAAAACCAATAACAAAAATAGCTGCGGATCAAATCATACCGTAACGATCAATGCAACAAACAGTACCACCAAGCGCCAGCCAATCCCGGCATCGAACGCTATTCAATTAACTCGCGAAGGCGGCAAATTACACAATGGTAAACACAGTCCGGCCAATCACCAAGTCTGTACCCGCGGCTGCCCTATCAGCATTGTCACCGGGGAAAAACTTCTGGAACAAACCGACTTCGAACTGCCAGGTCCATTGCCGCTCAAATGGAAACGCACCTACCGTACTAGCCACGATCAAGACTTCGGCCTGGGCGCGGGATGGTCGGCACCTTATTTAGCACGCTTGCTTATCCGAGAAAATGAAGTTATTTATGCCGACGGCGAAGGCCGGCAAATACTTTTTTCCCTTCCCGCCACAGGGGAGGGCTGTCGTAACACAGTGGAGCAGCTCACGCTGTACCGAGACAATGATAGTCAACTGCGCATCGTCGGTGACGATGATACTTTACTGCTTTTCACCGAAACCGGCGAAACCAAACGCCTGCATACGATGCTTGACAGCAATGGCCATAGTATCAATTTTCATTACAATGAAGCCGGCCATTTAAACCAAGTTACCGACAGTGCGGGACGTGGGTTGAAACTGGAATATAACATCACCAATCGCTTGCGTTCGGTTAGCCTGTTGGATGAGAAAGCCAAGCCGTATGGTAAGCCATTGGTGCAATACCGCTACAGTACGCAAGGCGATTTGATTGCCGTCGTCGATGCCGCCGGCAACACGCAACAATTCGAATACCAAAACCACCTCATCACCAAACGCACCACCAAAGACGGCTTTAACTATTATTTCGAATGGGATCAATACGACATACACGGCAAGTGTATTCACAATTGGGGTGAGCGCGATATTTATGATTACCGTTTCGAATACGATGCAGCGAACAAAATCACCAAATGCACGGATAGCCGCGGCAATACAACCACTTATTATTACAATTCGTTGGGGCTGGTTACCAAAAAAGTCGACGCCGAAGGCGGCGTCTTTGAGTTCGAATTCAATGAGGATGGACGCTTGTTGCTGGAACGAAACCCAATGGGATATACCGCTCGTTACAGTTACGATGCAAACGGGAAACTGATTCGCATCGTTAATCCTTTGGGCCACACCACCCGCTTAACCTATGATGATTCCGGTCGATTAGCCTCGTTAATCGACGCCATGGGACTACGCTGGCGGCGCGGTTACGATACCAATGGCAGATTGACCAGCCTCAGCGACCCACAAGGCCGAACGACCCTATACCGCTATGATGAACACGGTAACCCTGTGCTCATTACCGACGCCATGAAGCGCAATCAACGCTTGGAATGGAATGCTCAAGGCCTGCTCCTGGCGAAAACCGATGCCGCTGGTAATCGTCAGGAGTACCGCTACGACCAATTCGGCCGCATCACTGAAGTTCATGAACACGGCAATCAAGTCACCCAATATAGTTACGATCCTATGGGACGGGTGACGCAGCTTTCCCATCCCAACGGTTCCAGCGTGCAACTGCACTATACACCCGAAGGTCGTTTGACCCGTTACATAGACGCATTGGGCCGCGCCACCCAATACCGCTACGACGGACTAAGCCAACCCGTTGAGCGCATCAATCCCCATGGCCAGAGCTTCAAATACGAATACGATGCCGAGCGCAATTTAACTGCATTGATCAACGAAAACGGCGAGCGTTATGAACTTTATTACGATAAGAACGAACGCTTAGTCAAAGAAGTGGGCTTCGATGGCCGCGTGCAACACTATGGCTATGACGCCGCCGGCCACCTGGTCAGCCACACCGATGGCATCAACCGCATCACCCAATTCAAGCGCGATGCCTTAGGACAGTTACTTAAAAAATGGTCATCAGATCAAGACATCAGCCGCTACGAATACGATCCCCTGGGGCGATTGGTTCACGCCATTAGTAGAGATGCCGAATTGGAATTCAAATATAGCGATAACGGCCAACTCATCGAGGAGCGCCAGAATGGTTTGCGCTTGCGCCATGAATACGATTTAAATAACCAGCGCAGCGCAACAGTGATCAACAACGAACGCATTGAGTACGAATACAACGCCCAAGGCCTGTTCAAACGCATTACGTACAACGGCGAAATCTTAACCAGTATCACCCGCAATGCTCAAGGCCTGGAAATCGCCCGCACGTCGGGCGCCGTCAGTAGTTTTTTCGAATACGATCCCATGGGCCGTTTAGTTCGGCAACGCGCTATCAAAGCTCCACGTTGCATCTTGGAGCGCCACTATAAAACCGACAAGGGCGGCAACCTCCAACAAATCGACGATTTAAAGTTCGGCAAAACTAGTTTTAAGTACGACGCCTTGGACCGCTTGCAGGCGGTGGAAAGTATACGGCCGGAGCGCTTTAGTTTCGATCCCGCTGGCAATTTGTTAGACGCCCGCGAAGCTTTCGCGGGAAGCTATGTTAAAGGCAACCGCCTCAAAGTGTTTCAGGATTATCGCTTTGAATACGACGATGTCGGCAATCTTATCCTTGAGAAAAAAGGCAAAAAAGCCACGCAATATTTTTACAACTCGCAGAACCAACTGACTAAAGTCGAAAAAGGCGGACAAGCCTCCCATTACGCATACGACCCCTTGGGCCGCCGTATCAAAAAGCAAAATGCCATGGGGCAAACGACGTATATCTGGGACGGCAATGTACTCTTGGGTGAACAACGCTCGAACCTAAAGATAACCTACATTCACGAGCCTGGCAGCTTCAAGCCGTTTTGCCAAATCCGCAACAATACGGTCTGTTACTATCATAACGATCATTTAGGCACACCCCAGGTCGTCACCAACGCCAAGGGCGCGGTGCTATGGGAAGCCCGATACAAAGCCTACGGAAACGTTATGCATTTTGAATCCGATATTATAGACAATCCCATACGATTCCAAGGCCAATACTACGATTCCGAAACCGGCCTACACTACAACCGCAACCGCTACTATCATCCCATCATTGGGCGGTTCATCCATCAAGACCCGATGGGATTAGCGGACGGGAAAAACCAATATGAATATGCGCTCAATCCGATTACATGGGTGGATCCGCTGGGATTGAGTTGTACAGAAGCTCATACAAAGAATCATTACTACCCAAGCAAACAAATCAACCTTAATGGCCACTGTTGTGTTACGAAAACCATCAACAGCACGTCATTGCATACCTACCAAATAATTTCAGACCCAGCTTTGCGGCAGAGAAAATCCTCCAATATTGTCGATCCCCCACTACCAATAAGCACGGATACTAACGCACATATAAAGTTGACTAGTACAGCCAATAAAACTCGAGGATCGGCACAGCTAAAAATACAAATACCCTATCTAAAATATTAAGCGCAAAGCTCCCCTACATACCATACAGCGCATTCAGTTTCAGTTCAGTTTATCGAACGGTATTCAGCCAACGTTCAGCAAACGGCATCTGTTAAGCATAAACGACGGATATCGGCGTTTATCCCGTTTATACCGACATATCTAAGCGAAAAACCGTGAGGAGGAATTTATGAACAAGACATTGCTTGCTTTGACGACCACGGTGGCGTTGGCGCTTTCATCCAATGTCATGGCGGACCACAATAAACACCAACGGCACGATCGCCATCATGACAAACACAAAAACTATGCGAGAGTCGTTGCCGTGGAACCAATTTACAAAACCGTACAAGTGAGTTATCCGGAAAAACAGTGTTGGCACGAGGAAACCCGAAAACCGGTGAAATATCGTGTAAACCATGTTGAACCGGAGAAACTGATATTGGGCGGTATAATCGGCGGGGTAATTGGACACGAACTGGGAAGAAACCATAACCAGGAACTGGCAACAGTAACCGGCGCAGTGATCGGTACCGCGATTGCCCATAGCGCCAACGCTCAGTACTATCATGATGGCGAATACCGAACGCAATCGCGAAAACACTGCCGAGTGGAACATCGTGTTCGAACAGAACAACAATTTGAAGGTTACCGGGTAACCTATCGTTATAAAGGTGAGTTATATACCACTCGTATGCGCAACCACCCGGGCAAACGCATTCCTGTTAACGTAGAGGTAACCCCCGAAAGACGCCATCATCGCCACTAAAGATCGGAATCAGCAGCAAGAAAAAAGCCCGGAAAGTTTTCTCTCCGGGCTTAGGCACATGGGAACACTAGATAATTTCCTATGCTACGTTGGATTTTCCTTTATGGCTGCTGCAAGACTTCAAATAGACTTGCAATGTTTTATAGAAGTGGCATAGATCCACGGGTTTTGTCAAATAATCATTCGCCCCGGCGGCCAAACATTTATCTCTATCCTCTTTTAGCGAGTGCGCCGTAATCATGACTATCGGTTTAGTATACTGCTCTGCGCGGAGCTTCTTGGTGGCGGTAAGTCCGTCCATAACAGGCATTTGCACGTCCATTAGAATTAGATCGTACTCCCGGGTCAACGCTTTTTGCATGGCCATTAATCCGTTATCCACCACATCCACGGTAGCGCCTGCTTTGATCAAGTATTTAGCGATCAAATCCTGGTTATCAGGGCTATCTTCCACGACCAACACATGACCGCTAACACTATTGGGTACGATATTCACCGTTTCCTCAATGGCTTCGACTTGCATATCTTCTTGACCCGTTGCCATGGACAATGGCTCGATATTGCCTACATCGATAGTGAATTGGAATGTACTGCCTTTACCCTTCTCACTGCTTACCGAGACGTCCCCACCTAGTCTTTGCGCCAACTGGCGAGAGATACACAAACCCAAGCCGGTGCCCCCGTACTTACGAGTCGTAGAAGTATCCGCCTGAGAAAACGGTTTAAATAAGCGGCCAGTTTCCTCTTCCGTCATGCCGATACCAGTATCAATGATCTGAAATTTGAGTTGTTTGGTGTTTTCTAAAAAGCCCATGGTCACAGTAATGCCGCCATTTTCAGTAAACTTCAGCGCGTTACCACACAAATTAAAGATGATTTGTTTCAAACGCGTTGGATCGGAGATAATCTTCTTTGGCACCGGGAAATCATATTTAAGGTTAAAGCTCAGTTCTTTGTCACGGGCCCGGGCCCCGAAAATGGATTCCACATCGTGCATTAAGCGCGCCGGCTGCACTTCAATCTCTTCAATAACCAGTTGGCCTGCCTCGATCTTAGATAAATCCAAAATATCATTGATGATACGCTGCAAATGCTCACCAGCCCGAATAATAGAGTCGATTTCGTGCTGCATATCTTCTCGGGTCTGGTCTTCGTCGCGCAGCATGTCCGAATATCCTAAAATGGCCGTAAGAGGCGTGCGAATTTCATGGCTCATGTTGGCCAGGAACTCGCTTTTGGCCTGATTGGCAGCATCGGCTGCTTCTTTGGATTTGCGCAATTCTTCGGCTTCCAGCTGGCGTTCCATCATCACGCTGATCCAACTGCCGATGAGATTCACTAAATCTTGGTCTGCTTCATCAAAAGGTTTTTTCACTGGGTCGCGGTTGGAAAAATTGACCGTACCGAACTTTTTGCCGTGCACATTGATACTGCAACCAATGTACGATTGCATGCCTAAAAACGCCGCCGCGGGATGGTCTTTGAATTCCGAATCGGCGACATGGCTGATCGCAATGGTTTCCGGGGACGCGAACGTGACTTGGCAGAAGGTTTTATCCAATGGCAGGACAATACCGCGCTTAGCGGGTAAATCACCCATAACCACGGTGTTCAAGAATTCTGAGGCGTTATTTTCCGGATCTTGCCGCCCGACTTTACCCACCTCACACCCCAAAAGCTTACACCCCAATCGCAAAGTTTCGTCGATCTGCTGATCAAAACTGAGGTCCGGCCGCGAAATGATTTCGTGCAACGCGCGAATACGTCGCCCCTGCTCAACTAACATATCTTGGTTAGCGTTGTTAGGCGATTGTTTTTTATTCGAATCAGACATTGTACTTCTACATATATAATTAAATACTAATATATTTTATCGGTAGGGCATAACGATTCTTAAATGATGTAAATCAAACAAATCAAACTAACTTTTTGAGTATAAAACAGAAAAACGCATTGCGCTGAAATTCGGGCAAAAACTTTTGGCAACGAGCGACACAAAACTTTAATGCTACACTTACGAGCAAAATTTATCGGCAATAAAAACCCGG
>Ga0209536_100001150_pt1 | contig 43741 bp, 55 predicted proteins | sample DeeMarSeWOR28_12_FD_187461 | JGI IMG/M metagenome (GOLD analysis project Ga0209536, IMG submission 187461) | Marine sediment microbial communities from White Oak River estuary, North Carolina - WOR-2-8_12 (SPAdes) (version 2) | ecosystem: Environmental > Aquatic > Marine > Intertidal zone >...
GTTCATGTAGAGGACAAGGATGGGAATAACATAGAAAATGCACAGGTGTACATCCAAAAATCAGCAGCAGGTTCTTCTTATGCTTATACAGCAGATCCTGTGAATGCTTCTGGGAATTCCACATTTCTAGTAAATGAAACTGTTGCAACTGATCTACCTTCTTCAGGATGGTTACATGTTTATGATTGGGATGAAAATACCAAACAAAACTATAGGTATACTTCATGGGCAGCAAAGACTTTTACATTATATAATGAAGTAACAGCTTCCTGCACAGGTGGTGGAACAGCTACTAAATTACAGGATACTGGTGGTATTGATTTTACTGCTACAAATATAGAGGAAGGAGATACTGTCCGTAATATAGAAGATGGTAGTTGGGCAGTTGTAGACGAAATAGTAAGTGCAACAAAGATTTTAACAACTAGATTACGAAATGGTAATGATAATACTTGGGAATCGGGAGATACTTATTCCTTCCATAGACTAGCTAGAGACTACACAGCTAGTGATCTAGTAGATATCCCACTTATGAATATGCAAACAGACACCAGTGGTGATGTGGATGGGTCATATAATTGGGGGGCTATTGGACAATCTCTCCCCATAACAGTAAGGATAAGAAGTAATGAAGGTTCAACTAAATATGAACCGTATCAGACTAGTGGAACTATTACTACTTCTGGTTACACATTAACTGCAGTTTTAACAGAGGATGATGTGGCATCATGATAGAAGTGATAAGACACCCTAGAACAAACAAAGAAGTTAACATAAAAGATTTAAAGGTGGTAAGTTATAGCTTACCAAATAAACAAGGAAAAAAACGTAAAACTAAGTGTGTTGAATTTGTTGTTATAGGAAATAATAGTGAATGGATAGACTGGTCTTTCTATAGAGAATTCAAAAAAATTAATCAACACATAAATATATAAATTGGAAGGTGATTATGAATGGCTACAGGGATAGAAACCGATTTTACAGTATATCCAATCTCAAAATGTATTAGGAAAACTAGTTCAACAGATACAGTACATACGGTTCAAGCATTCTATTCTTGGTTAATGGCTTTGTTTGATGAGCCAGGATATATGAGTTACAAAAAACCAATAGAATATAAAACTCCAGTTTCATACACAATGACAAATGGATGGTTTATAGATAATGGTGATGGTAGTGAAGCTCTTAAATATCTAACTGGGGGTTCAATAGATACATCAGGTTATGGGGATGGTAGTGCTGATGAAATTTTAATGATTGATTTAGACGCTACTACAGACTGGGTAGCTAGTGATAAAGATAAGAATATACAACATTCTGGGAGTACTACAATTGGTCGACTACTTGCATATAAGAATGATTACCCAACAGATAACTATGCAAGAATTTGGGTTAGAAATAATGAAGAAGTAACAGCACCTGTCGATGATAATACAATTGCTACTATTGATGGAATTGGTGCAGGAACTATTGATGAAGATGTAAGTTCTGGTAATGAAATATATTGTAATCTTTATACTATTGCGTCTTTTGCTGGTACACCAAACCCACAGGTTTATATTAGACAGAAACATCCTGTTGATACAACCAATAACCCATCAACTTATGTGCGTATAGAAGAATGGTCTACATTAGATAACTTTGATCCAGGAACTATTGATGTTTTAATACCTGTAAAACTTGGAGGAAACTTAATAGATAGTGGTCTTGTAAACGTATATGTAAGACACACAGGAGATACATTTACACATACTGCAAATGTTGATCTTAGTGCTGGTGATAGAACACCAGTTGCTACTGAAACAGCAGCAGATGAAGTAAATATAACTACTGGTGAACATTATCTATTATATGATAATAGTAGCACAGGAGCTTTTAGTGCAGGTGATTTTATACAAAATACTTCTGGAGGGGGTACTGTTGCTCCAGATTGGCATGCAGAAGTTGTTTCTGTAACAGAGTTTTCTGATGACACTACAGGTGTTTTAGTTCTTAGAGCATTAAGTGGAACAATACCAGACGGTGATAGTATATATGTTGGTAGTGTGGATTCTGCTGATGCTAATGGAACTGAAGGAGATACATATATAAGTTATAGTACTGTAACACAAGCTCCAGATGGTGATGATTTAGGAAAACCTGTTGAAGGAGGAACTAGTGGTGCTCATAGGATTCTTAGAGGGTTTGATACTGCTGAAAAGAAATGTGTACTGCAGGTATATCATACACATGGTTCAACAGATAGTCAATCATATACTGGGTCTGGTAGAAATTGTTTATACATAACATTTTCTAGTGGGGAACAAGTAGATGCTCCTAGTGGTGGTAGTTCTGATATGGATGTTGTACTAGATGCTGATTCAACTACCCTTACTTCTGGATTTTCTGATATTACTATAGCTCATGTAAATGGTACTTTAGATTACAAGAGTAAAAATGGTGATTTAACAGTAGGGGAAAGAGTTACATGGAATGCAGGAGCAGATTCTGCTATAGTTGTATATGATGACTCAGAATTTCCTACAACTACAGGTAATATTACATTAGCTAATGTAACTAGTGATCCTGTTGAAGATGATGTATTGACTGGTGATATATCTGGTAATTCAGTTACAGGAGATTCAGGTGGATTTACGGATGCTTATAAGGAAGGATTTGAATTTTCATTACAATCTACTGGTGCTGAGTATGCTGTATTTATTGAAGGAGGTTCTATATATCAAGCAGGTAGAACCTTTGAAGATATTTATGCATATCTACAATTCAAATGTCGTGACGGTGAAACCGATACTTTTAGTACGTCAGACGGTTCTGGGTATACAACAGTTCAAGGTCAGTTTTATATTACAGCATATTCATCTTATTCTGTAAGTAAAGTTGCTCCTTTTGGTACGTTAGCTGGGGGTGTTTTCTTTGGTGCTCAGGGTGTATGGGTGCAGGGAATGCATTCTTCAGATAACAACAGTTTGAAATTAACAGATGATAGTGGTACTTTAAGACAACCTTACACATCTATTACTATTACAATCAGTAATACAAGAATTGGTGATACAATAGCAGTATTCTTAGAAGATGGTTCAACAGGCTTACCAGACACTGATCAATATACATGTGCTTCACCTGCTCTTGAAGGAGATAGTACTTTAGTAAAAGCTGAACCTGCAACTTCTTTTCCAAACGATACTCCATCTACAGGAGCTGTTTATGTAGTTGCTCTTGATGAACAACAAAGACATAGATATAGGTATAGTAGCTGGACAGGTACTGTTTTAACATTAGCTGCTCAAGTTAATGGTACATGTGACTCAAATACATCTACTACAACTATTATAGATAGTGGTAAATTCTCAGCAGGTGTTGTACGTGGAGATATTTTACGTAGAACTAGTGACAGTGCATGGTGTTATGTAGCAAGTGTTGTTAATGCTAGTCAGATTAATACTACTGTTCTTAGTAATGGTGATGCGTGGGCACAGAATGATTTATTTGAAATAAATTCATTAGTCCAGAATTATAATGCTTCTGATACATTTTTTATTCCATATTTAGAGGCAATAGAATCAACTGGTAGTGATGGTACTCCTGGTAGTGAGACAGAGAGTTTGACATATGTTTCAAATAGATCAGTTATTATTGTAGCTAGAAATTCTATACATAGTGACTATTATATAGAACCATTTGAAACAACTGGCGATATTTTGGTTACAGGATTAACTCAGTCAATTATTAGAAATGAAGATACTGTTTACTCTTAATATAGTATGAGGGTAATAATATGCCTATTGTAATACAAGTATTTCCTGACTTAGACCCTGCTATTATAGAGGTCAAAGCTCCTACTACAGAAGTTACTGTTCAGGAATTTTATCAAGCTGTAAGACAGTGGGAAGATGATCCAGCCTCACTGTCTTACAGGTCACTAATTTCTGGTGCTGGTGGTGAAGACTTGGGTGGTAGTACTTCTGTTGGATATACATTTACTATGCAGAATGCTAAAATCAAGTTTGAGGATCGTACTACTCCATTAGATGATGGTAGTGGTAGAACTTGTGATGCTACTAATTCCCAAGGAATACAGTTATATGTTGATGATGCTGACTTTGTTACTTCAGGTGTGTATGCTGGTGCAATAGTTGTTAATTTAACAACTAGTGAAAGAGCTACAATAATTGATGTTATAGATGCAAACACAGTAAGACATTTTCGTTTGTCAGGGGCTGGTAATCAAGGATGGACTAGTGGGGATGAATATATAATCCTTCCTAATGTTATATGTAATATAACAGGAGGTAATTTAGTAGCTGTTGATAGTAATGGGGATGCAATTGATCCTGTTTATCAATCAGTAGGAGTTAATGTAATTCGTAGTAGTGCTTCGTCAGGCACAGTGTCACAACAGTCCTCAATAGAATACTCTTCTTTTAATGGAGGAGTAACTATTGATACAACTTCTTCGTACACTGGCACAACATTTCCTGTGGGAACTCCACAGCAGCCTGTTAACAACACAACTGATGCTTTAGCTATTGCTGCAGCTAGAGGTTTAACAAAGTTCTTTATAAAAGGAAATATAACTTTAGATTCAGGAACTGATTTTCAGGAAATGATTATTGAAGGTGAGTCTAAAACAAAAAGCGTCATCACTATATCTGATGCAGCAGATGTTTCTAATTGTGAATTTTATCATGCTGAGATTACTGGTGTATTAGATGGTGGTAATGTATTGAAGGATTGTTTAATAAGCACACTTAGTTATGTAAATGGTTATATAGAAAATTGTGTCTTGTCTTTTGCTACTATAACTTTAGGTGGTAGTTCTGAGGCTCATTTCCTTGATTGTTGGAGTGGTGCAGTTGGTAATGATATTCCTATAATAGATATGGGGGGTTCTGGGCAAGGACTTGGGATGAGAAATTATAATGGTGGTATTAAGTTAATTAACAAGTCTGGTGCAGAAAAAGTTAGTATTGATCTAAATAGTGGTCAGGTTGTTTTGGATTCTACTGTTACTAATGGAGAAATAGTAATAAGAGGTGTAGGAAAGTTAACAGATAATTCTAATGGTGCAACAGTTAATGCTGGTGATCTACTTCGTAGAGAATCTATCACAGAGATTACATGGGATACTATATATATTGATACGGTTAACGGTTCAAGTGGAACATCGTTCCCATTAGGAACAGCAGGAAATCCAGTTGATAATATTACTGATGCTAGAACTATAGCTGATAGACAAAATATAAGTAAGTACTCTATAAAAGGATCAGTATCTTTAGATCAAAGTTACTCAAATTGGGAATTTTTAGGAGCAGGTTCTATTTTAAATGATTCTATTGCTTTGAATGGACAGACACTCTCATTATGTAAATTTGTTGACATAAGTATATCTGGATCTTGTACTTCTTCAAATATTCAGTGTGAGAGATGCTACTTAACAAATGTTTCTGGTATTGCTGGAAGCCTTATTGACTCAGCAATTATTGGTACTCTCACATTAGGTGGTGTTGGTTCAATTTTAGGAGCACAACAGTTAAGAGGAGCATCATTACCAACTATTATAGATATCAATGGTGCTAATAGAATATTTCAAGCAAGTCTTTTTGGGGGTACATTTCAAATAAATAATTCACAAGCTGGTTCAGTTGTACAACTAGGACTAAGATGGATGGAATCTGTTACATTAGATGCCTCCAACACAGGAGGTACTGCAATACTTACTGGGAATGGTAATCTTACTGATAATAGTTCTATGTCTGTAACTAATACGCTATATAATGTTGATGGTATTGCAGATGGAGTGTGGACTTATGAGCGATAGTTGGTCATATTTACCAGGAGATTCAGGAGACGCATGGACTAGAATGTGTGGTACTGAGGGTGATGCTTGGGATAGATTGGCAGGTACTACAGGAGATGCGTGGGAACGTCTTATTGTAGAATGTGGGGAAGTTATAGAAGAAATAATAGATGTATTCCGTGAAATATTCACTCAGATATCCGAAGTTACTGTATCATTCAGTCAGGAGAGTAAACTATGGAACAGTTAATACAAGATTCAGAGGTAACAACAAGTGTGTTAAGTGATTCCGAAGTATTATTGACTAAAACCGATGATTCAGAGGTATTGTTAATTAAATCTCAAGACTCTGAAGTTATGCTAATAAATAATCAAGATTCAAGGATAGAATAATAATGGCTCAAAAAATATATGTTGGGCAGACAGCACTAATAATGAAATTAGATACTAAAATTGATTTATCTACTGCTGCTACTGCTTTAATGAGATACAGAAAACCAAGTGGAGCATCTGGGTCATGGGTGTGTGCTACGGATGCGAATAACCTTATTTCATATACTATAGTAAATGCATCGGATTTAGATGAGCCAGGTACATGGACAAGGTGGGCAGACATAACTTTTGTGGGAGGTACTTGGGCACCAGGTGATCCTGTTACATTTGTTGTACATAGTGTAGGAAGTTAGTGTGAAAGTTGCTGTTATTTTTTTAGGAGGGTCTTCTACTCAAAATATTTGTTTTTGGCCTTCTTATAAAAGATGTGTATCTGGTTATTATCATCATTTTGTATTTATACACAGGAATTGGATAGGTGTTGATGTATCCTGTTTAGGTATCCCAGATCATATATACATAGAAAATAAAATAGACAAAAATGGTAATGATGTTCCTCATGGAGCATTTGGTGGGTATAGGAAGTACTTCCACAAATATAAGAAAGATTACGACTTGTTTGTTTTTATATCAGACGATGTTGTTCTTAGAAGAGGGGGGTGGTTAAAAGTAATAGTAGACATTTTAGGAAGTAATGACAAATTAGGATTTGGTGCTAGTCAGATGTTTCACGCACAGCCTCCAAATTATCCTTCACATATACGAGCACCTTTTTGGTTTGCCAAAACAGAAGCATTGGATAAGATAAATTGGGAGTTTAACAGTGACCATGATGGTGAAATAAAAATAGCAGATCAACTTACTTCTGCAGGATACTTTGGTGTGCAGGTGGGAAATAAATTAGATTTAGGATATGATTCTTTAGATGCAGATAGTACTCATATTACGTGTGAGTTGGAAAAGAAGTTCTTTCCAGAGAAGAAGTTTATAGAGAAGTTTGATGAAAAGGAATTTGACATATTTAGAAAAATTTTAAAAGATGGTGATTTGTCTAATACTATAGTTAAGTCTAGACTTCCTCATATTTCAGATCAAAATTATATTATTGATCTAGAACCTTTCGATAGGTTAGTATATAGACCTAGTTTGGATATAGTTAAAAAATATGATAGTAACTATGTGAAAAATATTTATAAGGATATATATGTGTACGAAAGATATATCAATTAATTATATTGTACATAATAAATGGAGAAGGGCATTTTCTCCTATTATGGCTCATTTTTTATGTAAAATAAAAGATGAGAACAAAGAAAGAATTTCTTTTACAATACATACATCTTACGATTATAACTATTGGGAAACTTTTGCCTATAATCTAGTTGATGAGGGTATTGACTCAAGTGTTATTTTATATACTGATACATTAAATTATATGCAAAAAATAAAAGAAGCTTCTGAGATAGATTTGGGGTATTCAATATCCCTAGATGAAGATGTTATTTTAGGAAACCATGCGTGGGATAATTTTATAGATGGAGTTTATTTATTAAAGTATACTAATAATTTACTAGTAACTCCTTTAATATCAGTAGAAGTTGGTAGTGTTGGAACTTTTATAACTGAATTATGTGGGTATGGTTTAGACTTAATAGAATTTCACGATATTTATAAGAAAACTGATTTTACTGAAATAGGTAATAAATGGGGAGTTGATTATTCTTCTTTAAATGAATGTGTTAGTAGTATGGAAGGATGGTCTGATAGTGAATTTTACTATTTTGTTGAAAAAATAAATCACTATTACAAAGGAATCCACCCAATAAGGATTTCTATAGAAGCTCAGAGGAAGATGGTTAAGACAATATTGAAGTATTATGATTCTTTTGTCAAAAAAAGAAATCTAACTCCTATTATACATAACAGGCCATACTTTACAAATCATGTTTATGCTATCAGGACTGATGTTTGGAGAAATATTTTAAAGGATAACTCTTTATTTAGAGATGCTTTTGATGAAGTACCTTTAAATTTATTTAGAAGGAAAACCAATACTAATATTATATTACTTTTGGGAGCTTTAGGATTGCATGGTACATATACTGGTATTGGTGGAGACAACCAAATGGAAATCGAAGACTTATTGTTGAGAGGATTGTATGAAAAAATTAATAGCCCATAGAGGAAATATATATGGAAAGAATCCTGTGTATGAGAACCATCCTGATTACATAGAAGAAGCTATAGGAGCAGGGTACGATGTTGAAGCAGACGTATGGTTTGCTAATTGGTCTATTACAGGAGGTAGGAGGAAAGACTATAAGGATTACTATTGGTTTACTGGTCATGACTTTCCTACTTACAAAATTAAAATAGATGGATTGGTTCAGTTCAACAAGATTGGAGCTGTATGGTGTCACGCTAAAAATATAGATACGATGTATGAATTGAATGCATTAGATATTCATTGTTTTTATCATGATAAAGATAGAGCTGTTTTTACTAACAGAGGTTTTATATGGACATATCCTGGGAATAAGTTAACTTCAAATTCAATATGTGTTTTACCAGAAACAGGGAAAACACAAGATATACAGATAGCTTATGGTATCTGTAGTGACTATGTAAAAAGATACGAGAAATTACTATGATAGCAGTTGTTTTTTCAAAAGATAGAGCGTTGCAGCTTGACGCTACATTGAATTCTATAGTTTCTAATTGCTTAGACATAGAGAGATTACGTATTTGTGTTATCTATAAAACTTCTTCTCAATTACACAAAAAACAATATGATACTTTGATAGAAGAACACAAAGAAGTAAGGTTTGTGGAAGAAAATTCTTTCAAGGGAGATTTAATAAGAATAGTATTAGGTTCTCTTCAAGGATGTGTGATGTTTGTTACTGATGACACAATATTTACTAGAAATTTCTCTGTTAAAGAAATAGTAGACACTCTTAGTGATAATGAAACATGTATAGGCTTTTCTTTGAGATTAGGAGGAAATACTACTTATTGTTATATGCAGGATAAGAACCAAAATATTCCAGAAATGGAATTTATTAATGATAGAATATTAAAATATAATTGGGTAGGTAAAGAAGGAGATTTTGGATATCCTTTGGAATTATCCTCTTCTGTTTATGGGATTCCAGCTATTATGGTGCTTTTAACAAGTAAAGGGTATACTAATCCTAATTCTTTAGAAACAGCTATGTATCAATCATTAGCATATTATACAAAAACATCTCCTGATATACTATGCTATAAAGTTTCTGTGGCGTTTTCAAACCCATGCAATATAGTTCAGGATAAGAAAACAAATAGGCATGGGAATATAGATGCAGAGCAGTTAGCTAGAGATTTTTCAGCAGGAGATAGAATAGATATAGACAAGTACCAAAATATGACTGTTAATTCGGTTCACCAAGAAGAAGAATTATATTATAAGGAAAATAAATGAAAAAACTAATACTAAGTTTAGATGTTTACTCTTGGGTAAAATACTGCGTCGGTCTTGTGCTGCAGAACTCTTCTGAATTTCAAGTAATGACTGTATATAGAGATTCTGGGTTAGATGGGATTATGGCTTACCCTAGATTATGTACCGAATCAGTGGAAGCTCAAAGGAGACATGATTTACTTAGAATTAGTAAAAAACTAGGTATTAGAAGAACTATGAATTTGAATTGTAGTAGAAAGTATATAGATATAGAACAATTATCTATGAACATAAAACTACAGAGTACTTTTAATGGAATAAATGAAATATATTATCAATATGACGAATTACTTACTCCTGTTATTAATACTATCGGGAAGTGTTATGATATAGAAATCTATAGTTTTAAAAATGAGAATGGAATTCCAAAAAAGACTGTAGATATCTCTAAATTTTATAATGAATTACACGAAATAAAAGACCTTATGATAGGAATACCAGATAGGTCTTACTTAGATTTTCCTAGTGTAGAAAAATTTTATTAAAGGAATGGTTGTGAATGTCTTTAAACATAAAATTAGGAGACCCTAACCAAGATTCTTATGTGTCAGTAGCTTGGGCAGATTCTTACTTTGAGTCTAAATTAGGAGCTACTGAATGGGATAACTTAACAACAGATAAACAAAAAGAGAATGTGCTAAAAGAAGCAGCTAGGACTTTAGAGTGGTTTAATTATGATGAAGATAAATATTATGAATCACAAGGCTTATCTTTTCCTTTAGCCAATCACGAAGTTATCACAGGTAATTGTGCTACACCAACTACAATAAATTCTTTTAGACATGATAACTTGAAGTCTGATACTTATGGGGAATATCCTGCTAATTACTGGAAATATGGTTCTGTTCATATAGTAACAGGAACTCCATTAAATGATGTAAGGCTAATAGCTACTTCTAATGAAACTACAGGTTCTATAGTTGTAACTGAAAATTTTTCTACAGCTTGTAATGCAACTTCTGAATTTGTAGTGTTTGCTCCTATATATGATTCTGTGGCTCAAGCTCAATGTGAGCAAGCATTATATCTTTTAGATACTCTTGGGTTAAAATCAGCTATGTTGTATGCTGATACAGGTGCTAAATATACTAGAATTGGGGATGCTGCTGTTTCATACCATGAAGGGTTTGACAGCAAGATAACTTTTTCACCTATAGCCAAAAGATTACTGTCAGCATTTATAAATAAGAATTTAAAGGTAGGTAGAGGATAAGATGCCTTTCAAAAGTAGGGAACAGAGAATATTTTTAATGATGAATAAGCCTAGCATATACAAAAGGTGGAAGAAAGAAGAGGATGCTAAGAGGCGTAGGATGAGGAACAGGCGTAAAAAGCAGAAGAAAAAAAGAACATGATAATGAAAAGGATGTTGGATGCTACCGAAATTGATAGAGATTAAGAATGCAAAAAATAAGTGGATAGTTGTAAAACTATTAGAAATAAAGAAAAACAATGTGATGGTGATCGAATACAAGGGTCACATTATTCAAAGAAAGATAAAACATGTTCACTTTGAACCGACTTACAAAGTTGCAAAACGTCAAGGTTGTGTAGCTGATACTAGTAATAGAAAAGATAGGCGTTTTAAGACTAGAAAGAATAGACATAGATTTAAGAAGGTAAAATCTAATAAATTTAGAAGGAAAAATGTTAATAGAGGTCAAACTAAATCTAGAAGAAGAGTAGTGTGGATTGGTAATATAAAGGTTACTTTTCTCTAGATTTAAACCAACTGACTTTAAATTAAAGGGCTTTAGTCAGTAGTCCGTAAAAAGGAGGAAGTATTATGGTATACCAAAATAAGTTTGTAGCAATAGTAAAGGCTAATGGAAAGATTTTAAGAGAAAGAAATGGGGATGAGGTATTCTTACCTTTTGGTTCTGAATATTCATTACTATTAAAAAATCTAAATTCTAGAACAGCTAAAGTTAATATTTCAATAGATGGTTCGGATGTTTTAGATGGTAGTAGTTTAATTATTTATCCAAATACAGACTTAGAATTAGTTGGATTCTTAAAAGGAAATACAATTAAGAATAAATTTAAGTTCATTGAAAAAACTGAAGAGATATCTCAACATCGTGGGGATAAAATTGATGACGGTTTAATAAGAATAGAAGTATTTTTTGAAAAAAGTGAGTATAAGTTTAATACTCATTATCATCACTATCATCATTACTATGATGATTGGTACTACTATCCTCTGTGGAAACCTTATGAAATTACTTGGTGGAGGTCTCATTCCAATATAATAGACAACACAGGGTGGAAACCTTATGAAATTACTTGGTGGAGGTCTCATTCCAATATAATAGACAACACAGGGTTGAAACCATATACTGTTTACACAAGTTCATGTGACAATCTTTCTTTATCTAACAATGTGTCAGATAATTTTAGTTCATGTTACAATGCAAATGTGGAAGATAAGGAAGGTATAACTGTAAAAGGGTCTGAAGTTGAGCAAGAATTTAATAATGTTGATGGTTATTTATTTGAAGATATGTCAGAAGTTATTGTGATAAAATTAAAAGGAACTGATTCAAGGAACAAAAAAATAGAAAAACCTGTTACTGTTGACGGAAAATTAAAATGCAAAACTTGTGGGAAAGTAAGTAAATCTTCGTCTAAGTTTTGCTCAAATTGTGGAACATTTTTAGAATAGGTGAGTTTAATGACAGGGATAGTTTCATTTTTATACAACCAAACGCTAACTAGCATAAACACAGCCACTCCTGATCTTGAAGGGGATAGAACGTTAACTGCCAAATATGAAGATGTGAAGTGTCGTTTTCAACTAAAGACTGGTAGTATTACACATAAAAGTGGTAAGGAATTACAATATAGAGGAGTTATTTTTCTAGCCCCATCGTATTCAGTAGTTGAAGGAGATAGGATTATATATTCAGGAGAGACGTATGTTGTAGTTGGTATTGAGACTAGATATAATTTTCAGGGGGTTGCAGACCACACCCAATTATATGTTGCGTAGGTGATTTTATGGCTTTACAGATCGCATACCAAAAACTTAATTTTTTACAGGGAGTGAATGTTAAACCTTCAGTTAGCCAAACTAGGTTTAGTAGGTCAACTTCTAGGTCTACTGGTATGCAATCTTTACGTGAGGATGCTGCTTTAGGTAAAAAAAATATGAAGGTGTTTATGAGTCTTATTGCTATGAAAGTGGTAAAAGCACATCAATCTATAGGAGCTGATCTTCTTGGTCATGCTCAACCTAGAGTACCTTACGATACAGGACAATTAAGAGAAAGTGGTACAGTTACTACTATAGTAAATGGTAAAGAGTTTATTTCATCTAAAGGTAACAAGGATGGTTATATCGAAACTAACTTTATAACACCAAAAGCGTCTGAATTACACGGTTCAAGGCGAATTGAGACAATAGTTTCTTATGCAAGGTCTAATATGCAGGGTGAAAACATTGCGTATTGGTGTCATGAAGTATTAAGACCACAAGATGAAAGAGTATCTAAAGAAAAAGGTAGTGGTATTTCATATGCGAAAAAGGTAGGAACTGGGCCGAAGTACTTAGAAATACCTTTCTTAGAAAGAAAAAATAGGTATCTAGCATTTGCAACAAATTTAGTTTCTCCTCCTGAATTAGCAAAAGATATAGCTTTAATATCTGAGGTTAGAAAGGCAAGGAGTGAGAAGCATACTGTTGATAGAATTGAATTAATTCAATCAAAAGTTGCAAACGTTGGTTATTTTGGTAGTTTGGGAATGTAAGGAGCTAAGGTATGACAACAAAAACAGCAGCACACTTATTAGCATCATATCTAATAACATTAGATGTTAGTAATGATTTAAACGCATCTTTTGTTGCAGGTAGTAATTTACATATTGGAAGAGTATTAGGAGATGCTCATAGTGAAGAATCTCTTACTATAAACTTGTATCCTGGGGAATCACCAATAACAAATAGACAAACTGCAGGATTGCAGTTAATATTTAAAAGTACAAGTCCTAGTAAAGCAAGAGGGATACTACAATTCCTTATAAATAATTTAGATGGTAGTAGTTTAGGTGGAAGAGGTAGTATGAAAGCAATTAGTTCAGCACCAGAAATGCTTGCTTCAATGGAAGGTGGGGAACACGTACTAGCTGTGGCAAACTTTAGACTAAAACATGTTATAATTGAATAAGGGGGTTATATGATAGAATACAATAAGCCGATACTTGATAGGAACAATAATCCAATAAAATTACTTGAAGCAGGTGCACATTTTTGTATACGAGTAATTAAAAAATCGAAAGCATTAATTGAGTTAGGGTATGAAGTACACGGTCTTGGGAACAAGTTACCTTTTGGTGCAAACATACTAAGCACTTTTTCAGTATGGCAATCTGAATCTCAGTTTAAAAATGCCATTAGAAACTATATTCAATTAGGGATTACTGGTATCACTTGGAATAATGAGCCAGATCATCCTGCAGTATGGATTAAAGAAGTTATAAGAGATATGGGTATGGAAGATAAGGTCAAGCTTATTGTTGATCTGCATGATTTAGATTCAATTAGAAGAAATATAATTCCCATAGGTGAACGAAAAATGTTTAATGCTGCTGACGGTTTAATATATGCGTCAATGCCTATACAAAAGATTACTAATGAACTGCATGAGGTTACAAAACCGAATTTGGTTCTATATAGCTATTGCAATCGGGGAGTTGCGATATACAATGAAGAAGATATCCCCAAACGTAGAAGATTGGTTTATGAAGGGGGGGCTAACCCTCCGAACAACAAGGAGTTAAATATACAGTTTCCATATAGGAATATACACCATATAGCAAAGAAGGTGGTTGAAATGGGTAATGAGTTACATATGTTTATAGGTAACTTAGATGGATATCAGACATTTCAAGATATTGGTGTTGTTGCTTATCCTCCAACTGATTATATAAAGATGATGGGGGAACTAGTAAAATTCAAATATGGGCTAATAATATTTAACAACAAAGATGGGAAACAAAATCAGGTTAACCATACTCTTACTAACAAAGAGTCGGAATATTTACATGCAGGATTACCGTCATTAGTTTGTTGGTGTCCTGAAACAGAAAAACATGTACGTAAGCATGGTATTGGTTTTGTTTTTTCTGACATAGAGGAGATTGGGAATTGTTCCCAATTAGAAACTCTTTACCCTGAAGTTATGCAAAATATTAAGGTAAAGAGGGAAGAACTGTGTATGGAAAACTATATAGTTCTTCTTGAAAATTTATATGCTGAAATTCTAGGATTAGAAAAGAAAGGCATTCCAGAAGATATACAAAGATTACATGACTTTGAATTCAAAGGTTAAAAAAGGATGTGAGTATGAATGTCTACAATAAATCCAGAGAACTATACCGTAGGTCAAGGTAGTCTGTATTTTAATACTAATATAGCAAACGCATCCTTAGACGCAAGCCCTTTAGAGTTTCGTAACGCAAACAATAGTTTAGGTAATATTGTTAATATAGAGATCAATCCAGAAGTTACATATTTGGAACATTTTGTAACACAAAATGGTAAGCGTGTTAAGGATAAGATTGTGGAACAGCAGGTTTCTGTAATGGTCAATTTCACATTCGATGAAATGAATGAAGATAATTTGGCTCGATTCCTGTTTGCTACAGAATCAGCAAGTGTTTTGTCTGTATTAAGCAGCACTACTGATGAAGGATCGGGTATGTTATATACGACTACTGACGTTGGTCGTGATCTACTGTGGAAGATTCCTAAGTGTTCTCTGAGACCTGACGGAGCACTTCCTCTTAATGCTGAGGATTGGTGGCAAGCTCCTATGGTGCTTGAGGTTCTTAGGTATCAGTCTGCCGATGGAAGTAACGCTACATGGTTAGCTAATCCGTTTGGAACACTAACTATAAGCGAATAAATATTTAGAGGGAGTCTTGTGCTCCCTCTAATTTATACTGGAGGTAATAAATAAATGAAATTACCAGATGTGGTTCAATGTCCTTATTGTAAATCTCCAAATAGATTAGGAAGGTCTATATGTAGAAAATGTATGAGACCAGTTCCAACTAAAGAGAGTGTAATAGCTGAATTAGAAAAAATGGAGGATGAGGTTAAGGATAAAAGTGGGAGTTCTAAAGATGATAAACCATCTTTTAGATTTAATTTAGATTTGGAGGAATAAATGTCTGATAAAGAAGAGAATGTTGATGAGTCAACAAAAAATGATGCTTTACTATTTGATGAGATAGATATTGATGGGGTAAAAATAAAGCAATGGTCTTTAGGTAAATTATTTGATGTTAGTGAGTACTTAGAAAAGATATTAGATAAATTGGATTCTAAGGGTTTGTCTATTGATAATGTATTGAAAAGTGGTGTGTCTGCTGATCTAATAACTAGATTGATGGTCACATTGGCTGCGTCTGATGAAATATTAAATATCATATCAATAACTATAGATAAAGATATAGCAGAAGTAAGAGATATGTCTATGGAGAAGGGTATAGCTTTAATAGTTGGTATAGCACAGCAGAATATAGACACATTAAAAAACGTGTTAACTCCACTTCTAGCAATAGGACAGGAAGTGGAGACGGAAAAACCAAAACAAAAAGCAAAAACAAAGAAGTCAAGTTAGACTTACTTGATATCTTTACTACTCTACTTCGACATAATATTGGAGATTCAATAGATGATCTAAAAAATAATTATCCTGTTGAATTAATATATGCTTTGTATGATAAGTGTATAACTGCTGAGTATGATTCTTATATGATGGATGCTATTGTGATAAGAAATTCGTTGATTAGTATTCCTCAACCTTTAGGAGATGACAAAGTTTCTGCTAGAATAAAGTCTAAAGAGTTCAGTAAGTTTTTAGACAGTTTAGATTTAAAGAGTAGAGCTAAAAAGTCAGAGAATATGAAAAAAGGAAAAACATTTCTTAATATGTTTGCAAGAGCTGGAGTTCCTATAATAGATAAAGGCAAAAAATAGGTGGTGTTTAACTAATGCCTACTGTTGATAGTGTTAATGTAAAATTTGGTACTGATCTTAGTAATCTTGAAGCTGGTGCAAAACAAGTTGGCAAGATTGTAGAAACTGTTGTTCAAAAGATAGCAAAAGCTAATTTGCATGGGGCTATAAAGGGAGACCCTTTTTCAGGTATCAATAATGCAGTAAAACAAGCACAAACAGGTATAAAACAATACGCAGATCAATGGATGAAAGAATTATCTAATATAGAGAAGCGTGTTGATAGGTATACTAGACTTTCTATACAGAGTTTTAAAAGATTAGAAGATTCTTTGGGTAGATTATTACAAAGAAAACAGGAACTATATAGTCAAAAGTTTGGTATAGGGGGCACAGGTGGGTTTGCTGATTTTAAATCTAAGGTTATGGATTTTAGTGCTTTCACCCACCCAGGTACAGGGGAAGATCAAAAAGCAGCATTAGGAGCAGGGATAAATAAAGACTTTCAAAAATATCTTGAAAACCTAAAAAAGTTATACCCACAAGCTAATAAAGTTATAGACCAATTCTTGCAAAAAGTTACTACTGGCGTTAAACTCTCTAGAGATCAAGTAGACAAAGATTTAAAAAAGTTGTATGCAGATTTGTCTGGCAAGGCAAAACTTGTTCAAAATCAAATAGATGATTTTGGGAAAAAATTAAAGGCTAGTGCCGATTCACAAGCCAGAATAAAATTTATGGGTCAGTTATCTGCTGCTAAAGATGAAGAGGCAGCTTTAAAACGTAAAACCCAAGCTCTAAGAGAGTCTTATGTAGCAGAAGCAAGAGCACGTACAGAAATAAAGTTAGGGATTAATGTTGCTAAAAATAAAATAGTTGTATTAAGAGAACTAGAGAAGAGACAGAGATTAGGTACAAACTTAACCAAACAACAGACTCTTGAATTAAAAAGGTTAAGGAGTCAGTTTAATAGACTGAATGCAGAGGCAGCAGGAACAAAGCCTACTGGGTTTTTAAGCCCTCAATGGTTCAAACAACGTATAGGGTGGTTTATTCAATTGCGTGGATTCTGGATGGCCTGGAGACTAGCTGTTGAATCTTTTAGAGAAGCATTTGACTTTGAACAGTCAATGAAAAATGTTCAGGCAATTGCACGAACCACAACTGAACAATTTGAGTTACTAAGACAACGTGCTCTAGAAATAGGTACTACTACAAAATACTCTGCTAGAGAAGCTTCTGATGCTATGGTTGTAATGGCTCAGGCAGGTTTAGCTACTGATGAAATATTCAATTCAATAAAACATACAGCACATTTAGCTACAGGTACACTACATGATTTAAAAGAAACAGCTAAATTAGTTACTACTATTATGAGAGCTTGGAATATTGAATCTCAAGATAGCCAGAGAATAGTTGATGTTTTAGCTACAGGTATCAACAGAACTAAGTTGAACATGGAAGATTTAGGTACTGCATTTAACTATATTACAGGTGTTGCTCCTCAATTAAATATTTCCCTTGAAGAAACAGTTGCTATGTTGGGTACTATGAGAAATAGAGGTATTAAAGCATCTACAATGTCTACTTCTTTACGTGCTGTATTGTCTTCATTATTGAAACCAACTGACGCTTTTAGAGAACAAGTACATAAGTTGAAGTTGACTATGGATGATGTTAATCCACAATTGTATAATGTACAAACTATTTTTAAAACACTAAAAGATGCTGGTTGGCAAGCTGCACATTCTTTTAAGGCGTTTAGACGGAGAGCAGCTAGTGGTGCTACTGTTATGATAGATAGTGCCGACAATATGGCAGACTTAACTACTCAATTAAATAGTTTTGGTAGAGCTGCTGGTATGGCTGAAGTACAGCTAGATACTGTTCAGAGTCAGTGGAAATTGTTTAAAGATGAAGCTGTTAAAATAGCAGCTACTATAAATGAAGATACTACACCTTCTGTTATAGGTCTTATAGGAGTTTTAAAGACATTGCTGCGATCTTTGTATGCTTTAAAGCCTATACTATTAGTTGTTGGAAAAATATTTGAGGGATGGAGATATTTAGGTACTATTGCTTTTGAGGGGATATCTGGTCTTGAAGCTCAATTTCATGATGACAAGATTAGAGAAGCTACAAATGCTTTAGCGGATAACAATAAAGAATCCCAGAGAACTATTGAAAGATACAGGGAATTACAAAAGGTTTATGGTAAGTATATACAGGCTGTTGATCTAGGTAAGAAACGTGGAGGTAGAATACAATTAGACCAAGAAAAAAGAGCAATGCGTTATGCTGTTGATGCTAAACTAATAAAAGAGGAAGAAATAGAAGTTATAAAGAAAAGTAATACAGAAGAGGAAGCTAGAAGAATAATAGAGGAAAAAATAAATACAGCATACAAAGCTAGATTAGGGATGTTGGCAGGAGAATATAAACAATTAACTGAGAATCAAAAAGTACTGCAAGAGACACATAGAGCCTTAGTTTTAGCAAAAATTAGGGATATGGAAAAGGAGTTTACAGAAGTTACCAATAGTATTATTGAAGCGGAAAAATCACAAAAGGATTTGCTGAAAGCTTATGGTGAAGGGGCAGATATAGGTCTTGAAGACGATCTTATGAGATTGCAAGTTGAACTCACGAAATTTGGTGAAAGATTTAAACGCTTTTATCAAGTAGAATTATTAGATGCTGAACGTGAGATGTTATTTGAGACAAGTGAAATTTTTAGGAAGATGGTAGAGATTCTTAGAATAGAATCACTTGAGGGGATTAAGTATGTAGATGCTTTTAGAAAATCTTTACAAAATGCAGGAGATATTGTTTTTACTGAAGATGATATAAAAATGCTACAAAGAGTAGCAGGTACTCCCACAGAAGTAGTTGATCCTACTGAAACTACTGATGATAAAAAAATAGAGAAGCTTATTGCTAAATACAAAGGACTAGAAGCTGTAAAGAAAAGAGATTTAGTATTAGCAAAAGATAGGAATGCAGATGCTGCTTTATTAAATAAAATTGAGTTGTCTACATTAGAATTGCAAAGAGAAAGAGCACAAAAGCAAAAAGATTTACTTTCTACTGATGAAATAGCAAAAATAAAAGATTTACAAACTGAAATTTATGAAATAGACACTCAAATCTTATTGAAGGAAAAGGAGATAGTTAGAAATAGTAGTGCGTGGGCAGGGGCTATGTATGACCTGCAAAATTCCTTTAAAACTAGTACTCAAGCATGGAGAGAGTTTATTACAGGTGCTGCTGAATCTATTTCTAGAGCTGGTACTAACGCTATAACAGGACTTGTAACAGGATTCCCAGAGGCTAGACAGGAGGCTGAAAATTTAGAAGTACAGTTAGAAGATTTAGAAAAGCAATACAAACAAGCTCTTGGGGAAGGTAGAGTAGAAGAGGCTAAAAGAATAAAGGAAGAAATGAAAGGGCTGAATAATCAGATAGATGACTTGAGAGATTCAGGAAAACAAGTTGCTAATTCTTTTAAAGAAATGGCTAAAGGTATTTTAGATTCTCTACAAAAAGTTATTCAAGAATTAATAGCAGCTAGAATGGCAGCTCTTTTATTTGGTGAAGCAGCAGGAAACAAAGTTAATGTTGGTGATACTTCTGTAGGGCTTGATTGGGGTGGTTTAATTAGTGGTGTTTTGGGAGGTCTTTTTGGTGCTAGTGGTGCTAAAGGGGGAGTATTTAACCAAATAAAAGCATTTAGGTCTTTTAGTTCAGGAGGTATTACAGGAAATTCTACTATGGCAATATTAGGAGATAACCCAAGTAAAAAAGAATTAGTAATTCCATCTGAAAATATTAAATCTAATCGTGTTGAAGGATATACTAGAGATAAACAAAGAGAAGACCAGCCAATTACTATACTTAATCTTTTAACTAAACAAGATATAGTTAGAGCTATGGCATCTTCTGAAGGAAAGCATGTGATCATTAATCATATAGGAAAAGACTTAAACAATCATGGGCCAGTAGCAAAACGTATAGGTAGGTAGTTTGGAGGTTATGTAGATGGATTTATATCCGATAGGAACAGTATCAGCAGGGTCAAATCAAGGAACTATAGATGGTATTTCTTATTCAATGTTTGAGCCTAATGCAGGATGTAAGAGCAAAGTTGTATTCTATAATCTTACTACACAATATGAAAACATTACTATTGATACAAGAGAAAAAGCTCCACAGACCATAAATTTGTCTTTTAATTATGAAGGTATATTTACAAGAGAATACAGACAGTTAGATCATTTTATATACTTTGTTAAAGACGGTTTAAACTCCTTTCACGTAGTTGATTTTAGTAAAGGAATGAGTCCAAGTAGCGTAGATACTACATCAAATTGGGTAGCTTATATAGATGATACAAGATTGTTCTCTACTATATCAAACCAAAAAGCAAATTGGGTATTCTTCTGGAATACTTCTTCTTGGAAGTTAGGACAGGTTACAACAGTATCAACTAATACATATATCTCATGTGATATTAGTGATAACTATGGTGCTATGACTACAGCTCAAGCAGAAACAGTAACTGGAAGTATAAAGACATTAGTTTATCCAGTCTATGAAGTATTTCTTGTAGGTGGTGTAGATTCGTTTAAAGAGCAAGATTATGTAGATAAGCAAATTAACCTTACTAGTGATGGTGGTACAACATATTCTGGTAATTTGGTTTTTAATTCTAGGTACAAGGTATAAAGAGAGGCTTATAAATGCCATATAATACAACAGATACATTTAATGAGAGTTTAGCTCAGAGAGTAGGAGGATCAGCATTTGTAGAAATGTATGTTCTTAATGCTTCACTGACTGGTCATGATTATATGTACTACGTAAACTATAATCAAGATATATATGGATATGAATTAGATGCTGATGGAAATTTAACTGCTACTGAGATATTATATACTGGCTTTCCTATTACTAGAGATGATATCACATCTGATACTACAGGAGAGGTTACTGAATTACAAATAGGAATCCCAAATGTAGATAGAGGTATAGAGAGTGTTATTCAAGATTATGATTATTTACGTGGTAGATCAGTTAATTTAATTTTTGCATTTGCTAAGAATCTTCCATCTGGTAGTACTTCTAATCATATAGGTACAGAACCAGATAAAAATGCTGTTGTTACTGAAAGATTATATATAGATGGTGCACAATCAAATGAGAATGCTGTTACTTTCTCATGCAAACCAAAATTTGTAATAAAAAACATAATTTTACCTAGTAGAAGACATACAGTAAATTGTAGTTGGGAATATTTGTCTAGTGAATGTGATCCTTACAATATTATGAATTCTGCATCTCATCCTACATGTACTAAAACACTAGATGCTTGCAGAGAAAGAGATAATTCAGACAGATTTGGAGGGTTTCCAGCCATACCAAGAAAGGGAGTATATATAGTATAACATGAATTTTAGTAAGTATGTCGGTATACCATATAAAGATAAGGAAAGATCATTTAATGGAGTTGATTGTTTTGGTGTGTGTCATCTAATCTACAAAGAAGAGTTAGGTATTAATTTATACGAGTTTATTGAATATGTAGAATATGATGTGTATGACCCAGAGGACTCACATAAGGTAATACATCAGAAAATACCAAAAATACTAACTATATTAGATGAAGTTTCTAAGCCATTTAGAGTATTCGATATTATGTTATTCTATAAATCAGCTAAGAAAGATATAGTTAATCACATAGGGGTGTATATAGGAGATAATAAATTTATTCACGCTGTTGAAAATCGTGAATCTATGGTGAGTAGATTAAGAGGATATTATGAAAGTAAGATATACAAGGTTCTTAGACGGAGAAAAGATGTATAATGTCAGAAGGAGATAAATATAAAACTTGTAGTGGAAAGAATGGTTGTGGAGATTTTTTACCTTATGATGCTTTTGGTGTGGATAAGAGAACTAAAAGTGGTAGAAAAACTGTTTGTAAAGAATGTGAGAAAAAATACAAGAAAAATTACTATCTAAAAAACAAAGAAAATACTTATTATGTTACTTATAAAAATGTGTTAGAGGAAGAAACTGACTACACTGTTATTAATTCTAAAGATAAATCATTAACTTCTATATGCTATGAGTTTGCTAGAACCTGTGGTAGTGATGAGCTTTATGATGCAGTTATGAAAAGTAAGGTGCATCTGTTAGTTAATGATGAACTGGTTGCAATTGAGGAATGGCATAAAAATATATTAAAAGATGATGATAGGATATGTATAGTTTCTGAAGTAGCAATATCTGGTATAGCTGCTGCTATTGCTGCTATTGTAGCCACAACCTCTGTATATGGTGGGGCAGGATTAATAGTTGCTAGTTATTTTACATTAGTATATACTGTAGCTTATATAGCTATTTATGCTATTTTTTCATTAGCTGTTTCATTTCTATCTAGTTTACTTACTCCAGATACTCCTGATATGTCTTTTAGTGCAGGAAAAGCTACACAAACTTATAATTGGTCTGGTATAAGAACAGTCGCTAGAATAAATTCACCTATACCTGTTTTGTACGGAACACGTTTACTTGGTGGTAATATCATATCTATAGAAACAGAAGGAGAAAACAATTCTCAGAATAATTATTTAAATATGCTTTTAGCATTGTGTGAAGGTGAAATAGAAGGTATTTGCCAATTAGAGAATGTAAATGAAGTATGCACTACTTCAGACAGAAACCATAGAGACTATGTAGAGCCATATATACTGTTAGATGATCAACCTATAAATAATTATAAAAATGTGGAATGGTGGTATAGAACAGGAACTAATACAGCTACGTTTAATGTAGCAGATCATAATGTATTAGCTACATATAATCAGTATGATATTGTAGCAAAAGACGGTGCTATTTGGGAATGTCAAAGAGATGACGTTATAAGCTCCTTACCAGAACCTACTTCTTATGCTTGGAAGAAAACTTTTTATTATCCATTTACACAAACAGTTATCCCACATTTTCATGAAGCTGCCATTCAACATGATGATGGTAGAACTATTGATGATAATTGGGTTGTATATACAACAGTAAAAGAAGTAGATAAATTGTTCATTCAGGTTAGAGTACCACAGTTATATCAAACAAGTGATGAAGGAGTAGACCCTGCTATAGTTGATTATACTATAGAATATAAACCTCTTGATGGGGGGGTTTGGTATAAATTAGCAGGAGCAAATGAGTACATAGTAAGAACCACAGGATTGCCTCCCTATGAAAGTGCAGTAACTTCTGGTGAAGCAGTTTCTCTACCAGCTTTAGTTATGAGTGAGATATACGAAGAAATAGGGATTAGTTATCCTTTAATTGATGATTTATATATGAGATTCTTTGCTTTTGGGGATGGTAAATATACTCACACTTCTGCTGAGTCTGCATATGATAAAGTATACTATGTTGAAGTTGTTAGTAATGGTATTACTGTCGATCCATATGGGAATATATATGATAATATATATGAGAAGCATTGTAGAGTATATGATGCTAACAATAATATTGTAGAAGAAGATGTAGTATTTACTACAACTATATCACAGGTTTGGCATGAAAATACTGGGCCATACGATCCTATACCTACTGGGTACATTACTTTGTATTTCCCTGTTGCCTCAACAATAGCTAATGGTGCATATATGGGAGTTGTTAGTCATAATACTCCTATAGGATGTAGAGTCAAAGTAGACACAATACAAAATCCATACAGAGATAACTTTCAAATACGTGCTAAAACAAAAACAGGTGTATTTGGTTCTCATGAATTAGATTGTAATGGTGCTGTTGGTACAATAGGAAAGGCTATATACCAAATAAGAGTTAAGAGAACAGATGGAGGTACTTCTGTTGGTATGGGTGCTTCCGATGAATTATTTCTAAGTTCAGTAACTGAAATTGTATATGGCAGTTTTAGATATCCTAATACAGCATTACTCGGATTTAGGATAAAAGCAGACGACCAACTATCAGGGCAACCACCAAATATTAATGTGTTAGTTAAAGGAACAAAAGTACCAGTACCGTCTTTAACAGGGTCTGAAGCGTTTGATGATATGTTTTGGAATCCAACAACTTCTCAATGGGAAAATGCTACTGCTTCCATAACTAGGAGCTGGAATGAGGAAACTTGGCAAACAGAACAACAAGATAAAGAGTTCACAGATAATTTTATAGTGATTTCTAGAGATTTGCTGACTCATGAAAGATATGGTCTTGGTAAGTATATGACAACCGATGACATTGATGAAGCAGGTTTTGTTAAAGCTATTAAAGAATGCCATAAGAAATATGAAGTTTTTAATACAGATAATGATTACTTTCTATGGTGGGATACTGTAGCAAGTAATATGTGGACTAGATATGTTACATATGATGGGTTAACTAATACTGGAGATGTGTATCTTGATAAGGATACTAGAGACATAAGAATATATACAGACGGGTCTGAAAGAACTAGTGATAGTTCTAACGTAGCTATTAAGTTAAATTGCATAGAAACATTAAAGAAAGGAAATAATTATACACTTACATGTTCTATAGATTCGGTAACACATCCTATTAATACTGTAAATACTTATATACAAAATGACTCTGGTGTATGGGGGCTAGTTGACTCCTCTACAACTGTTGGAAACGGTATTATGAGTTCAGAGTTTACAGCAAATACTAATGGCTGTAATACTATAATGGTGAATTTTATACGTAATGAAAATGCAACTACTATGACATCTACTATTTGTAGAATTACAGATGTTCATTTGAATTGGGTAGACAATAAGTATGATCATTATCATACATTTGATGGAGTTTTTGAGACTTCACAATCCGCAATGAGTGTAGTACTAGAATTATGTGAAGGCTATAGAACATGGCCTGTATGGAAATCAGGTGGATTAGATTTTGTAATGGATACAGATGAAACTCCTGTGCATACATTATCTATGAATAATATGATAGAATTTACTCAATCTTTTACACCTTTGTCTGAAATTCCGTCAGTTGTCTCAGCTCAATTTTCAAATGAAACAAATGATTATGATCAAGAAATTATACAGGCTGTTTCAGAAGATACTTCACTAAATGAGTTGAATGAAAAAGTTATAGGTCTGAAAGGCATCACAGATATTCGTAAAGCAGAGCGAGAAGCTTTATGGAAATTAAATAAAGTTACTAACTGTACACATGCAATACAGGTTAAGTGTGGTCTTGACATGTTACACGCCATTGCAGGTGATATTATTAATGTACAGCATGATTTGCCTTCTTGGGGGCAAGGTGGTATGATATTAGACTATAACTCTGTTAACTCTAGTATAATTATAGATAAATCTTTTGACTTTACAGCAACAAATTCAACTGCTTCATACTTAATTAAGTATAAAAGATCGGATAATTCTTTTGTAACAGCATCTTTAGATGTTACTGCTACTGGTGAAACACAAAATTTAACTGTTACAAATTGGGTTGGGTCTCCTTGTGAAGATTCTACATACGCATTAGGTGACTCTAATAATTATGTTAAACCGTTTAGAATAATGCGTTCAGTTAGAACAGGAGAAAATGAAGTTGATTCTGTTTTATTAGAACATGTTACTTCTCTATATACAGAGCCTGTGTTAAAATACAGGGATACTAAAAACTATAGCAGTTTGCCAAATAAACTAGCTATACCACCACCTCCTGTAAGTTGTAGAGTCGAACAAACATCTATAGGAGAAGGATTAGGATTTATTGTATCTGCTGGATTACCAAAGACTGATTGTGAAATCAAAGATATAGTTGTAGAAATGTCTGAAAGTATGGACAATTTTGCTGATTGGATTGTTGTAGCTCATATACCATATGGTCAGTCTTCTGCTGTATATATAAACGAAAATCTAAAAACATTACCACCAAACAATGTTTATCAATTTAGGTTTTATTGCAGAACTCAGTTTAAAAACAGTACTAAAGTATATGTTATGAATGTAGTATTAGATAAGGAAAAATATACTTTACCTGCTCCTACTGGTTTACATGTTAAATATTTTGACCCTAATGATGTGGATGATGAGGGTAGAATGAAGTGGGATGGTAATGATATTACGTTTGTATGGAATCCTTCTGGAGGTCAATTTGAATCATTATTAAAAAACTATAAACTTGAGATATATCATGATGAAATATCTAGTAGTAATCTGCTTACTGTTAGATATTCTAATACTCCTGAATATACATATTTTCAAGATACCAGTCCATATTATTCTCATCTGGTTGTGAGACTATATTCAGTGAGTGTTTATAGCACAGAATCAGCAAGACCTACTGTTGAACATTTTATAAACACAGCTCCATCTACACCAATTAATTTAAGTGCATCACCATTAGAAGATGCTGTTAAGTTTATGTGGGATTTAAATTCAGAAGTTGATGTTGTTGGGTACAATTACAGTACTAAAGTTGATAGTGGTAGTTGGTCTTCTTGGAGTAGTATAGATGTCAATGAAGTTACTAGAGAGCTTACTAACTATGAAATAGGTGCTCAGGGGTATGGTCAGTCTAATATTGCTATACGACTCAAGGCATTAGATAAGTACGGTAATTTATCTGCTACTTCTAATGTTGCTAGTATAGCTTGTTATAACTTCAAACCAGAAATTACAGTTAGTCCAACTCCTGGTCTTGGACATTTTACTACTATTGCTTCGGCTGTTAATGCTGCTTCTGTTAATGGTGGGAAGATTTTATTGAAGGAAGGTACTCATCAATTAACAGCATCAATATTATTCCCAGATGTTCCTATAATAGTAGAAGGGGTTGACAAAGAATCAGTTATAGTTAGAAACAGTATTAACTCTAACCTATTTGCTTTTTCTGATACCTTCGGGCAGATAGATACTTATAACTCAAATTTTGAATTTAAGAAGTTTACTATAGAAAGCCAAAATGTAGAACAACCGTATTCAAAGATGTTTTATATGAACATAGTAGGAACTGGTTCTATGATAATTGATGATGTGAATATTACTTTGGCTACTGATTTTGCTCCACCTTTATCTAAAAATTATGCTCTTAGTGATATAGGAATTTATCATTTCGGTTCTTTTGGGGATACTCCTAGATTAACAATCAGAAATTGTAATATTAGAAATGGTCATTGGGGAATTTTAGGATACAACTATTATGATATGGATCGTGGTATATTTATACATGATAATATTTTTACTAACCAATACTACTATGGTGTAAATTTAGGAGAAGTACATAATTTTCATATATACAATAATCAAGTAGTCGAGTTTCATCATAGAGGTATTTATATTGCTAACTATGTATTAGCTGATATAGAAAATCCTAATTTGTATGTACAAGATAATTTGATTATGTCAGATAATACCTCTACCACAGCGTCACAAAACACTATAACTGGTATAGGGGCTGAATTTAATAATGATACAGCTGGTGGGGTTATAACTGGCAATTCTATTTCAATTTTTACTAGTAGGCAAGATTTAAATTCTGTTGATGGTATTGCAAATGTAACAACTTATAATGCTAGATCTACTAATATAAGCCACAATACAATAATAGTGGATGCTTCTGTACTGTACGGAGTAGATGGAATTTCTGTCTCAAATGAAGAGTCTATAATTTCCAATAATATTATTGTTATTAATAATACTAAATTACATTCATCTTCTGCGAATAGTGGTATAGACTTTCATCCTCATGTAGCTCATAGTTGTTTAGTATCTAATAATTATATAGACTTAATTAATAATACTGCTAGTGATATAGGAATAGTGACTAATGATTCTTCTTACCATCATGGTGGGGGGAATATTATAAAAGATTGTGGTATAGGGATACAAGCTAACAATTCTTCACATTCTATAACTGCTACTTATATAACTAGTTAAGGGGTTTTAAATGAACTTAATTATATATAGAGAAAATAATGAAAAGATATTTTACTTTATAGCTAATTATATAAAAAATGGTAATAGCTATATAGGCTCTAATGGTAGAATAGATGGTGTAAAGCCAGATATTTGGGAGTTTATGTTGACTCTTGATACTCCTACTCCTATCTATGAAGAAAATACTTTAGTTGGTTATATAGAAAATGTATCAGATATTCAGGAAGCTCCTAAGTTTAAAGACATACATGTTGGTAGTGAAGAAGATGTTGATAAAGTAATAAAGAAAGAGATATCTAAAATATATCAGCTAGAAGATGAAATCAAACTTATACGCAGAAAAGATTCTGAGTTTGACAAGTATAATTCTTTTGTTGAAAATTTAGTCAACGAAGGAAAAATTTTTAAAGAAGAACATTTTAAAGGAAGTGTTTAATAATGACAGTATACAAGACAGGTTCTGTATCTGTAACATCTGGTTCTGCTGTAGTAACTGGGTCTAATACTAGATTTTTAGAGAGCATAAATAGTGGTGATTTGTTTAGATTACCATCCAGCCCAACATGGTACGAAATAGCATCTGTCAATTCAGACACACAGCTTATGTTATCATCTAGGTATTCTAATACCGCATATAATATAAAAAGGTCTGAGAATATTGCTAGTACAAATAATGCAACGAAAGTATATTCTGGTACTTTAGGATACACACCTGTAATACAGAGTTATGTTGTCATTAATGCAAGTAATGTTAGATATACAGATGATGGTGCAGGAGTTTTAACTGGGACTCCTACTACAGGAACTCCAGTTGGAACAGTAGATTATGACACAGGAGCATGGTCTATAACTACAGCAACAACTTATGCAGCTTCTGTAAATGTTTCTGCTTCCTACTATAATGGTCAAGTATTAACTAATACAGGATACAGAATAGTACGTGATTTTACACCGAATTATGCGTTTCCAGAAATGTCTCCTAGTGATGCTAACATACAACAGATTTATACAAGAGGAGTCAGAAAGATAGATGAGAAACTAGCTGACTTAAATGCTTCCATAGATGCTGTTGAAGCTTCATTAACAGGAGTTTCCGCAACCAATATTGGTGCTTCTGGCGTTGGTGTGTATGATCATGAAGCAGTTGGTAATGAGTTTAGATTTAGAAATTTATATGGAGTTGGTGGTGTTAGCACAAGTAGAACAGGAAGTATAATAGAAATAGATATTGATTCTCACATCAATGCATCAGACCCACACAGTTTAGTAGATAATACAGCATATGGTTCTGAATGGAATGGTTCTAATAATACTGCCCCATCTAGAAATACAGTTTATGATAAGATAGAACTAGTTGTGGCTTCCTTAGATAATCATGAATCAGACGTATCAACTCATGGTGTCACAGGTACTATACTAGGAACTGAAGATGTTGATGATTCTCCTGCTGATGGTGTAACAAATGCACCAATATCTAGTAATTGGGCTTTTGATCATATTAATGCCTCTGATCCACATATGGTGGTAGATGATACTGCATATGGTTCTGAATGGAATGGGTCAACAGATACAGCACCTTCTCGGAATGCTGTATATGATAAGATAGAAACTTTAGGAGACACTATTACAGCTACTAATATTCCTGATAGTGGTAATGAAGCTGTTTTAAGTAGTTTTGAAAATAATGAACTACGTTTTAGAAGATTAGAACAAGGTGAAGGTATAGATATTGTATATAATGCCTCACATATCCTTGTTTCTATAGAACAAGCTTCTTATACAAATATAGGTGGGGCTAAATTCAATTCTGCTGACTTTGCTGTTTCTAGTGGAAATGTATCTCTTACACCACATAATAACAGTGCTACTCCTCATTTTAGTAATATAAACTATCATACCTTTATTATGGATGGTGGTGGAGATGTTATAGCTACAGGAATAAAAGGAGATTGGATGTTACCAGCAGGTACTTTAACTGGTATCTATTTGTTATCAGGCAATACACTATCAGGTACTATAACAGTAGATATATGGTCAGATACATATGCTAACTTCCCTGCTACTAATTTGGATTCTATAGCATCTGATTTGCCAACAATCAGTTCAAGTAATAAATATAGTGATACATCATTAGGTGGGTGGAGTACTTCTATATCAGAAAGTGATATATGGAGAATAAACGTTGATAATTGTTCAACTCTTACAAGAGTAAGTTTAATTGCTAAGATAGAAAAATCATAAGGAGTTAGTATGCATTTTAAAGTAAATCATAATGGGTGTAAGGAAAAAAATGGAATGATTCAATTAAGATTTGATTTCTTTTTAGATTCAGGTGAGTATAAATATGATTCTACTTACTATCAATACCCAATACAAAGTGAACTAGCTAAAGGATATCCTGGTGAAGTTGATGAAAATGGTCAACCTACTGATTATAATGACTATAAGAACTGGTTTGATTCGTTGCCTAAAGAGTGGAAACATTCTCAATTTTATGGGCATTTTGTTTACGTTCATCCTGATATAACAGATGAAGAAATTTTGTTTCTAGGAGAGTGGATTAGTTTACTTGCAAAAAGAAATTGGGATAAGGATTTAGATTTTCGTACTGATGGAGAAATTAAAAACCTACCTGTTCCAAAGGTAAAAATAACTCAAGAAAGAATAGATTTGTGTGAGAGTAAATTAACAGATATAAAAACAAAGACATATGAAAAGTTTGATATTACAGAGTAGGAGATATATATGGCAAGTATTGATGTAGGGCCAGGGGCAGAGGATAGGGCAAATGCTTGGGTATCTGCTAGAACAATCTATGATGAAAATAATCCTTCAAACGAAACAGGTAAGATAACGTCTGTTGAGCTTTGGATGTATAGTGATGGAACTGGAGTTCGTGTAGGAACAGCAGCTTTTGGTGGTGGTACATCAAGTACACCAAATGATTCAACGACAATAGGAAATGTAACTAGTGGTTCTAAACAGGTTTTTGGTGGTCTTAATCTTGATGTTGAAAGTGGTGATCTTATAGGAGCATATCCTGCAACTGGTCAATTTGAGTATGATAATAGTGGTGGAACAGGCATGCTTAATGCTGTTGGTGATTATTTAGACTCATCAACATCTTTTACAAGGTTTAGTAATTATGAATTCTCAATATATGGAACAGGGTCTACAGGAAAAGATAGGTCTTTTATGGTTATAATAGGATAAGAATAAAAAAGCCACACTATTTAGTGTGGCTTTTATGTTTTTAGGTTGTGGTTTAATCATTCCACCTTGTCTTTCTCTGTTACGTAAAGAACATTTTTAAATGGTATTTTCATTATATCATGTGGTATAATTGAGTTGTTAATATAATTATATAAGATATAATAACTATCTCCTCCAATAACTCTAGATTTTGTAGTCCTAAAATGAGTTGCTTTTTCAACATATAGTTTTTCACCATTTGTAAATACAACTAAAACTCCAAATAAAATTAATAATAATATTTGTTTCATAGTCCATCCTCCACTTCCATGTTTATCACAAAGTCTGTCATTTCTCCTAAGACACCTTTATTGAATACTTTAAAATTATGTCCTTTATCTATACAGTGAATTGGCTCTATTCCTTTTAGCCCCCATTGTTTAGATAAGTAGGCTATAGTTTGTGTTGGTTCTGATATAGTGTGTAGGTTATTTAAACTGTATTCATTTCCTCCTAATAATGAACCATTTATAATAGTAGTCCAATCATCTATTACCTGCATGGAGTGCCAATGCCCACATTCTCTGAAATCATAACCAGATACACTTCTAGCGTTCTTCATATTTACAATAGCCCCATCTAAGGAATCAGAGGGTACAAAATCATTTTTAGACAACACACTTCTTAACTTTCTTAATTTTTGTTGTTTCGCATTGTCTCTAAAGAATCCGTAAACAGGAAACCCAGACCATGCTTTAATTTGATCTGAATGACCTAACAAAAAACCCCATCCTTTCCTAACTATCACACACTCAGGGGATTCAGGAATATTGAATTTTATATATCCTTCTTTTATATATTCTGATAAAAACATAGATGTTATATGGTAAATTAAAGTATCATAATTGTTTATTACTTTGTTTTTAAATTCAGGTTTTTTAAACAATCTACCATGATTCCCTGGGAGGCATGTAATGTTTATGTCTTTGAAATAAGGGAGTAATGATATTATTGCTTGGGCTAGTACATAAGAGAGCATCATAGAGGTTTGTAATATAGGTGCTTCATTCGTTTCACTTAATTCTTTATGTATGTTTCCTGAACAAAAGTCACCTAGAAGGTCAATGTGTAGTGTTCCTATATCAAAGCTGTTCCTTTGTGAATTGACTATATACACTATACCACGAATTAAATTCCATAATCTTCCTAACATAACGTTTCTATTATACTCATTTCTTCCCTCCATCTGCTCAGATTTAACAACTTCATCTGCATGGAAGTCAGACCATATAGTTATTACATCTCTTTCTTCTACTTTCCCTTCTTTTGGTTTTATATTAGGTATGGAATCAACTATTTTAAAACTAGGGATCATATCTCTTATTTTGTCTAGTAATATTTCACTCGTTGCTATTAGTTTTTGCAGATTCTTTATTTTTGTTGATTGTTTATTACACCTTTCCTGTAATATAGTTTGCATTCCTAATGACTTTGGTGCTGTATCCCCAACTTTTCTTCTCCATGTAGTTAGGAGAAATCTAGCTTCCATTTCACTGATTCCTAATCTTTGTGCTAATTCTTTCCTCCCTATCTTTCCCTTGGTTTCTTCTAATACTGATATTACATCTTCTGAAATATCCAACAATACCTTCATTCTATACATCTCCTTTAAAGTTATCATCTTTTATTAAAAATACTTCTGAAGGAAATTCTGAGTGTTTTCTTATTGCTAAGTGAAGTCCTGCCCCTATATATTTTAAAGATATCCAATCTTCTCCGTCTGATTGTATTTCCTTTCTGAAGTATACTATATCTAATAAATCAATCATCGTAAAGTTCCTCTAGTTCCTCTTCTATTATTTTTTTCTCTTCTGCTTTGTTTCTTTTGTAATCTTTCCTAGTTCCTATTACTTTAGTTGGTTTTCCTAATGGTATTCTAATATGTTCATATGGATCATCACGTTTATCTTTAGACATGTTCATATCTCCTTAATTAAATATGTTCATCCATCCAAAAGTCCATAATAATATAATAAGAAGTGTGTTGCCAACAGGTTTAGTATCTGTGTTTAGTACGTAAAGTACTCTAGGAATAAACAAGAAACTAACTACACCAATTAAAAAAAGACTGTTCATTAAAAGTGCTAGTACAACAATTATGTACAAGCTTAATAAATATACATGTCTAAACTTCATATCCACATCCTTTCAATGCATGAGCCAATAAATAAAATACATCTGATTCTAATCTTTTAAATCCACTTACTGTTCCACTTTTAGAAATAGATAAACTTTCACCATATTCTGATATTTTTTGTAAATTAACTTTATAATTTCCTGTACATTGATCACCAGTTTTTTCATTAATAATTTCTATAACACCAAGACTCCTCTTCTTTTCTTCATCCCCATAAGGTAGTAATTCTATAGTACATCTAATCATTCTTTATCTCCTTTACAAAATTATTTTCCAACAACTTTTCCTTATAATACTCAGGAAATCCCACTATGCTCTTTCTAAGTATTTGATCTTTAAATATTTTCCATAGAGCTATTTTTATTTCTTCTTGTTCTTCTGCAACTATGTCGGATTGTATGTGTTTAATCAATTTACCGATATCTTTAGGATCGTTCTCTAATTGATCTAGTTCTTTCAAAGCCTGTATAGCTTTATCCCAACGTGCCTCTGATCTGAATGCTTCTATTAGTACCTCAAGCTTCCCTTTTCCTGTGTGTGTTGTCTTCCATTCTTTATTTTGGACTTCCTTGAATTTCTCAGAAACGTACTTACCACACATCACTCTATAAATATGTCCTCCAATATCTATACCTTTATTGTAATTCTTAGCCACTATCCCTTCAATTTTAACTCCACCTAGAAATGATTCAGTTTCAAGAAGTTTAAATATATCTTCAGGATTGTCTACTTTTCCGTAGAATAATAAAGGTACTACATCAATATCTAATTCTTTTGCGTATTCTTTCAATACATCATAATCAGAAACATACTCATCTTCACTTTTAACAGAAAAAAGAGCCATATGATTTTTAGGTATTTTATCATATTTTAATAAATTATGTTTCGGTTTTTGTAAGTACTCAACTGTAACTTGTGTGTTATTTGGTATTCTGTCTTGTATTTTTATTGAATACTCTACAGCCTCTATAAACATTTTCTCAGGAGCATCCAATACTATTTCTTTTCCTTTACTCCTGCACTTAAGTTCATTGTCAAACTTACCTAGTGAGTACTGCGATCCATCGACTTTTTCTGTAACTTCTACTTCATCTTCAAAAATACCTCTAATATAATTATTTCCTATAGCAAAAATCTTTGGGAATTTTGTTAATTGATTCATCTATCCTCCTTTATATTTCACACATACCTGTCTTACATTGAACGTCTTCTTCATTTAAAGTCTTCTTAGCTTCTTTTGTGTACTTCTTTATTTCAGCATCAGTCAGTCTATAATACACTTGTTTTTCTCTACTATTATCTCTATAAACTGTTACTCCTTTAAGGTCTGATAGGTATTCCATTAAATATTTGTCCAAATCTTTAACAGTTGTTTTCTCAGGTAGTATAATAGTTTTTGATACACCTGAATCTGTATACTTTTGTATAGTTGCCTGTACTTCTAAATGTTCTTCAGGTTTTAAGTCTAAACTGTCAACAAACCAATCTTCCTTAACATTTTCTATAGCTAGTGGATGAATATAAATTCTCTCACTAACTCTGTCTTTTCTTCTATAACCTTTAAATGGAAGAGGTTCAATACCCCCCACTACATCTGCTAATAAGCTAGTTGTACCTGTGGGAGCTTGTGTTATTAAGCAGGAGTTTCGTATTGAATGTTCTCTTATCTCCATTCTTATTTTAGCAGGAAGTTTTTTTATAAAGGATGCTCTCATGTAGTCTATTTTATTATATTTCGGAAAAGCTCCCTTTTCCTTAGCTAATTCCACAGAAGCTAAATATGATGTGTCTCTTATAAATTTGTATAATTTTTCTATTTCATTTATACATTTATCCGATCCATATCTTATCTTTTTCATAAACAAATAATCTGCTAACCCCATAGTACCTAAGCCTATACGTCTTGCATTTTTGGCTATTTCTTCTTGTTTAGGTATGGGAAAGAAAGATAAATCAATAATATTATCCATAAATCTAATTGATTTATATATAACATCTTCCAACTTTTTCCAATCAGTATTTACATTTGTAACAAACTTAGGAAGGACTAATGAACCTAGATTGCAAGTATCGAATTCACCAAGAGGCTGTTCACCGCAATTAGATACATTTAACCCACCAGACCAATAAGTATGACTATACCCACTTACTGTAATATCATACACATCTTCAGTAGATATATATTCTTTTTCAATAATCTCAAAAGAAGTTTTAGACCTACCTATATACTTTCTTTTTTTTATAGCTTTTTGTAAAGATTCTACTTTATACTTTTGTAAAAAACCAATATGCTTATCAAATAAATGTATATCTGTAGAAATATTGACATCGTAGCTGTTTTTACAGGCATAAATACCATTACTAAACTTAGTTGTTTTACTAATATTTTTTGTAATATAAGAACTTATTCCTACAGAAGATAACATCTCTTGAACATCCTCAACAATTCTATAAGAAGAAGCTCTCAAAGAAACTCTGCTATACTTCTCTAAGACAGTTCCATTTGCTGTAAAAAGTCCTCTTAGAAAGGACTTAACTATTATAGGAGTACTAAATTTGAATCTATTAGGTACATATCTATAATACGTTTTAGGTAACTCTTTATAGTTTATAGAGGTTGCTACTTCAAATGCTCCTTTTTTTAGTTTATCTCTATTTTTTAACAGTAAATGTGATATTTCTGAATCAAAGTAATCTTTGTCATTCTCCCCAATAATTAAATATACTAAATTATTAGAGGCTTTATGTACAGACCCATCTCCAATTACTAACCCATCTATAACAATATTATCTATAAACTCTTCATTATTTGTAATAGACCCCCGTAAACTATCTATAGTCTCCGCTTCATCTACTTTTATTTTTTCTCCATTAGATAAAATCTTATGATTTTTAGTTCCATAGAATGAACCTGCAGTTGTTTTATATTTATAAACTTCTTTTACTCCTGAATAATGTATATTAGTTACTTGAGTCCACCCATTCTCACTCCATATAGAATCCCCTACTTGTAGTGCTCCTAGAGTACTAATCCCTCTTGGTGTCAATACCGTAGCCCATTTAGGCTGGCATGGGTTAGTACAAACAATTGGGGAGAAGTAATACGTATTATTTTTCCTTAAATTATCCCAATTTACTAAGCCTGGTTCTGCGTGATCAATCATATTTTGTAATATCCTATCCCATATATTTCTTGCTTTAACTGTAGTATATACTTTTCCTGCAAATTTAAGCTCCCAATCTTCATTATTTTCTACTGCTCTAAGAAATGTGGAATCTATTGCTACTGAGATATTGAATTGAGTTAATTTATTATGTTCTATTTTTGCGTCTATAAAATCTAGTACTTCAGGGTGGTACACACTACACATAGCCATTCCTGCTGATCTTCTAGCTCCTCCTGTTTCTAGTCGTTTCCCAACTTCATCAAACATCTCTATAAATGATATCATTCCACTCGACTTACCTCCTCTTGTTTGAAGAGGAGTTCCTTTTGGTCTTAAATTAGAAAAGTTTATTCCGTTACCACCACCATAAGCAGATACCACACCATAATACTTTAATGTTTCTAGTATTGATTCTATAGAGTCTTCAATTGGCAAAACATTACAATTACTAGTAGCAGGTTTTAGCTTCCCTACATTCCTTAATATTCTTCCTGCAGGGATAAAATACATAGGGTCTATAATTGATATAAAATCGTCACAATGTTTTTCTTGGTTTGATCTTTCATTTTTTGAGGTTTCTTTACATATTCTTTCTGATAATTGTTCCCATTTAGTTTCTTCTTCCCAAAAGTATCTGCTTTTAGCTATTTCGTAAGCATTATCACTCAACTCCACCATCTATTTCCTCTCCTTTGTTCAATCCTTCCTTGTCAATAAATTGTTGTATAATGTAACTATATTCGGGGTAGTCTTCCTCATTTGGTTTATAGTATGTTTCTTCCCATACAAATTCCTCATTTATTATTTTTTACTCCTAAGTATTTTTGGCTAATTATAAATGCATCATCTTTACATTTCTCACATACTTTTGTTACAGACCCATAAAATCTCATTAGAGAGTATTTGAGTTCTTCTTTCTCATATTCTTTGTGGCATAGAGGGCATTTTACCTTATCCCATTCTTTTATCTTTCTTCTCATAATATTTCTTTTTCTCATAATGAAGGATAATTCTATAATCGTTAATTCTATGATCATAAATACTTTTGAATTCTTCTACAGGTAGAAATGATATCGGTGTTTTATATTCTTGAATTCCATAAGTTATAAGTCTAAATGCTATTAATTCTCCTTCAACATCAAATACTTCTACTTCTGCTTCGTCTACTCCTTGGGCTATTTTAAATTTCATACTCATACTTATTTTCCTTTTGTGTTGCACACAGGGCAAGTAGGTTTAAAGTTATCTCTATTCCTGTTTCTTTTAGATAATAATAGTCGCTATAAATACCTACAGCATCTCCATTCTTTTACTGTGAATACATGCCTACCATTTACATGTTTAAAATATAAAGTTTTTATCCTACATTATATATTCTCCTAGAACAGCCTCCATTTCTGCTGCACATAAAACATCTGATTCATCTGTCGGACAACCAAAATCTATCCATCGTTCCACGATGTCTATATCCTTAAAGATTCAACCATTTTTTTCAGCTATCCATTTAGCTGTGTTTAAAATAAATGCATCTGCCTCTTCTTTGTTTTTAAACTTCTTCAATTATAACACCACCTAGTTTGTAACCCAAAATATTATAATAAGGAGGGCAGTATTAAAACTTCCTCCTAAATAAATATCCATATTTGTAGTTAAGGGGAATTCAATAAAACTCATAGAAATAAAAGAGAGTACCCATAGTGTTACTACAAATGTTCTAGCTATTTATTTACTTAGACTTTTTTTGTTTAACATTTTTCTCCTTTATAGGTTCTCCCACTTGTTCATATGTAGCTCCATTTAATTTCCTGTCTTCTACGTCAGCATAGATTTTATCCAATACTGTATCTAAAGAGAGATCACAATATTTATCTATCCAATCTGCTATGAAGTACAGTCTTCTAGAACACTTCATTACACCAAATAGAATAGGGTCTTTCTTCTTTTCTATTTCTTTCTTAGTTAGTTTAGTTGATTTACCTTTAGGATCATAGTGTAATATAACGAAATTGTCAAATGTTTTTAAATTCTTAGCACGTTGTAGTTCTTGTAATACAGGTTCAGGAATTATTCTACAGAAGTTCTCTATCCAATCCAATTTTATACTCTTACTTATAACATCCTTAAACTCTATTAAGTCTTCTTCTGTTAAAAACAATTCAAAGCCATTTGTCTTTAGGTATATTTCTTTTTGTATCCTCTCCTGTTCTTTTTCAAACGTTTCGTATAAAGCAGTTTGCCCACTATCTTTTGCTTGTTTCATTAGTTTTTGTAGCTTTTCTAATGATTCTATTTGAAGAGGACTCATTCTTAGTCTCATTGCTTTGAGTTCTTTAAAGAACTTTGTTGGTGAGTATCGTAGCTGTCTTAATGCTTTAAACACATCTCCTGGGTATTTTATTATAACTTCTAATAGTTTGGCAATATTTATCTTGAATTTAGCTTTATCAAGATTAGTAGAGAATGTGCTATTTGATATTTGGTAAGTAGCAGAAGGTGTACTATCAGCAGTTAACACCCCACTTGTTCCTCAATCTGTAGAAGTAGTGTCGTCACTTGTGTCTACACTTACTCTAAAATTGTCAAATACTTTCAATGATGTACCATCTGATGATATCATTTTCTTTCTCCTTTTTTCTTTCGTAGTATAACTTTTCTTTCGGAAGGTTCTTCTGTATGAAATTCATATCCTAGTTTATTTGTTAATAGATATAATTTATTATATACATCCAAAGTGGATTAGTACATGAGATAATATAAGGTTCAAAATCTTTATTATCTATTACTCTTTTCTTGAGTAGTGAGTGTTCAAGTTTCTTATATTTATTATGCAAACGTGTAAATTCAAATACTAATTCCTCAAAGTTCTTTTTTCTTACGAATTTAGGAAATTTTAAACACTTCATTTCTTTCCTCCTTTATTTAAAAAATATTTTCCACCATTTTTCTTTATTTTCTGTAGCTTCTTCTTTAGTTGTTTCTTCTCCTGTTTCTTTATCAAAAAATCTAGCTCCTGTGCTTTCTGGTAAGAATCCCATTACTATAGAATTAAATTGATCTACTGCTAAACCTAAAACTTCTTCATACTTTTTTATACATTTCTTACACAAATCCATATGTGCATATTGTGTTTTACATTTTTGATATTCTATTTCCCATTTAAGAACAACACCACTTTTCTTCTTCTTTGTTCTTTCTAGTAACATTACAGGCTCATGAACTACAGCTAATTCATCTACATTTTCTGTTTCAAAATCACAAAAGTCACATTTATGTATGCTTTTTGTTGCCATTTATATCCTCAAATGTTTTTGTATATTATTTTTTCAAATTTTTTATTAATTTCTTCTTCTATATTTGGATTTTCTTTTTTCTCTTGTTTAATCATATCCTCTATTCTATTTAACAATTTACCGATAATTAGGATGTAATACACAGTTCCAACATACCCTGCTATTTCGTAATGTTCTTTTCTTAGAAGATATAATCCGAATTGTATTTGGTCTGCTTCTTCTATATCTATTTCTAATTTCATTTTATCCTTCCTACTTTCAAATAATGTTTTGGCCTATCTGGATATAATAATGTTATATCTTCATCCCAAGGGTCTTTTATTACACCTTTATTGTTTCTCACTACCCAATGCCAATTTATATCATTATCCCTGTAATCTACAGCTAGTATGGATAATTTAGGTAAGTCTTTATATCCTTTAAATTTTAATCTTTTTTTACTTATACTCAATCCAAACTTCTTTCCTATTCTAGATAAGTCTGCCCCATTAGTATCACACATAGTCTTTCTTTTCAACAGATTATTTTCTCTAGCTATTTTTCTTACTGTTTTATATCCTACTCCTGCAAGCATAGCAATACAAGCTAGGCCACAACCAGTATCATCTAATTGTCTCACATATCTCATTTGACTATTTTTCCTATAGCTTCTTTTAATGATTTAACTCTTTCAACATTATCGTTTTCTCTTCTTCCTAGATTCCACATACGATTAATCAAATACACTTTATCTATTTGGTTTGATATTCTATTAGCATTTCTTAACCTATCTTCCACAAAAATGTTAAATTTGTTTTCCTTTAAGAATTTAGTTTTTTCATCATGTCCTGCAAAACAGACATTGAATTTTATATTTGGGAAATTTTTATTTAACCATGCATAAGTAGCATCACACACTTCCTCTTGTCTGCTGTATTTTCTAGCTGTTACTATTTCAATAGGTTTTTTGTAGTAGTTGTAGAATAAGTTCAAAGCCTCAACAGCATCAGGATAAGGATGTATCTCTTCCCAATATTGAGTGATTACTTTAAATATAGTATATGAAATATCCTTATCAGATACATTTGGTAGGAATATTTTATATGTTGTTATTTTGTATTTAGGATGTTTGGCTATATCTATGTTATACAACTTTATAAACTCTAGTCTGTATACTGAGTAGGTATCAGATATAACTCCATCTAAATCAAAAGCTATCTTATTCTTCATCTTTTTCTTCTTCTTCAGTCTCATTGAACTTTTTTAGATAATAATCATAAGCTACGTTAGTTGCAGGTAGTGCTTTATCTTTTCCATATATAGCAGAAGCTATAGCTGCAACATATTTATTTAATAATTTTATAGAAATCCATGATTCAAGATACTTCATTCTTCTTCTCCCTTATTAGTTTTATTCGTTTTCCTACTTCAAAATATTTACATTCTTTTCTGTTAGGTTTAGAAGGATGTGTTATTTGGCAAAAATCACCAATAATAAAATACCCACATTCATTACATATATATGTTTCTTCTTTTATATTTTTTGGTTCTAATTCTTCTAATTCTATAAGCATATCAATTTCGTGTTTAGATTTTTCTAAGTCTTCGTAAGCCGATCCTTTTTTGTCATATCTGCACATTCTTTTTATAACACATCCTGCTATAAATCCTATTCCGTTTCTATGGATGAATTCTGTGGGTTGTATAACAAAATCTTTATAGTGGTCTTCCCCAACTTGCGTGTCAAGTGCTCTCTTTTTTTCTTCATTTTTCATCTTTATGCTCCTTATCATGACAGTCTACACACAATGTTTCCATATATTTAGGGTCTACTAATAGTGTTTCTCTTATGTATTTAATAATATCTTTCCAAATTATTTTCTTTTTGTGGTGGACTTGAACATACACTTCCTTTCCCTTAGCTCTGCTCTGTTTTTTCCCACATTTTTGACAAGTGTAGTTATCATTCTTTAATGTCTTCGCTCTTTCCCTAGATTGTAAAAACATTTTTCTTAAATGATTTACTATTTTACTATTAGGTGTGTACTCTAAACGCTTACTCATTTCTATTCACTTTCTTCATACTTCTTAGCATCAAATCCTATTGTACCTCCTGTTACTTCCAACACAAAGTTTCTCCACATGTGCTTCCACTTTCCTCTATTGAACCAATTATACTTGTCTGCTTTTTCAGGATTCTTTCCAAAATCTTTAGGTAGTCCTAAAGTTTCTCCCCCCATACCTTCAAACTGTCCTACAAAAACATCCAAATCAAATTGGTTGAGTTTGCAATCCACATTTACACAAGAATGAGCTAACGAGCAGTATTTATCTATAGGATCAACTTTAATTGTTGTCATTCCTATTGTTGGCTTTATATAGTCTAAAGGTGTAAAGAAAAACACACCTGCTGTCCAATGACATATCCCATAGTAGAATTGTGAATACTTCTTGTTGTTTCCATATTTAAATATAACTCTCCCATCAAGCCAAGTAATGCCACAGCTTACTAGGTTAGTCAAGTCTTTATCTTTTTTTACTACCATTACATTCTCCTTTTAGGATATGGTTTTATGAGAGGCTCAAGAACACTATACATTTCTTTCTTTTCTTTTTTTGAACCAAGTAGCTTTATGTATCTAGCTTTTGGTAATCTCTCTTTTACAAAAAGATTAGGTTTATCCTCCACAAACTTTTCCATCTTCTTTCTTCCACAGAATTTATATTTCTTGTAGAAGTCTCTGTCATTCATCCATATCTTTCCATCTTTAGTATACACATCATAATGTTTTGTTTTTCCAAATCCCAAGTAATACCAATTAGTTGCCTGATATAGAGTTCCTATTTCTCCTGCTAGTGGGTCAGAAAAAGCTATACAGTATTTATATCCGTCTTTTTCAACTCTTTTTAAACCATATGCTATCAGCTTGCTTCCACTATGGGGATGTGCCCAATGACAACAAGCTCCTCTAGTAAGTTGTATTCCTTTTTTAGCATACTTTTCTCCTATTAAAGGGGCATAAGGGTGTCCTCCCTTATTGGTATTCATTGCTTGGAAGTATCCAAAACAAACTACACCTGCTAAATACCCATCGTAGAAAATACCATAGTGTCTTTGTGTAGTTCCCATTGTGCCTAACCATTCATATTCTAGTATAACACCTTTAGCGTCTTGGTAAGACACTTCATCTAGTTCCGCTTTTTTTATATCTGACTCTGGGTATTTACACGGAAATAACTCACCAAAGAATCTTACATCACTTTTCTCTTCTCTAATTAATCTTTGGTGGGCTTTACCAATATCTAGTGCCTGTTCCATATTAATTAATGTTTGAAACGTTATCTCCTTTTTTGTTTATGTACATTACATTATCAAATTTGTTT
>Ga0209536_100001151_pt1 | contig 43738 bp, 41 predicted proteins | sample DeeMarSeWOR28_12_FD_187461 | JGI IMG/M metagenome (GOLD analysis project Ga0209536, IMG submission 187461) | Marine sediment microbial communities from White Oak River estuary, North Carolina - WOR-2-8_12 (SPAdes) (version 2) | ecosystem: Environmental > Aquatic > Marine > Intertidal zone >...
TTACCTTGTCAGGATACTGTTCAGCAAGATCCTGGGACTGACTGAAGTCTTTGTCTAAATTGTAAAGCTGCAGTATTTGGTTGTTCAGCGGATCGGGATTAGCCGGTCCGAAAGCTTCCCATGGTGCGCGGTTTACTTTTGTACTCAGCAACCAGCCTTCATGATAAAGTGCCCACTGACCCATCATCTCAAAATATTGCGTTTTATGTCTTGTGGGTTCTTTCGCCTTTGCTTCATCAAAGGTATAAGCAAAGCTGGTTCCTTCAATTGGTGCCTGCTTTATACCATCAACATACTCTGGTGCAGGAATACCTGAAACTTCGAGTAATGTAGGAACAACATCGATTACGTGCATAAACTGTTCGCGTAGCCCGCCTTTATCTTTGATCCCGTTCGGCCACATAACTGCCATACATTGACGAACGCCGCCGAGCTTTGAAGCATTCTGTTTGAACCAAGTGAAAGGTGTATCAAATGCCCAAGACCAGCCTGCTGACATATGGTTATATGTTTGTTCAGTTCCCCACACATCATACCATTTCATCTGCACCTCAATTGGCATCATATTAATGCCATTAAAAAATGCAACTTCGTTTGGTGTCCCGACAGGTCCACCTTCGGCACTGGTTCCATTATCTCCATTAATATAAATAACCAACGTGTTGTCAAGCTTGCCCATATCCTCAATTGCCTGAATAACGCGACCAATTTCATAATCATTGTAGGCTTCATAAGCAGCAAAAATTTCCACCTGCTTTATAAAAAGTTTCTTTTCCATATCAGTTAAGTCATCCCAGTTTTTTAGGTGATCTGTTGGCCAAGGCTCAAGCTGCGTATCTTCGGGTATTACACCAAGGCGCTTCTGATTTTCAAAAATTCTTTCGCGCAGTTTGTTCCAACCATCATCGAACAGGTGCATATTGTGAATTTTGTCAACCCATTCTTTCGTCGGATGATGGGGTGCGTGAGTCGCACCCGGAACATAATAACAGAAAAACGGTTTGTCCGGTTGTATCTGGTTAACACGATTTAAATATTCAATTGCATCGTCTGCCATTCCGGTAACAAGATTCCAGCCTGGTTTCCCTTCGAACGGGTAAATTTGTGTTGTGTTGCGGAACAGGTTTGGTTGCCATTGGTTTGCATCGCCGCCAATGAAGCCATAAAAGTATTCAAAGCCCTGGCCAATTGGCCAGTTATTAAACGGACCAACCTGGCTTGCATCGAAGGCGGGTACGTTGTGGTCTTTGCCAAACCAAGATGTTGCATAACCATTATCCAAAAGTATTCGACCAATTGTTGCTTTGTCCTTTGGAATTATACTGTTGTAGCCCGGGAAGCCTGTCGATTGCTCAGAGATAACTCCGAAGCCTGCCGAGTGATGGTTGCGTCCGGTGATCAGTGCTGCACGTGTTGGCGAACAGAGAGCTGTTGAGTGAATGTTATTGTAGCGCAACCCGTTCTGTGCTACACGATCCATTGTTGGAGTTGGTATAACCCCACCGAATGTGCTTGGTACGCCAAATCCTGAATCATCTGTCATAATTAATAAAATATTTGGTGCTTTTTTAGGAGGCACAATTCTCGGTGCCCACCAGTATTTAGAACTGAGCGCATCATCTTTTATTACTCCTCCAAATTTTGGATCCGGTACCGGCAACTGATCTCCACTGATTGTTGTTGTTGCCCCGGGCGAGCCCACTTCCCCTGTAGTTTCAATATTAGTATTCTTTTGTGTTTGCTCAGTACAGCCAGCAAACAATATCAACATGAAACCAAGTATGAAACCAAATACTAACCATTTTTTCATCTTTTTATCTCCTCTACGTTTTGTTTTAATAATAAATTAGATTTGTCTAATATCGATGTGTTGGTTAAAAGTTGCATGTCTGAAGTAATTTCCTTTTGAAACGTAATTCATTTTAGGGGGAAAACAAAAAGTTATAGTTCGTAAAAGCGTTTAAAATTATCTGAATTGCTAATTTTCGTATTATGATTTCATTAGATTGAAAAAATGATAGTTAAATTATGTCCTTCGCAAGTAAAGCAATAAAATATTTTAATGGTTTGAAAAAGCCCGGGTCTAAATTTATCGGGGTAGATTTAATCAACCCATATGAAACAGATGTGGTTAAAAATATTGTCAAAGAATTTTATAACAAATTTTATGGCGACAAGCATAAAAGGATTTTAGTCTTCGGAATTAATCCCGGAAGATTTGGCGGCGGACTTACCGGTATTTCTTTTACAGATCCTGTTGCGCTAGGAGAAGCCTGCAAAATAGAAAACAATCTGGGAGAAAGAAAAGAACTTTCAAGTAAATTTATTTATATGGTTATAAATGAATTCGGAGGAACAAAAAAGTTTTTTTCAAGAGTGTTTTTAACAGCCCTTTATCCTTTTGCTATAATAAAAAACGGAAAGAACTATAATTATTATGACGAAAAACCCCTGGCACAAAAATTAAAACCCGAAATTATAAATACAATAAAATCACAGATTAAATTTGGTGCAAGAAGAGATTTTGTGGTTTTACTTGGGAAGAAAAACGCCAATTACTTTTCTGAGATAAATAATGAGTTTAAGTTTTTTGATAACGTAATCGTGCTTGAACACCCAAGATATATTATGCAATATCGTTTAAAGAAAAAAGACTTTTACATTAAAAAATATATAGATGCAATAAGCAGCTAAGAACTATGGATAATTACTTAATAACAAATTACAACATGAACGACAAAGAAACAGTTTCTGTGATTGATGAGCTTCCTCTTTGGTCTGCGCCGTTCGGCTTAAAGCTACTCGATAAGATCGATTATAAAAAAAATATTTCTGTGCTTGATATTGGCTCGGGGTTGGGGTTTCCCTTGCTCGAGGTTGCGATGAGACTCGGCAACACATGTAAAGTTTATGGAATAGATCTCTGGGAGGCTGCTGTTGACAGAATCAAAACAAAAATCAAAATTTATGGAATTCAAAATGTTGAGGTAATAACCGGTGTTGCCGAGAAAATCCCCCTGCCCGATAATTCAATTGATCTAATAATCAGCAACAACGGTTTAAACAATGTCAACGATCTTGAAATGGCTTTAAGCGAATGCTCAAGAATATCCAAGTCCGGATCGCAATTGCTTTTTACTTATAACACCGACCAAACAATGATTGAATTTTATTCTGTGCTGGAGAAAATTCTTCACAATAAAAATATGGTGAATGAAATTCGTTTAATGAAGGAACATATTTATAAGAAACGAAAGCCCGTTGAAGAATTCGCTGGTTTGCTGAAAGACAAAGGATATTTAGTAAATGAAATTAGGTATGAACAATTTGATTATAAATTTGCAGATGCATCAGCAATGTTTAATCACTTTCTGATAAAGCTGGCTTTTATTGGAAGCTGGAAAGACTTTTTGCCCACAGATAGACAAGAAGAAATATTTAAAGAAATTGAATCAAAGTTAAATGATCTAGCTACCAAAACCGGATCTTTGCTGTTTACTATTCCCTTTGTTCTAATATATTGTGAGAGAGCGTAGTAAAAAATCAAACAAAATAATTAATAAGGTATCCCCAAAGAATTGAGGCTATAAGACTTATCAGCAAGGCCTGAGTGGCAAAGTTCAGCTTCCCATCTTTTAATAAAACTATCGGTCCGAAACCTGCGCCGGTGCTCAGCCCCGCCACCGTTGCCCCAAGCGAAAGACCAGCATGTAAAAATGCTTCTGCAATGGCTATTGAAGCTGCACAGTTTGGTATAAGTCCAAACAAAGAAGCCACAATAATCTGGATGTTTGGGTGTGATTGAATTGATTTAATCAGCTGTTCAGAATCCGAAACATACAGCACAAATGAAATTGCAATTGTAATTAATAGTACCCACAAATAAATTCTCATGGTGCGTTTCAAAGTATGCAGAGTTATTTCTTTATACTTTGTTTTTTCAAGTTCGTGCGTTATTTCAACCGCGTAAGATGATTTTGCTTCTGGCAACTCTCCGCCATAATGTCTTTTACTTAACAGTAAATCAACCAAATACCCCGTGATGATACCAATCAAAATTTTAAATCCTATTAAGTACAGAATCGCGCTTTCCTGCCCACGATTTGCAAGCAAAACAGGTATTGCTTCGTCTGAAGTTGATAAATATGTTGCTATCAATGTTCCCAGAGTAACTCTTCTTGAAAGATAAAGTGTTGTCACAAAAACCGACATTCCGCATTGAGGAATAATTCCGAGAAGCGTTCCTGCCAGGGGTCCAAGCGAACTGGATATTTTTAGTTTGGCAATTACATCGAGCTGCTTTGTGTGAGAAAAATATTCAAGAATAAAATATAAAACGAACAGAACGGGTATCATCAGGTAAGTGTCTGAAAGAGAATGAATCAGTATATCAACAACGCTGTTATGTTCGTTCATTTGTTAAAATTTAAGAATAAAGTTTTTTAGAAATCTATAGTCTGTTCTTAGAAAGAAACTCCCTTATTGTTGAATTAACTTTGTCTGGTTTTTCAATTGGTGTCATGTGTCCCGCACCTTCAATTAAAACAAAATTGCTATTAAGAGTTTTTTCTGCAATTGGTTTCATAATTGCAGGTGGGGAAACTTTATCTTCACTGCCACAGACTACCAGTACGGGAATATTAATTTTAGACAGATTATCTGTTGTATCTGTTCTTCCGGCCATTGCCAGCAAACAACCTTTAATTCCAACGGGATCGTTCTTTTTCGAGCGTTCAATAACTTTTCGATATTCGGTATAATTTTCTTTAACAAACTTGTCACCAAAACAATTTAAGACAAACGTTTCGATAAAATTATCAACGTCTCCCAAATTTATTTGCTTAATTGCTGCGGCTCGTTTTAGTTTTCCCTGGTTATCGTCAGCCTCTGATTTTGTGTCACACAAAATAAGAGCGGAAAATTGGTTCTGAATTTTCTCCATCGCTCTTAAAGAAATGTATCCCCCCATGGATAATGCGCAAAGAATTGGTTTGTCAAGCTTTAGTTCATTAACGATGGATTCGAGATCATCAACAAACATTTCCATCGTAAATTGACCTTCGCCAGCATCGGATTCCCCAAGCCCACGAATATCATAAGTAACACAAAAATACTCTCTGCTAAATTCTGCTAACTGCGCATCCCACATAAAATGGTCAAACGGAAATCCATGAACGAAAAGTATTGCTCGTGATTCTTGTTTGCCCGACAAAAAGACCTGAAGTCCGTCTATTGTTCTTTTCATTGGCTTGCTTTCATTCTTAAAAAAGATAAAAAGTATTGATGAAATTTAATTCATTATGTTTTATTATTCATATAAGAAATAATTTTTATTACTTTAAAAATAAAAGACAGCTGAAAAGATGAAATCCAAAAAACTTAAAATAGCTTTTGCCGCCACAGAGTGTGTTCCATATGCTAAAACCGGTGGTCTTGCAGACGTAGCGGGTTCCTTGCCTGTAGAACTTGCGAAACTTGGTTGTGATGTTAAAGTTTTTATTCCTAAATATTCGCGGATTGATGAAAGTACATATGATCTTAAATATAATTGGGATATTGGCGAAATGCCTATACAGATAAATGGAATAATCAGGTCTGTCCACATTCACCAAAGCAAGTTGCCAGATACTAACGTTAACATATACTTTATCGATTGTCCGCATTATTTTTATCGACATAGAATCTATACAAACGATATTGACGAAGATGAAAGGTTTATTCTTTTTTCAAAAGCAGCGATTGAAACCTTACAAAGACTTCAGTGGGCCCCCGACGTTATTCATTGTAACGACTGGCAAGCGGGTTTACTTCCACTATTCATTAAAGACAACTACAACTGGGATAAAATGTTTGATAATACCGCTACTCTTTTTTCAATTCACAACATTGGCTACCAAGGACTCTTTTCAAAATCTGTTTTATCTAGTGCTGAAATAAGTGGCGAGCTTTTCTATCCCGGGGGACCGGTTGAACACAATGGTGCTGTTTCTTTTATGAAAGCAGGTGTTTCTTTTTCCGATATTATTAATACTGTCAGTAATACTTATGCTCATGAAATTCTTACGTCAGAATACGGTGCAGGCATGGAGTATGTTTTACAATCGAGGAAAAATGATTTGTATGGGGTATTAAATGGTGTTGATTATGGTTTATGGAATCCTGAAACGGACGAGCATCTTCCGTATCATTACACAATAAACGATCTGAGCGGGAAATATCTGAATAAAAGTTTTCTTCTGGAACACTTTGGAATGAAAGCAGATGAAAATATTCCTTTAATCGGAATTGTTTCAAGAATGGTTCTGCAGAAAGGCTTTGACATTTTTGCTGACTCGCTGGATGATCTGATGAAGCTTGAAGCACAATGGATTATCCTCGGAAGCGGAGAGGACAGGTTTGAAAGTTTATTCAGATGGTTATCAAACGAATTGCCAGGTAAAGTTGGAACATACATAGGTTATAATAATGAGCTTTCACATTTGATTGAAGCTGGCTCTGACATGTTTTTGATGCCTTCAAGATATGAGCCGTGTGGTTTAAATCAAATATATAGTTTAAAATATGGAACCGTACCAATTGTAAGAAAAACCGGCGGATTGGCTGACACTGTAAAGGATTGGGACGAGCAAAATCATTATGGATTTAAAGATGGAAACGGATTTTCATTTTATGATTATTCGGGTTATGCTCTATTAAAATCGGTTGAGCGGGCGGTGAATACTTTTAAACATAAAAACATCTGGAAAAAAATTCAGTTAAACGGTATGAAAGCAGATTTCAGCTGGACCAAATCCGCAGAAAAGTACATTGAGCTTTACAAGCTGGCAAAAGAAGTGAGATCTTAAAAGGAACTAATAATTAATTATATATCCTATTGAGAAATAAAAAAGTATATCTCCCCAAACAAAAGAGCCTGATTGTAATCCCTGGCTGACGATAAAACTTCTGCCAGCCGAAAAATCGGCAGGTCCAATTGGTGTGTCAAAAGAAATACTGCCCCCAATTCCATGTCTTAAATCTTTAAACTTAATTTTTTCCTGTTGTTCCCAAGTGGAGCCAATGTCATACCTGAACCATGTATATGTGTCGAAAAATATTTTGAAAGGAAGCCTGTATTGATACATTAATGATGCGAGAAAAATTTGTCTTCCACGGTACTGATCCTGGTAAGCTCCAAAGAAAGAGTATTGCCCACCTAAAGAAAACTGTTCACTTAGTGGAAGTGTTTTGTCTCCAAAACCAACGTGAATTCTCGGGGCAATTACACTTCTTTTCCCAAGACTGAAGTAATATTTCAAGTCTGCATTTAAAAGAATATATCCGTCGTCACTGCTCTCAATACCCTGGGCTGTTTCATAAAAACCATTAAAGTAAAGGCCATCCTCCGGATAAGGATATTTGTTCTGATTATCAACAACGGCTCCGATTTTCAGGCTAACCAGGTTTGTTGTGTGAGGATCAACAACGTCGCCAACTATGTTTCGAACCTCATCGACCTGATACTTTCCGGTAAAAATAAGCTTGCCAAATTTTTCGAGCTGAGTCCCGAGTGATATCGATGCGCCGTAAAAAATTTGTTTGTATTCTCCCTGATAAATGCTTGTATATGTGTTCCCGGAAGCCGAAGTTGTGTTTGTATAAACCTGAATGTCGTTAAACTTATAGTATGCACTTAATTTATAAGTATAGTATGTATTCAAGATCCGGTATGCTGTATAATCAAAAATATATGCTCCGTTGCGCGTTCCCCCGAAAAGAAAAAGACCAAGTTCGTTTCCGCTCTCTAAAAAGTTCACATCGCGGATATCTATACCAAGCTGTAAATTGTAAACGTTGTTTACAAGGAAACCCAAACTAAGCAGTCGTGAAACTCTTTCGTTAACAGATAAAAAGAGATCAACATATTTTCCTTTTTTCTCAACAGTCAGATTAATATCGTCAAATAAACCGGTTGCCCTGAGGTTTTTAAGACCTTCCTCAAGTTCCGGATATTTCAGCGGATCGCCTTCTTTTACGTTAAATTCTCTTTCGATAACAGTTTTGCTTGTTTTGCTGTCAATGGTTATTGATGAAACAATTCCGGCATTAAAATCTAAGATGAGTTCGCCCGCTTTTTCATCAAATGTAAAAGAGTTAAAATTGAAAAGTATGTTTCCCTGTTTTTTATACTTCATTATTAAATTTCTAATAGCATGGTAAATAATTTTTCCTTCGAAAGGTTTGCCGAGCAGTATATTTTCGGTCGCTGCTTTATCCTCATCCGAAATTGTTCCGTTTAAAAGAATTTCAAGTTTCCTAATTACCGGATTAAGTTTATAATTATATTTTATTTCTGTCGAACCTCCTTCTGAAATTATTGAGACCCCTATTGAATCATATTTACCTGAACTATATAAATCACACAAGTCAGTATATAGCATCAGGTTTGATATTGAATCCACATTGAAATATTTTTTATAGAATAGTTCTTCTATATCAGGCAAGCTTTTCTCCAAGCTTACGTTTTTATACCAGATTTCTTTTAAGCCAGATTTTTTACTAAGAATTGCATTTACTTGTGATCTAATTTCATCAACATGTTTTTTCGCATATAAATATCCTTCCAAAATCAACGAGTCAATGTTTGTAAAAGAGCTTGACGTCCATTTATTTATTTGCGGGGTTAAAACATAATCTGCGTTTGATAGTTCGTCCTGCTCTAGTTTTTTCATCGGGATGCTCACTGTCTGATCGGCAATATTCCAAGGAAATTCCAATTCTTTTTCGCTCCTCAAATCACTTGTTGTGTTCACAGCTATTACATAATCCGGCCCCATAGACTTCGCAGTATTCACAGGAATATTGGAAACTAATCCGCCATCGACGAGAATTAGCGAATCAACATCTACCGGTGCTAAAAGAAAGGAAACGCTCGAGCTGGCCCGCATTGCCCGCGCAAGCGATCCGTGGGACAGAACAACAAGATTTCCATCAACAAGATTTGTACAAACAGCTCTGTATTTTATCCACAAGCTGTCGAAGCTTTCTTTCGTGGTGACGGGCGCATTCAAGTAAATTAATGTGAGATAATTTGAAAGTCTTAATCCCTCGTTAAAAGAGGTTGGAATAATTGGTGTAAGGCCATCGAGTCTTAAAGTTAAAAGTGACCAGTCCTCGGCAATTTTTTGATCAACAAAAAGCTCTCTCCTTTCCATCGTGTTGCTTATAGAAAGAAGTTGGTTCCAATCAGTATGAACAACTATTGAATCCATTTCATCAACAGAATATCCCGAAGCATATGTCCCACCAATGATACTGCCAATACTGGTTCCGGCAATTACACTTGCTTGTATTCCGGATTCTTCAAGAGCTTTTATTACACCAATTTGTGAAAGTCCTCTGGCACCCCCGCCACTGAGAGCTAATCCAATAGTCGGTTGACACGAAGCCACTTTTCGTGACAACCCGTATGGAATATTTACTGTGTGTGTTTTTAGTAAGAGAGTCTCCATTGTTTGTGCACTGGATATGAATGAGAAAATGAAGAAAAGTGCTGCTGCTATTTTTTTAAAGAAGTTCACGCTCTAAAATTAAAAAAAGGAAAGTAAAGAAGATGTAATGTCTGTAAAATAAATTTTTGTCTGATTATTTGCGACCTTTTTGCTGCTGTTTTGCTTGCTGGTCTGCGGCCTCCATAAGTTTTTGCATAAATCCTTTCTTTCTTTTAGAGGGATCTACCGGTACTAATTCAGCATCGGATTGTTTGTGATTAATATAATACTGTTGTGCAATTGAAAACACGTTAAACATAAAGTAATACAGGTTCAATCCGGAAGGGAATGTCATAAAAAGAATGGTCAGCATTATTGGCATCATATAGACAAGAGCTTGCTGCTTTGGATCTTTAATTGACATTTTTTGCTGGAAGAATGTAGTGATGCCCATTAATAACGCGAGTCCGCTTATCTCCTGGATTCCAAACAACGGAAGTTTAAAACCGAGATCGTAAATAACATCAGGAACCGAAAGATCATTTATCCATAAAACAAACGGCTGTTGTCGCAGCTCAATAGCGGCTTGCAGAAGGCCCCACAAGGCTATAAATATCGGCATCTGCAGTAAAATCGGCAAACAGCCCCCGGCAGGATTAACACCATATGTTTGATAAAGTTTCATTTGCTCTTTATTCATCCTTTGCTGATCGTCTTTATACTTCTCTTTAATCTCCGTTAGTTTGGGCTGGAGAAGCTGCATTTTTTTCATTGACTGAAAACTTTTCCTTGTGAGCGGATATACAACTATTTTAATTATCAATGAAAATATTATAATCACAAAACCATAGTTGGGGATGAAGTTATTTAGGAATTTAAATAGTGGCAACAGGAGAAATTCTGCAATAGGTCGAACAATGAATTTTAATCCGAAGAACGATCCAAAATCAACAAGTGCGGTTAGATTGTGGCTAATTGCTTTCAGCCGGTCATAATCGACGGGACCGATATATAGATTTATAGACCTCTTTTCCAAATCGGTTCCTTTGAATGGAACAACCAATCTAACATTATAAATCTCTTTGTGTCCAAGATTATTTGTTGGGAAAGCCTGACCTTCAATATATGCTCCCTCTAATGAACTGGGGTCGGAGGGAATCATTATGGCTGCAAAATATTTATTCCTGACGGCTAACCAATCAACCCTACCGTTTAAATCACGTTTGATTTTTTCACCGTCGCCGGGTGCGTCAATTACAACTTTTTCATCACCATAATAAACATCTGCGCTTGCTGTGTTAGCTTCATTTGAACTGTTCCTTTCAACTAGTCTAATACCGGAATCCCAGGAAATATCATATTTGTTATCTGTTATTAGTCCATTAAATCCTTTAAGCTCTACCTCTGTATTTATTAAGTACGTATCTGCATGAAAAAAGTATTTCTTTACTATTTCTCTGCCGGGTTCAATTTCCATTTTAAATGAAATTAATAGGGAGTCGTCTCCCGCTATAGAGTGTCGCGCTTCCGGGGAGGTCTTGAACCCGAGCTCTTTTGTATTTATTGCTTTTCCTTCTGTGCTTATAAATGAAATGTTATATACATCACTTAAGGAATAATTAATAAGCTGAACCGAGGTTTTATAATAATTTCCGTCTGGCTCTACGCCTGCGGAATACCAGTTGTTAAATTTCTTTAAGAAAACTTTGTGTATGTTTCCGCCCCGAGTTGAAAGCTCATAAATAGCAAGGTCTGTTTCTATAGTAATGATTCTGCCGGAGTCAGTCTCCTGGCTTGAAAATTTGCCAAGATCGCTTTCTCCCTCTTTATTGGAATACGTAGATGTTAATTTTTTTTCTTCTTGAACAATGTTGGGTTTTTCAATGGGTTGTTTTTCAACAACTTTTGTGGTGTCTTTAGTTTGGTTGGTTTGTTCTGTCCGCTCCGGGGTGTTGAGAAAAAGCCAGGCTACAAGTATTGCTCCAATTAATATAAATGCTATTGTTGTGTTTTTATCCAATCCTTACCACACAATTCAAATTTTCAATATTAAAAGATATATGTTCTTCAACATTAGATTTTTTTTACTTAGTTAATTTGTTTAATATGTCAGTCATGGGAGAGGTTATGTCTTTTAAAGTTATTTTGTTGAAATTACCTTGATCGATTGAGTGCGGAGAAAAAATTATTAAAAAATCGGTGTTCTTCTGTTTTGCAACTGAAAGGAAGACTTCCTTTTCTTTTCTTATTAATTCCCTCAGAATTCTTTTCATGCGGTTTCTCCAGACACTGTTGCCCTTATCAGAACTTACCGAGAGACCTGCCTTGACTTTTTCATTAACATCTTTATTATCCGCAAAAAAATATTTTGCCCTTAACTTTTTGTCCTTTGAAACCATGGTTTGCCCATTTTTGTACACCAACTCTATTTCGTTCTTACTCTTAAGCCATTCAAATTCATTTGTCTTTTTTTTCCGCCCTATTTCTTCTTTATTTTTCGTCACTTACTGTTAATTTCTTTCTCCCTTTTGCTCTTCTTTTTGAAAGCACAGTTCTTCCATTTTTTGTTTTCATTCTTTCTCTAAAGCCATGCTTATTCTTCCGTTTTCTATTGCTGGGCTGATATGTCCGTTTCATTTATTCTCCTGTTTCATTAAAAAGAGCACAAAAATAAACTCTTATGTTGTTATTATCAAGATTTTAAATTACCCACAGTTTAAGTCGTTTTATCAAGCAATTTATTTATAAAATTAATTTGCGATGATCATCTTATTACAGTATTTTTTAGATAAATCGGGCGCCAATCAAAACGTTAATAACTTGTTAATATTTCTCTCATGTGGAAATGTTTCACATTTGATTGTGCTTAAGAAGGGCAATATCTTTTATATATTTTGTGTGTAAAAATATTAGCAAAGACTATAATTTGTTCGTTTTTAATGCTTTAAGGCACATCATGTAATGTTAATAAGTTGTTTGTAAGAATGCTTTATCGGCGCCTCTAATTCTAATTTTAACCTGATATTACTATGTTTGTTAAATTCTTAACCTGTGGATAAGTTTTAATGGAAGAGTTGGAAATTTCGGAAAGCATTAAAGTGAAAGATCATACTACTGTTTGGAAAGCTTGTCTTCTTCGAATAAAAGATAGTGTATCTATGATGACGTATAACACTTGGTTTTTACCAATAAAGCCTGTCGAATTAAAAGACTCAACTCTAAAGGTTCAGATTCCCAGCCAGTTCTTTTGGGAATGGATAGATGAACACTTTAATGTTTTAATTACACGATCCATTACTGAAATATTGGGCAAGGATGCAAAATTAACATACATGATTGCAGAAGAGATATCTATTGGTGAAAGCAATGAAGCACCTGTTGAAAAAACCTCTGCCCAAATCAATTTACAGGAAAAAGCAAAACCAAAGCATAACTTTGAATCTAATTTAAATACACGTTATACTTTTGATAATTTCATTAAAGGCGAGGGCAATCAACTAGCGCGGGCTGCAGCTGGTGCAATTAGCGATAATCCGGGTGGTACATCATTTAATCCATTATTTCTTTATGGTGGTGTTGGTTTAGGTAAAACACATCTAATACAGGCAATTGGAAATCAGATAGTAAAAAACTTTCCTGAAAAAAAAGTAATTTATTTGTCATCTGATATTTTTACAGTTGAGTTTGTTGAGTCCATTCAAACCAACAAGGTAAATGAGTTTTCCAATTTTTATAGAAGTATGGATGTTTTGATAATTGATGATATTCAATTTTTAATTGGAAAAGAAAAGACCCAAGATCTATTCTTTCATATATTCAACACTCTTCACCAATCCAGAAAACAAATAATTCTTTCTAGTGACAAGCCTCCAAAAGATTTAAAGGGTTTGGATGAAAGATTAATTTCACGTTTTCAGTGGGGATTAACTGCTGATATTCAACCACCAGAGCTTGAAACCAGGATAGCAATTCTTAAAAGAAAAGCTGAAACATATGGAATGCTGGTGTCCAATGAAATCTTAGAGTACATAGCAACAAATATTACTTCAAACATTCGTGAGCTGGAGGGCTGCCTGATAAAATTATTGGCCAGTGTTTCACTAAGCTCAAAGGAAATAACATTTGATCTTGCGAAGAAAACAGTTAAGGAAATTGCCACTGATAGAAAAACCAGCACGCTTACAATTGAAACAATTACAAAGGTTGTTTGTGAACATCTTGGTGTTGCCGAAAATAAAATAAGAGATAAAACCAGAAAGAAAGAAATTGTTTTAGCCAGGCAAATTGCCATGTATCTTGCTAAAGAGTTAACTCTTTCTTCCTTAAAGACCATTGGTTTACATTTTGGCGGAAGAGATCACTCCACTGTAATTCATGCTTGTAATTCCATCGAGGATTATAAAAGAAAAGATTCTTCTTTTCAGCTTATCATTGACGATATCAGAAATAAAGTAGAATTAGCTGGATAATTTATTTTAATTTATATGTTAATATCTTGCGTCTTAATAAATACAGTTTGTTCATAAGTTTGATTTATCAACATCTCTATAATTAATTAATAGTTATCCTGAAACTATACACAAGATATCTAATTTATTAAGCTCGTAAGTGATTTGTTTCAAACATCTTGTTGTATAATTAACATACTAACATGGTAATATTTACTATTATTAAGTAAAAAAATATATACTATAATATATTAATATGTTGATGTTTAGCATTTTTTACCGGTATTTGCTAATATATTATCCGTTCTTATAGGTCTCTTTTGGTCTATTTTTTGATTTAGAAAAGAATTAAAAATTAAATAACAACACAGAGTCGAGTTATGAAACAAAAAGCTATTTTCTTATTCCTGATACTTCTATCTTTAGGTCTGTTAAGTTGTTCAGATGATCCGATTAATACTGTAACAATTCAAAACTGGACAGAATACGGTGTTTCTTTAAACTTTAAGGGAACACTTACTGACATTCCGGCCCAAACCTCAACCCAACTTACCGATATTTTAAATGGTGAATATGAATTTGAAACTATATTTACAGTTCCAAGTGGGGCTGCCTATGAAGTATCTGAATCTTGTGCAGGAACATTAGTATTAAATGCAGGAACAAAAGTATTAATTATTTACACCAGTTCTTTTGATGGAACAACATACTCGCTTTCTGCGAGTATTACTACTTCAGATAATTTGTCTGAAGATTTTATTCTTCCCGATCCTATAAGTCCTTGAGATAAATTTTCTTTTAGAAAACATTCAAAAAAATATCTGATTTTATCTGATTTGGGTTAACATATAACCTTAAAAAACGTTGTTAATTCATACGTTTTTTAGTATTTTTCTGTGCTTTAACAGGAGATGATTTAATGGAATTTAAAGTAAACAGTAAAATACTAGAAAAGATCCTTTCTAAAATAATTCCTGCGGTTCCAGCAAGAACACCAATGCCAATTTTGGAGAATTTTCTCTTTGAAATTACAGGTGGTTTGCTGAATATAAATGCTACGGATCTGGAAATTTCTCTAAAATCTTCTATTAACGTTACATCAAATGAGAATATAAGTATTGTAGTTCCTGCAAGACTTTTATACGATGTTGTAAGATCAATGGATGATGTTCAAATAAATTTTATTATCGATAACAATAGCAGACTTAAATTAAAAACGGAAAATGGTCTCTATAATATTAGCTTCTCGCCATCAGAAGATTTCCCGGAATCACCAACCGTATCAAAAAGTAAAGAGATAACAATAAATGGCAAAGATTTAAAGAGGGCAATAGATCAGACATCGTTTGCAATGAGCAAAGAAGATATGAGGCCTGCAATGACAGGCACGCTGCTCGAGTTTACAACCGAAGGTTTAAAATTTGTTACTACTGATGGACACAGACTTGTAAGATTAATTTATACTAACTTTAAAAGTGGTTCTGAAGAACAATATATTATACCGGAGAGAGCGATTTCGGTTTTGTCTAAACTTTTAGGCGAAACAGATGTGAAAATTTATCTTGGTAAATCATATATAACATTTATTATTGGGGACGTTGAGTTTAGTACAAGACTTATTGCTGAAAAATATCCTGCATATAGCAGCGTTATCCCTTTGGAAAACGAAAACTTACTTAAAATAAAACGTCACGATCTCTCATCTACAATTAAAAGAATGATGCTTTTTTCCTCATCAACATCTAAACAAGTTAAGTTTTCTATCAGTAAAAATAACATTGTTATATCTGCAGAAGATATAGACTTGGGTTCTAATGCGGTTGAAACCATTGCTTGCGAATATAGTGGTGAACAGATGGACATCGGATTCAACACACAATATGTTAACGACATTTTAACACACGTGGATGATGAAGAAGTTTTAGTTAAGCTTCACTCTCCAACAAAGGCTTGCATAATTGAGCCAGGAACTAAAAAAGACGGAGAAGATCTGATGCTTCTTCTTATGCCGGTACGATTAAACAATTAAAATGTTCCTATCCTCAATTAACCTGAGAAACATTAGAAAACACACAGACAGCCGAATTGATTTTACTGACAATTTAAATTATATCATTGGTGGAAACGGAGTTGGTAAAACCTCTGTGCTGGAAGCAATCCATTATCTTTCAACCACAAAAAGTTGTTTAACATCATCAGATGCAGAGGTTGTTAAATTGGGAGAAAAGGATTTTAATATTGAGGGCAACCTTCAGGGATTAACAAATGATAAAGTTCAAGTAAGCTATTCCAAAGTGGAAAACAAAAAGACATACATATTAAACACAAAAAAAATATCTAGGTTTTCAAATGTAATAGGAAAGTTTCCGGTTGTTTTACTTTCTCCTGCCGATCACACCATAACCCGGGGTTATCCGGCGGACAGAAGAAGATTTGTTGACTCTGTTATTTCTCAAGCAAGCAGAACCTACCTTAATATCGTTATAGAATACAACCGGGTTTTAAAGCAGAGAACATTTCTTCTGTCAAGATTGCGGGAGACAGGCATTAGAAAGGACAGCGAACTAGATGCCTGGAATGAAAAGCTTGTTAATATTGGAATTGAAATAATAAAACACCGAGATCAATTTGTAAAGGATTTTATTATTTATGTTGAGGAATCATATAAAAGAATTCTTTCCGACAAAGAGATTCCGGGAATAAAGTATTTTTTCCTTGAAGGCAGCAGTATGAATGGTCTGGAAAGTTCTTTTATAGAACAGCTTGATAAAAAAGCCGAAGAGGAAATTCGTAGAGGAGTAAATCTTGTTGGTCCGCACAGAGACGACTTTGTTTTTAACATAAATAGTATAAATTTGAAAAGCTATGGTTCACAGGGACAACATAAAACATTTCAAACGGTGTTAAGATTTGCAGAATATTTTTATTTAAAGGATAAGAAGAAACACACACCTATTTTTTTGCTTGATGATGTTTTTGGCGAACTGGATTCTGAGCGGGCCGCAGCAATAAGTCGCAACCTTAAAGAAGTTAGCCAGGCCATGATTACCTTAACTGATTTTGGAAACATTTCTCATCTGAAAATTGACAAAGAAGACAGAATCATAAAATTATCCTCTGAAACAGGAATCTCATATGAATAGCAACTTTAAAAGTTTAAAAGAAATATTTGTAAAAGAAAGTGCACTATCAGGCCTTCGGGAAACCGTTCATTCGGCTGATGTGATCGTACGTTTTTTTGAAATATTTCCAAATCTTGAGAAGGTTGCATCACCGCAGCAATGTGAGAAAAAAGTCTTAAAACTTAAGGTTGAAAATCCAGCATGGAGAAACGAGTTAAAATTTATGGAAACAGAAATGGTAGAAAAAATAAATTCATTCTTCAAAGAAAAAAGAATTAATCAAATTAGATTTATTGGATAGAATATGGCAAAAGCAGTTAAAAAACAAGATTATAGCGCTAAGAATATTAATGTATTAAAAGGTCTGGAGGCAGTTCGCAAAAGACCCGCGATGTATATTGGAGACGTAAGTAATCGCGGGTTGCATCACCTTGTAAACGAAGTTGTAGATAATAGTATTGATGAAGCTCTGGCCGGTTACTGTGATAGGATAGAAGTTCAAATAAACAAAGACGGTTCTGTATCTGTAACAGATAATGGAAGGGGAATTCCTGTTGATATGCATCCGGTTGAAAAAAGATCTGCTCTGGAAGTAGTGATGACGGTTTTACATGCGGGCGGAAAGTTTGATAAAAGTTCTTACAAGGTTTCAGGTGGTTTGCACGGCGTGGGTGTTTCGGTTGTGAATGCATTATCTCTCTGGTTAAAAGCCGAAGTAAAAAGAGATGGTAAAATATATTTTCAGGAATATAAAAGAGGAATCCCTGTTAAACCTGTAAAGGAAATCGGAAAAGCAAAACGTGGCGACAAAGGAACGGTAATTACATTTCTTCCGGATCCGGACATATTTAAAGTTACAGAATTTCGGTTTGATACTCTTGCAGAAAGAATGAGAGAGCTCGCATATCTGAACAAGACAATATCAATAAGAATAAAGGACGAAAGAAATGGTGGAGAAGAAGAAACATTTCACTTTAAAGGCGGTTTGATTGAATTTGTTAGGTATCTGGATTCATCAAGACAGGCTCTTCATAAAACAATTTATATTGAAGGAGAAAGAGACAACACACCCGTAGAAATAGCTTTTCAGTATACAGACGGATATTCTGAAAACATTTTTTCTTATGTGAACAATATCAACACCCATGAAGGCGGGACGCATTTAGTAGGTTTTAAAACAGCTCTTACTAGAACGCTGAATAATTACGCATATAAAAATGGTCTTATAAAAGAAGGAAAAATTTCTTTAACCGGGGACGATTTTAGAGAAGGACTAACAGGTGTTCTTTCTGTAAAAGTTGCCGAGCCTCAATTTGAGGGCCAAACAAAAACAAAACTTGGAAACAGCGAAACTAAATCAGCAGTTGAAACTTTGGTTGGGGAAAAACTTGCCGAATTTCTTGAAGAAAACCCCTCTGTGGGAAAAAAGATAATTGATAAATGTTTAAGAGCTGCTGAAGCTAGAGAGGCAGCAAGAAAAGCACGCGATCTTGCGAGAAGAAAAAATGCACTTGACAATATGAACCTTCCCGGAAAACTGGCCGACTGCAGCATTACAGATCCGGAGCACTGTGAAATTTACATAGTTGAGGGTGATTCTGCCGGCGGCTCAGCGAAACAAGGCAGAGACAGAAAATTTCAGGCAATTCTTCCCCTTCGCGGAAAAATATTGAACGTGGAAAAGGCCAAGCTGAATAAAATTTTAGAGAATAATGAGATCAGAGCAATGATATCGGCCATAGGCGCAGGGCTTGGAGCCGAGTTTGATCATGCACAATCAAGATATGGAAAGATTATTTTAATGACAGATGCTGATGTCGACGGAAGTCATATCAGAACACTCCTGCTTACTTTTCTTTATAGACATATGAAAGATCTTATTACTTCAGGGAAAGTCTATATTGCTCAGCCCCCGCTCTATAAAATTAAAAAAGGCAAAGAAGAATTTTATGCTTATGACGAAAACGAGCGAGATCAAATTCTTAAAAGACTTAAAGTAAATGGAAAAGAGAAAAAGAAAAGCACCGCAAAAACAGAAGAACCACTGGAGACAGAAGAAGCAACCGAGGAAAAAGAAGTTAGGGGCGTTGTAATTTCACGATATAAAGGATTGGGCGAAATGAATCCAGAACAGCTTTGGGAGACCACTATGAATCCTGAGACCAGAACAATACTTCAGGTAACACTTGAAAGCGCAGCAAACGCAGACAAGATTTTTGAAACACTTATGGGTGATGAAGTAGAGCCCCGGAAAGATTTTATAGAAAAGCATGCAAAGTATGCTAATCTGGATATATAAGTTTTAAATAAAATTAAACAAAGTAGAAAATGGCAACAATTTTTGAAAAAATAGTACCTGTTACTCTCGAAGAGGAAATGAAATCCTCTTATATCGATTATGCAATGTCAGTGATCGTTGCACGTGCGCTACCTGATGTGAGAGACGGTTTGAAACCAGTTCACCGAAGAGTTCTTTATGGAATGCACGAACTTGGTATGTTTCATAACAAACCGTACAAAAAATCTGCGAGGATTGTTGGAGAAGTTCTTGGTAAATATCATCCTCATGGTGATACAGCAGTTTATGATACGATGGTAAGAATGGTTCAGGATTTTTCTTTGCGTTACCCTCTGGTTGATGGGCAGGGAAACTTCGGCTCAATAGACGGCGATTCCCCCGCAGCAATGCGATACACAGAAGCTCGCCTTGCAAGGATTTCAGAAGAAGTGCTTCGGGATCTTGATAAAAACACCGTTGATTTTATTCCAAACTTTGACGACTCGCTTCAAGAGCCAACGGTAATGCCCTCGTACTTACCGAATCTTTTGATTAATGGGGCAAGTGGAATTGCAGTTGGAATGGCAACAAACATTCCTCCTCACAATCTTAGTGAAGTCGTTGATGGACTGATCAACCTGATCAAAAATCCGAACATTACAATCGAAAAGCTGATGAAAAACATAGTCGCTCCGGATTTTCCAACTGGCGGAATAATTTATGGATACGCCGGAGTTAAGGAAGCTTTTCTAACCGGAAGAGGAAGAATTATAGTCCGCGCAAAAGCTAACATTGAAACACAGAAAAACGGAAGAGAACATATAATAATAACCGAACTCCCATACCAGGTTAACAAAGCAAATTTAATTGAAAAAATTGCCGACCTTGTCAGGGGCGGGAAGATTGATGATATCAGTAATATACGGGATGAATCAGACAGGGATGGACTAAGAGTTGTTATCGAGCTAAAGAAAGATGCTCAGCCCCCGATAGTACTCAATCAATTATTCGTTCACACGCAAATGCAAACAACATTTGGCGTCATAATGCTGGCGTTGGTCAATGGTGCGCCAAAGGTTCTCAATTTAAAAGAAATGCTTCAGCACTTTCTTGCACACAGAATGGACGTGCTGATTCGCAGAACAAAATTTGAACTCGATGCTGCAGAAAAGCGGGCACACATTCTAGAGGGATATATAATTGCCCTCGACAACATTGATGCTGTTATTCAGACGATTAGAAAATCGAAGGATGTTGAAACCGCAAAACAGAACCTGATGAAAAAGTTCAAGCTGAGCGAGATACAGGCAAAGGCCATTCTTGACATGAGGCTGCAGCGCTTAACGGGTCTGGAGAGACAAAAAATAGAAGACGAATATAAAGAGACGATTAAACTTATAGAGAAGCTGAAAGGAATTTTGAAAAACGAAGAGCGGCGGAATATTATTATTACAGAGGAACTAACCGAGCTCAAGAAAAAATATGCAGACACCAGAAGAACAGAAATAGTTTATGATTACGAGGACTTCTCGCTTGAAGACATTATAGCAGAAGAAGATGTTGTGGTTACAATTTCACACAGCGGCTTCATAAAAAGATTTCCGGTGAGTGGTTACAGGAAGCAAGGTCGTGGTGGAAAGGGAGTAACTGGTGCAGGGACCAAAGAAGACGATTTCATCGAACATATGTTTATTGCCTCAACTCACCAGTATATTCTTTTCTTTACAGACAAAGGGCGTGTGTACTGGCTAAAAGTTCATGAAATTCCAGAAGGCGGAAGAGCAGCAAGAGGAAGATCTATTTTGAACATTCTTCAAAAAGAAAAAGAGGAATTAATTACTGCCTTTGTTGCTGTTAAAGAATTTAGTGAAGACAAATATCTTATCATGGCAACCGAGCAAGGCACTGTGAAAAAGACCACACTGTCTGCCTATGGAAATGTTCGTAAGGGCGGTATAAATGCAATCAACCTAAAAAAGAACGATAGACTGATAGAAGTTAAAATGACGGATGGAACCAATGACATAATGATAGGAACACGTAATGGCTTTGCCGTAAGATTTAATGAAAAGGATGCACGTGATATGGGCAGAACAGCAACGGGAGTTAGAGGCGTTCGTCTGGGTAAGGGCGATAAAGCTGTTGGGCTGCTCGTTATTAAACGCCAGGGAATGAGCGTTCTTGTTGTTACAGAAAAAGGATATGGCAAAAGATCGGACGTAAATGATTACAGAATTACACATAGAGGTGGCAAGGGTGTGATAACTGTGAAAACGAGCGACAAGATAGGCAAAATGATAGCCTTGATGGAAGTTAATGATAATGACGAACTCGTGATTATTTCGACAAAAGGAATGGTAATTAGACAAAGCATGAAAGATATTAGAGTTATGGGCAGAGCTACGCAGGGCGTTAGAGTTATCAGACTGAAAGATGGTGACTCGATTGCTGATATTGCCAAGGTTGTTCCTGAAGAAGATAACGGCGGAGAAGAATAACGGCTAATAAGATGCTTAAGAAGGGACCATCAAACGTCCCTTTTTTATTGGCTAATATTTATTGAAGATCAACGCTTGAAGAATAAATGCGTAAGTATAAAATAAAACAGTCTATAATACTGGTAATAATTTTTATTACCTGTCTTCCAATCTTTCCCCAGACTCTGGATGCAGGATTGGAGAGCATCAATAGTGTAAGCCTCATGCAAAATGTTGAAATTTTGTGTTCTGAAGAATTCGACGGCAGACTTCCCGGGAGTGAGGGGTACAATAAAGCAGCAGAGTTTGTAGCAAAAAAATTTGAGCAAGCCGGGCTATTACCAGCCGGAGACCAAAATTATTTCCAACATTTTAATGTTGAGTACAATAAGATCGATTCACCAGTCGTGTTTACCGCAATTACTCCAGATAAGAAACATTCTTTTCAACTTGGTAAAGATTTTATGTTCAGAGGTTTTACCGGGGCCGGTAATTTAACTCTCCCGGTTGTGTTCTGTGGTTATGGTCTTTCAAGGCCAGATCTTGGTTATGATGACTATGAAGATATAGATGTTAAAGATAAGATAGTAATGGTTTATAAACAGAACCCGACATGGAAAACAAGCAATTCAAACTGGAGCGACGGATATCCAAGAGAAAAATCCAGAATTGCTTACGAGCTTGGAGCAAAAGGGATTCTTTTTGTTTCCAGACCAAATGATGAAAAACCTCAACCATTAATCGGAAGCGTAATGCATGGTGACGGAGAGCAAATTTTAGATTTTCCCCAGCTTCAAATTTCAATTGATGCAGCCGATATAATTTTAAATGAATTCCCGATGACGATAAGCGAATGTCAAAGCAATATCGATGATAATAAATTACCAAATTCATTTTCAACAAAAACCAAAGTTGAGATTTGTGTTGAAACAATCTATGAAAAGAATGCAAAGACGATGAACGTTATTGGACTTATGACAGGCAGCGATCCGGAACTGAAAAACGAATATTTAATTATTGGCGCTCATCTCGATCACGTTGGTTCGCAGGCAGGACTATTATTTCCCGGGGCAAATGACAATGCTTCCGGCTCGTCCGCGGTTATTGAGCTGGCGAAAGCATTTCAAAAGAGCAATATAAAATCCAAACGCAGCATAATGTTTGTAATCTTTGCCAGCGAGGAACAGGGACTGTTTGGTTCAAAATATTTTGTTGAAAATCTGAAGTTAGACTCAAATAAAATAGTTGCGATGTTTAATCTTGACTCCATAGGATATGGTGACAGCATTCAGATTGGTAACGGCAAGAGCTCTCATGAATTATGGAAAGCAGCACAAAAAATCGATGAAGAAAACGTTAATCTTATGGTTAAAGATACGTGGAGTGGCGGTGGCGCAGATCTTACACCCTTTTATGAAGCCAGCATTCCGGGCTTATACTTTGTATCTAAATACAGCTACGATCATCTTCATCAACCATCAGACACACCGGAGACATTAAATTCGGATCTTTATGAAAAAACAGTAAAACTTGCTTACTTGGTATCAAGAGAAGTTGTCGAGGGGAATTATAAAAGGGAAAAAATTGTTAAATAAAAAAATTAATGCTTATTCTCTATCACACCCCCAGCGATTAGATTCTTTAATTTTATTTCTAAAGAATTGCTGCGAGGGATTCCTTATGTGCAGAAATAGTTTTATCTAAATCTTCCTTTGAATGTGCAGTTGAAACAAATAAGGCTTCAAACTGTGCTGGCGCAAGGTAGATTCCCCGCTTTAACATCTCGTGAAAATATTTTCCGTAAAGAATAGTATCTGACGTTACTGCGGATTTAAAATCGCTGACAGGTTCTTCACTAAAAAACATACACATCATTGAACCAACCCGGCCCATCGCATAATTTTTTCCAACGGACTTAATATTATTTTTAAATCCAATTTCTAGGTATGCAGATTTTTCTTCAAGTTCCTTATAAATGCCGGGATTATTTTTGATATGTTTCAATGCGGCGTAACCGGCTGCCATTGCAAGCGGGTTACCACTTAATGTTCCGGCCTGGTAAACCGGACCAACCGGTGCGATTGCTTCCATTATTTCCTTCTTACCACCAAAAGCACCGACGGGCAACCCTCCTCCGATTATTTTTCCGAACGTTGAAAGGTCGGGCCTTATGCCAAGAATTTCCTGAGCTCCACCAGCCGCAACACGAAACCCGGTCATCACTTCATCAAAAATTAAAATAATTTTTTCCTCGTCACATATTGACCGGAGCTCTTTTATAAAACCATCTTTGGCTTTTACAACGCCCATATTACCAGCAACGGGCTCTGTAATAATTGCAGCAATTTTATTTTTGTTTGAAGAGACAAGTTTTTTTACCGACTCAATATCGTTATAGTCAGCAAGCAAGGTATCTGCAGCATTTCCTTTTGTGACACCAGGCGAGGTTGGGACCCCGAGTGTCAGAGCGCCCGAGCCAGCTCTAATTAAAAAATAATCAGCGTGTCCGTGATAACAGCCTTCAAATTTTATGAACTTTTCTTTACCGGTGTATCCCCGCGCTGCCCGAACAGCACTCATTGTTGCTTCAGTTCCGCTATTAACCATCCGCACCATTTCCACTGACGGCACAAGCTCAGTAATTAATTTAGCCATCTTTACTTCGAGTTCAGTCGGTGAGCCAAAGCTGGTTCCATTTTCAACGGCAGTTTTTAATGAGTCGATTATAAAGGAAGGATTATGTCCAAATAAATGTGGTCCCCAGCTTCCGATGTAATCAATAAATTCATTATTATCAACATCCCAAAATTTTGATCCCACACCCCGCTGAATAAATAACGGATCACCACCAACAGACTTAAAAGCTCTTACCGGAGAGTTAACGCCACCGGGTATATACTTTTTCGCTTCTTCAAAAAGATTTTTGCTTTTTTCTGTATTCATAAAGTTCACGTGGTCTATCTTTTCGGCGCTACATTTTTTGTTTGTACTGGTAAGTAATCCTTACCAAACAACAACTCGTAATCTTTTTCTTTTCCCTTTTCCCACCACGTTTTGGGAACAACGTTCCAGTTACCAATTAGATGCGGCTTAATAATCTTTTTTTCTTTTATCCACCGGATTAAATTATATCTGATATCACGATCGGTCGAGGTTATTATTCTTTCAGCAAGTTCATCCTGTGGGATGTCTGCCCCAAGAGTCATCAGCCCCCCACCACCGCTACCACGATATGAATTTATTGCAACCGAATATGTTTCATCAAGATCAAAATTTCTTCCGTCGCTTAATGTTGTGATATTAATCCGCTCACCAGAGGGTTTCGAAACGTCGACGGTATAGTTAATTCCGGCTGCCGAAGAAAAGTTGTAGAAGATATGCTTCGTTTCCGGCGACTTGGTTCTAGAGGAATACTTAACACTTCCATCTTCATTGTGCTTGAGCAAAAGCAGATTATCTGAACTATCCGACATCTTGTTAAACCAGTTTCCGAACGAAAACTCAAGGTAATCATCTATTTCTTTCCCCGTAAGAGACATTTTATATAAATAGTTTTCATAATGATAGAGCCTGAACAAGTCACCGATTCTTACCCACCCGCTGTCTATTGTTGCGTTGAATGACAGTGGTGCAGCAAATGAAACATCCGCTCCGGTTATATCAATCTGGGCGGTGTGAATCAAGTCTACAAATTCGGAGGGTCCGAAAAGAGATTGATCTGAGGAGATGGTTTGTGTGATTTGACCCAGCGGAGTTTCAGTAAAATTTTTTACGATGTTAAGACTCATTAAAAATTTGCTCATAAAATGATCATCGGGCAGATAGTTTTTTGTATCAACAAGTTCGCCCGCAACTTTTTTTCTATTCCACCTTCCACTTAAGCTGTCTAATTCCATTTCTATATTAGCAACAGCAATAGTTTTTGCTCTTGATGTTGGTCCAATAACCAGAACACTATCGCCATCTTCATTAACAGTTTTAAAATTCCAGCCGGCATGGTCATGCCCGACGAACACTACATCAAAACCCGGGACTCTTTCGGCGATAAGCCGAGAAGCATTTTCATTTTTGTAAGTGCTCTCATCCTGATTATTAGAATTAAAATTAACTCCCGCGTGAAAAAGTCCGATTAAGAGATCAGGCTTCTCCTTTTCACGAATTACGGAAACCCAGTTCTGTGCGGATTCTATCATATCTTCAAACTGAATTCCCTTCCACAAAAACTCCGGAAGCCAGTTAGGGACAGAAGGAGTAATTAATCCCAGCACGGCTATTTTTATTCCTCTTTTTTCGATAATAGTATATGGCTTAAAGTATGGCTGGTCTGTTTCAGCGTTAATTGCGTTTGCGGCAAGCCAAGGAAAATTTATTTCTTTATTAAATTTATCATAAACATCGTGCCCGGTTTCAATATCGTGATTGCCAATTGTTGCAGCATCATAACTCATATAATTCATTGCTTCAGCAAAAATATTTACGTTCGTTGTATCTATATAATTATAATAATAAGCCATCGGGTCCCCCTGCAGCATATCTCCATTATCCAGCAAAAGAACTTCCTGGTTAGGATTCTGTTTTTCTCTGATTACAAAAGTATGAACCTGGGCAAGGCAGCCGTTTGTTTGCTCATTATTAGTTAAATCGTATGGCAATAGTGCACCATGCACATCACTGGTTTCAATTAATTTGAGCGTAACAGTTTGTGAATTAATAGAAAAGAGTGGCAGAACAACGATAAATTTTATTATAAGCTTCTGAAGTCGTGCTAATTTAATCATATTCCTGATTGATGTTGCTGAAAATTGAAGGCAAAGTTAACAAAAATTCGTTTTTTATCTGAGGTAGAAGCTAATTCGGGAAAAGAAAAACTCAGAGTGCTTTAACCCAACCAACTAAAGCATTTATTCCTTCCAGCATATGTGAACAATAAGTAGTAATAAATTCTTCAGGCAAAGAATCTTCGGGACGAGTAGTTTCTGCAGCAGCCAAAGCCCTTGCACCATCAAAATCAACATATGAAAGTCTGGCAGTAAATTCTTCTTCTGGTCTGCCGAATACACTCCCCGGCAAAAGAGCAACGCCGGTATTTTCAAGCAAACTGGTTGTTAAATCCAGACTTGTGAAAATGTTTTTAGCTTTTAACTTATCAGCATAATTACTGAAGTTGATAAAGAGATAGAAGGCTCCCTCCGGTTCTGGAGTATCAATACCCGCGTCAGTAAGCAATTTATAAATTTGAGTTCCAAGAGCGTTTAATATTCTTCGTGTATTCCAGAGGTATCGTTCTATTTCTATCCCGCCACTGAAAGCTTTAATTGCAGCATATTGAATTGGTGTGCTTGTAGAAGTAAACGTCTCGCTGGCGACGGATGCCATACCATTTAGTAAACCAGAAAGAGAGTCTGGAAAACTGAATGTGCCAAGTCTCCATCCACCCGCACCACACCACTTACTTATTCCGCCGGAAATTATGGTTCCTTCGGGATAGAAGCGTGCAATAGAACAATGATTGCCGTTAAAGTTCAACTCGCCATAAATTTCGTCTGAGAGTAAAATAACCCGATGTCCCCTTGCAACCTCAGCGAGTTCTTGTAATTCTTCGCAAGTGTATGTAACGCCAGTGGGATTGGAAGGATAGTTTAATATTACAATACGTGGTTTATAATGGTCATTAGTACAGATTTTTTTCAGTTCTTCCGGCAGCAGCCTCCATTTGTTTATTTCTTTAGTCTTTATCCAGGCTATTTGTCTGCCGATAATCTTTGCCTGCGGTGCATATGATACCCAGCTTGGAGTTGGTATAACCAGTTCACCATAATAAACAAATTGCAGCAGGAACATTAGCTCTTTGGAACCAGGGCCAATAAGAACATGGTCAGCACTTCTTTGAATATCATTCCTTCTTGAATGATAATCTGCAACAGCTTCTCGCAGAGGTCTTAGTCCCTTTACTTCAAGATAATCTTTTTGAAAGGCATTAGCTCTTAGCTCCTCAACAACCGGTTTTGGGACGGGGAAGGGTGACTGCCCAAGTCCAAACTTGTAAACTTTTTTACCCTGTTGTTTAAGTTTATTTGATAACTCATTAATGTGAAGTGTAGCCGATAATGGCATTCCTCTTACGTTCAGATTGAGGCTGAGATCAAATGGTGAATTGTTGTTCTGCATGAAATTATTTGTAGTCTATCTCAATTTCCCCAGGTTTCAGGATTTTGTCAAGTTCTTCCTGAAAGAAAAAACTTTCTTCACCGAATGCAGGCTTTAAATCTGTATACCAGATTGCGTTTTCATCAAACTTTGCAAAGAAAGACTTTGCAACCCAATCAGGTTCTCTTCCCTGTATAAACCTTAATGTAAAAACTTTTTCCCCCTTTATTTCATTAACTCCAATTATTTGTAGTTTACCAGGAAGACATGACATGCTTGGGCCACGAACAGTTCGGCATATTCCGCTAACAGACTGATATGCTTCCCTGAAGATCTGCCAAACATTATACAATGGAAGAGAAAAATAATGATCGGCACCTGTGTTTCTAGCAATAAACATATAATAAGGAATGCAGCCCAACTCAACTTGTTTTTTAAGCATATCTGCCCAAACTCCTGGCGAATCGTTTATATTTTTCATTACAGGAGACTGCGTTCTTATTAAAGCACCGGCGCAAAGAACTTTTTCAATTGCTTCTTTCACCACAGGAGGATCCAGTTCAACAGGATGATTGAAATGCGCCATAAATGCGAGATGTTTCCCTGCCTTTTTTACATCCTTAAATAGCGACAATATATCTTCAGCATCATCATCAGTCAAAAACCTGTATGGCCAGTACGCAAGTGCTTTAGTTCCTATTCTTATATTTTTCAGATGCTCGAGATTTGATTCAAGAAGAGGGCGAATGTAAGCTTCAAGAATTTTTGTTTTCATTATTAATGGATCACCCCCGGTGAACAGGACATCTGTCACCTCCGGATGATCAGAAATATATTTTATAAGACTTTCAGTTTGCTTGGACGCAAACTTCAACTCATCCATTCCAACAAACTGTGGCCAACGGAAACAAAAAGTGCAGTAAGCATGACAGGTTTGTCCTTGCCCCGGAAAGAACAAAACAGTTTCTCTGTATTTATGCTGTATTCCAAAAACTTTTTCTCCATCTACTATTGGGACGTTATGATCAAGCTGTCCTGCAGGGTGTGGGTTCAACTCCAGCCGGATTTCATCAGCAACAATTTTAATTTCTGATTTCGATGCCCCGCTTTCTAAAGTTTCTTTCATTCTCTGATAATGATTTAGGCGAAGCATTCCCTTTTGGGGAAAAGTAAGAACAAAAATCGGATCATTAGGGACATTATTCCAATTAATTAAATTCTCAATAACATAATTGTTTGTCTTAAATGGCAGAACTGAGCCAACAACATCAATTGCTTCAATTAATTCTGCAGAAAGATTTTCAATCTGCGGGAGAGTTTTATAATTGTGCAACATATAGGATTTGTAATTCATAGTCACCTTGTTTTTGTTACTGATTCTGATGGTAACAACAATTGCTCCCAAAATCATAAATAGCGGCCCCAATTTAAAACATTATACTATTTTTTCAAGGCAAAACCATAATAAATTAGGTATGCAATTTGGCAAAGCACATTTATATATCAGATGAAGAGTTCTTAAATTTCGAATTAAAATCTGGATAAATGAAATAATAATTTACAATGAAATTAAAAACAGCAGTATTACTCGTAAATCTTGGCACACCAGACAGCCCATCTGTAAAGGATGTCAGAACTTATCTTTTTGAGTTTTTAAATGATCCTCGTGTAATAGACATTCCTGCAATAGCCAGATTTTTTCTTGTAAATTTTATAATCGTCCCCTTCCGCGCACCCAAGTCAGCAAAGATTTATGAGGAGCTGTGGACTAACAATGGATTGCCGGATGGGAGAAAAGGATCCTCGATTCTTTACTATGGAAAATCGGTTCGGGAGAAATTACAGCAGTTACTGGGAAATGATTTTGATGTTTATCTTGCAATGCGATATAAAAATCCTTCGATAGATAATATCCTTGATGAGATTTATAAAAAGGAATACGAAAAAATTATTGTTATTCCTCTTTTTCCACAATACGCTTCGGCGACAACAGGTTCCGTAGTTGATAAAGTTATGAAAATTGTAAGTGAGTGGCGGGTTATTCCAGAAATAAAATTTATCAGTCAATTTTATGATGATCCCGGATTTATAAACACAATTGTCGAAAGAGCAAAGAAATATGAAATTAATGAGTATAACCATGTGCTTTTCAGTTATCATGGGTTGCCATTACGACAGGTTGATAAGGCTCACAAAGATAGCGCACTATGCATAGCACACAATTGCGAGACCGAGATAAATGAAACAAATAAGTTCTGCTACAAGGCCACTTGTTATGCCACAACAAGATTAATTGCCAAAAAGCTAAATCTTTCAAAAGATAAATTTACCGTTTGCTTTCAATCGCGTCTGGATAAAGATTGGCTTGAACCTTTTGCCGACAAAGTAGTAATCGAGCAGGCAAAGAAAGGTGCAAAAAAACTTCTGGTATTCAGCCCTGCTTTTGTTGCCGATTGCTTGGAAACATTAATCGAGATAGGATTTGAGTATCAAAAGCTATTTAAAGAACATGGCGGAGAAAAAGTTCAGCTTGTGGAAAGCTTAAATGATCATCCGATATGGATTGAAACATTAAATAAATTAGTATTAGAAAATTAAGTGACATCATTATCTGAAAAAGTGTTTAAGGCGGGAGTTGTTGGAGCCGGAGGGGCAGGGTTTCCAGCTCATGTTAAGGCAAATTCGAAAGTTGAGTTTGTTCTTGCAAACGGGGCCGAATGTGAACCACTAATACACAAAGATTATGAATTGATGCTGCATTTTCCTGAAGAAATTATCAGAGGATTTAATCTTCTTATTGAAAGCACATCGGCAAAAAAAGGATATTTCGGAATAAAAGAAAAAAATGTAAAGGTAATCTCAGCGATCAGCAAACATTTAAATGGAAAATCGGAGCTAACAAAACTTGGTGATTTTTATCCTTCCGGCGATGAGTTTGAATTGGTTTATGAAGCAACAGGAAGATTAATACCTCCAGCCGGAATACCACTTGATATTGGATGTGTTGTCAACAACGTCGAAACCCTTTATAATACTACTTTGTCTGAAAATGATATTCCCGTTACGAAAAAATTTATTTGTGTTGCTGGTGCAGTAAAGACTCCATCATCGTTTTTTGTTCCTGTTGGAACCAGCTTTAAAGATGCAATTAATTTTGCCGGAGGTTCAAAAGAAAAAGAGTTTGGGGTTTTCATCGGCGGTGTGATGATGGGTAAGCTTACCTTTGATCTAGATGATGTTATAACCAAAACAACAGCCGGGTTAATTATCCTTCCAAAGGATCATTATTTAATTAAAAGAAAAAATCAACCCGAGCAGAACTGGCATCGAATAGGAAAATCCGCTTGTGATCAATGCAGTTATTGCACAGAGTTTTGTCCGCGATATTTACTTGGCTACCAGATTGAACCACACAAGGTAATGAGATCACTTGGTTTCACAAAAACAGGAGCTTCAGTGTGGAATCAAATGGCGGAACTATGCTGTTCCTGCGGACTATGTACACTTTATGCCTGTCCAGAAGACCTCTATCCAAAAGAAGCCTGCGACAAAGCAAAAGTAGAAATGAAAGAAGCCGGGATTAAATTTATACAACGAAAACCCGTAAAAGTTCACCCTATAAAAGATGGGAGAAGAGTTCCGCTTAAGCAATTAATTATGAAGTTAAAACTGCAGAAGTATGATGTCGAGGCACCCTTCAACCCGAAAGAAATAAAAGTTGAAAGTGTACAAATTCCTCTTTTACAGCATATTGGCAATCCTTCTACGCCGATTGTTAAAAAAGGAGAAGTAGTTAAAGAAGAACAGGTAATTGCTGAAGTGGTTGAAGGCATTTTAGGGGCAAATGTTCACGCATCAATTAAAGGTAAAGTAACAAACATCACGGACAAATTTATTACGATAGAAACCTAAAAGGAGCTTAAATGATTGCTAAAAACTCTATTGGACTTATTGAATTAGGAAGCATTGCCTCAGGCATACAGGCGGCTGACATTATGTTAAAAACTTCTGAAGTTGAGCTGATGGTTTGCAGAACCATTTGCTCAGGAAAATATATGACACTAATTGCCGGTGATGTAGCTGCGGTTTCTTCTGCAGTTGATAATGCAGTTAACACAATAGGATTTGGAGTGATTGATAGTTTTGTAATCCCGAATGTCAATCCCACAATTTTTCCTGCCATTGCAGGTCACAACAACGTTCAAATGCTGGAATCGCTTGGAATTGTAGAATCTTATTCGGTTGCCTCTTTGATTGAAGCCGCCGATGCAGCGGTCAAGGCATCAAAAGTGCAGCTGGTAGAGCTTCGTCTTGCAATGGCTCTCGGTGGTAAAGCTTTTTTCAGTGTAACAGGAGATGTTGCTGCAGTAACAAGCGCGGTTGATGCTGGCGCAAGAGTAGTTTCAGAAAAGGGACTGCTTGTAAACAAAGTAGTTATTGCCAATCCACGCCAGGAACTTCTCTCAGAAATGATTTGATTGCTTTCTTCTAAGCAAAAATTTTCAACGGTTAATTTTTAATTACAAATTTATGCTCATCATAATTGCCATTGACAATTAATTTTAAAATGTTAAATTGTTTTTAGAAATAGATAATTCTCCACAGCGTTTATATAAAAATTCAGCTGCAACTGATTTGTTTTTTATTTAGATATTTTACCTTGGGTTCCGGGAGGGGGTAGCAAATGACAAAGAAGAAGTTTCAATGTGAAGATTGTGGCTATTATTGGGAGAAGAATCCGGCTGAAAAATTTCCACTTAAATGTCCTGTATGTTCGAGCAGCAGGATTCATCAATCCACAAGACACAAACGATTTGCGAAAAAGTCACGCATAAACGTTAGAAGAACATACACAATCAGAACAGGATCAAAGGTGTAACTGATAATAATTTAAGGAGTGATGCATATGAAAATCGCAATTGAGTCCAACGATGGGATAACTATCAAATCGCCGTTTTTACCTACCAAAGGTTATGTTGTTTACGACATTGATGAATCTGATATTATTAATTCCGAATACAGAGAAAGCGTCATTAAGAGTAAGATAAAATCGGGCGAAGAAAAAACAGGATCATTAAAATTGAATTCGGTATTGAATGATTGTTCGGCGATAATTTCCCGCGGTATGGACAGAAGCAATCTGGATGTTTTTAAAAAAGAAGGAATGGATGTTTATATAACATTCAAAACTTCAACAAAAGATGCTGTACGCCTTTATATGAGAGAACTGCTAATAAGCAACAAGCTTGCGCATTAGATAGAGAGAAAAACAATTCTGGTATTTATAATCATTCCGATGACAATCTATTGTTTTGTACTTTTATACCCATCTTATTAAATACAAAATTCAATACTTGTAAAACTGAAAAAATACTTTAATTTTCGGCTTAGTAAATTCTTATCTTATAATTTCAACATAGACAACATTTATGGCTTCAAACGGCAGACCTTCTTGGGACGAATATTTTTTAAAACTCGCAATGCTTGCCTCTGAACGAGCAACCTGTCCAAGAATGCATTGTGGCTGCGTATTAGTTAAAGACAGGTTTGTTCTAGCCACCGGCTATAATGGTTCTTTACCCGGACAACCACATTGCGATGATGTGGGTTGTTTGATTGTTGATAATCACTGTGTAAGAACCAACCACGCAGAAATTAACGCACTCGTTCAAGCCACAACACACGGGGTTAATATTAAAGGATCAACTGCGTACGTAACTAATATGCCCTGCACAACCTGTGCTAAGGCACTTATTGCCGCAGGAGTAAAAAGAGTTGTTGTTTTTTCTGATTATCATGACACATTAGCAACAAAATTCTTTAATGATGCACAAGTTGAAATAGCTAACATTGAAATGCCGGACAAGCTCATAAAGTATGATTTGGAAAATTATTCCTCTGCAAAAAAAACAGAAAAGTCTAAGTAACTAAACTTGACTAACCGAAAATCATTCCTGTATTTGCTCATACTCTTAGCAGTAATTTTTTGGGGCACATCGTTTATTGCTACAAAAATAGCACTTAATGAAATTAAGCCAATTACAATCATTATACTCAGACTTATAATAGCATCAATTCTTCTTGCTTCAATTGCCCTCGTTACAAAAAGAAACCTTTCTCTGAATCTGAAAAGTCATGGTTGGATTTTTGTTCTTGCGCTCATTGCTGTCTTTCATCTTTGGATTCAGGTAACAGGATTACAATATACTACCGCGGCCAACACAGGTTGGATAATTGGAACAGCTCCAATTTTTATGACAATTATGGGGCTGATTTTTTTTAAGGAGAAAATATCACTTCTTAGTTTAGGCGGTATAGTGCTTTCAGTTTTTGGATTGCTGATGCTGATTGGGAAGGGCGATATAACAAACATTGGTCTGATTGATAACAAAGGAGATCTTCTTGTATTAGGCAGCGCATTTACCTGGGGAGTTTATTCAATGGTTAACAAAAAAATCTCACTCTCCTACTCCCCCCTGATGACAATTCTTTATCTGTTTCTAATGATGGCAATAATTATCATTCCATTCAACCTTAACCAGGAAACAATTTCATCAGTTATTCACCTTTCCACAATAGGCTGGTTAATGGTTTTATTTTTAGGACTTTTTTGTTCGGGGATTTCTTACGTGATATGGGCGCAGGCATTGCGAGATATGGAATCGGCTAAAGTTGGCGCCTTTCTTTATCTTGAACCGCTCATAACTGTTATTGCAGCCTGGTATTTTCTTCGGGAAGGAATAACGCTTTTGATGATAATCAGCGGCCTGCTTATTACAATAGGAGTAATCATTGTTAATAGAGATTAATAACAAGCCATTCAAATCTATTTTAAAGATCAACACTTATTTTTTAGAACCTTTAATTACAGAGCTTCATTTATTATCTTCAATTTAAAAGTTGAAAACATTTTCTGTTTAACAAACATTATGTCTCTAGAAAACAATAAACCTGAAATAATTTACCCAACAAAATGGGAATATAAAATTATAGGCTCAAACGTTGATGAGATGGTAAAGGCGGTGGGAAGTATTGTGGTTGATCTTGAGTATGATCTTACCCCATCTAACATCAGCAAAAAAGGAAAATATTTTAGCCTGAACGTGATAGTTTTGGTCCCATCAGAAATTGTAAGGGACAAAATCTTCCAAGATTTAACAAGACACCCCGCTATAAAATTTGTTGTTTAATTTTTATGGAAAAGAATCGTTCCGTTCCTTTGCCTATAAATTTTAACTGCTGGAAACACCATGCTGGCTTTTTAATAGAACAAATCGTTAAAGTAAAATCCGAAAAGGAAATACAAAAACTTAAGACACCACTTCTTAAAATCGGTGAATCTCAGATGGATTTGTATTATGGAAAGTTCTCACCATCTAAAATATCAGACCAAATAATACATTCGCTGAAAGAAAAAAAATTACTTTCACCAAAACAATACACCGCATGGCTTAACAGCGAGGATAAAAAGTATAGCCTGGTAGAGCTTTCGGACAAATCCGTCTGGACCCTTCGACTGAGCGAAAATCCAGACAGATATGTTCATATTCATCCCGGGAGATACTCTCCCCTAACAATTAGGGTTAAAGCGACAACGTTAAAAACAGCAATTCTCGTTTTTTGTTTTAAGCAGTTCGGCGGGATTAGCCAGATAGATATTAAAGAAGTCAATTACCTGAGGAAAAAATACTTGGACGAATCACCTTTGAAATCTTTGTCAAAGGCATCCGGCCTGATAAAACTTATCGATCTTTTTCGATTAAAATTTTGACTTAGAAATGAACAGGCCATCACAATACAATTGCAATGGCCTTAAAATTAATTTTGACTTTGTTCGGTTGTGAGAAGCTCGTTCTCAATAGCAGTTTTGAAAGACTCTTTTGGAAGTGCGCCGACAGCTAATTTTGGCTGCCCTTCTTTTGGAATAAATAAAAGCGACGGTATGCTTCTTATTCCAAAAACTGCACCGAGCTCCTGCTCTTCGTCAGTATTAACTTTATAGAAATTTACTTTTCCTTTGTACTCTGTGGATAGCTCATCTATAATTGGCGCAACCATTTTGCAGGGACCGCACCAGGGAGCCCAAAAATCAACCACGGCGGGGATATCTCCCTCAAACTTCCAGTCCTGATTTTTCTCGTAATTAAATACCTTTTCTAAAAATGTTTGTTTCGTTAAATGTTCAGCCATTGTTTTTCCCTTGTTTGAATTAGTTAAATTGCTTTTAAAACTCTTTGTAATCTTTCCTGCACTTCTGTTGCGATAGGTTTCATCTGCTCGTTATCCATTATCCAGGTCATTACCATTGGATCAAATATAGAAACCCCGGTCTTATCATCTTTTTCATATACAATAACATTGCATGGAAGAAGCAAACCAAGCTCTTCTTCAGTTTGTAACGCTTTATGTGCAATGGGTGGATTGCAAGCACCAAGAATAGCATACTTTTTAAAATCAACATTAATTTTTTGTTTCAGTGTTTCCTTAACATCTATAAATGTTAGAACTCCGAATCCCTCTTTCTTGAGTTCAGCCGTTACTTTATCGATTGCCTGTTCATAAGACATATCCACAGTTTTTGAAAATCCATATTGCATTATTAGTCCTTTTCTGTTCTAAACAAATTAAACTTTTTCTGATTTCTTTATAGTTGAAAGATTTAACAGCGCATAAATCGGGCAGAAGCTGAAGAAACTTGTAAGCAAAAGCACAACAGCCAGTATACCAAGAATAATTGCCAGCACTCCCGTAACTTGATTTGTGAAAATCAGAATACCTAAAACCACAGCAAGTAATATTCTGATTACTTTGTCGATTGAATTTACATTCTTTCTCATTTTAATTTTCCCTTCTTGTATCGTCCCGATTTTCTCGCGACGCCTTAATGAATAATAATTTTACTTGTTTCCAATCAGTAAGAATTAGCCCGATTAAAGATCCATACAGTGTGCTGTTGACCGGACTTCCCGTAATAGCACAACTTCCGTTGCAGCCGACAAAATTGTAGTAAAGAAACCCACCAAAAGCGCCCAGGATAACGGGCAAAAATAATTTCACTTTATTCCAGATCATTTTAATCCCGCTGCGTTCCATCTAACAATCCCTCCGCGCAAGTTAGCTGCATTAAAACCAAGCTTATTAAGCTTTGCTGCAGCATTGAGGCTTCTGTTACCCGTTCTGCAGTAGCAAATAATCTCAGCACCCTTAAACTTTTTTAATTCATTCTGACTTGAGTTTAAAGTTGCTAAAGGAATATGAAAAGATCCCTTTATGGAGCTCCGTTTCCTCTCTACGTCTGTTCTAACATCAAGCAGAATAACATTTCGTTCTTTTTTAATTTTTTGTGATGCTTCCTGAGCCGAATAGTGTTTAACAGATCTTACCAGCAATACTTTCCTGATAATATAATACACCATTAGTGCAATAAGTGCGTATAATAATATTTGTCCGGTTGTCATACTATAATAATCCTGTTTTCAACAAAAGGTTTGATAATTAAAAAGCTAAAAGGATTCATTTTTGAAAAGAAGATCAGAACAAGCTGGCTAACTCATTCTGATCTATAAAGATATTAAACTCTCAATTGCTAATGTATCAGGTTGTTTGGGTAGATTCCTGTCTCCCGACATAAATATTGTAAAGCCACATTAATATTGTAGCAAGAACACCAATACCAATTAATGCAAACCAAACCAGTTCGGGTTTTCCTGCAGCTTTTGATGTTTGATACAGCCATCCCCCAAGCGGATCTCCAACAAATCTGGCAATAGCTATTGGAAGAAAGGCATAACCTTGAAATAAACCCTGCTGCCCCGGAGGAGCAATCTCGGAAATATATTCATAATATCTCGGCGCCTGTGTCATTTCCCCAATTGCAAAAGCAACAATTCCGGCAGCGATGGTTGGAATGCTCGGGTATATCCCGATAATTATCCAGATTAAACTTGAAATTGCGAAACCTAAAAGAATAGCATTTCGTGTTGTAATATTTTTTGTTAAACGATTTATCGGAATCTGCAAAAGAATAATTGCACCCGCACCTGCCCACGATTGAACGATTTCATAAGGGGCATTTACATCTATGTAATCCGTTATATAATAAGGGACAATTATAAATTCCTGCCAGAAGATTATCCAGTAAAGAGAATAGATTAGAAGGAAGATCATAAACTTTACATTTGCAAGAACAACAAAAAGATTTGTTATTTTTTTCCCTAGCGATTCAACAACTTCCGGACCCGATCCTTTAACTTCCTTGTAAAGCAAAATGTTTACTATCAGCATCGCCAAACAACTTACTGCAGAGATAACATAAACAAACTCATTTCCAAAACTGTCCCTCACAAAGTAAGCGATAGTTGGACCAATCATCGCTCCTGCGTTCACGAGCCAATAATAAATTGCAAAGCCGAGCGATTTTGTTTCTGTTGTAGTAGTAACGGCAACCGTTCCCAGCACAGAAGGTTTTATGAAAGAACCACCAAACGCAGTAAAGATTAGAAAAACCATCATCAGCCAGTACAAATCCATTCCTTCGTAGATTCCTGAGAAAGCACTCATTCCCACTGAACCAATCAAAAAATAACCAAGAGCAAGTATTGAAAAAGCAACATTAAATGCTCGCCTGAAACCCCATTTATCCGCAAGGGTTCCGCCAAGTATGGGAAGAAGGTAAATTAATCCGCCGAACAAACCGGACAACTGACCTGCCTCAGACTCACTGAAGCCAAGCTTGTTTCTCATATAAATCATAAAAACGATCTGCTGACCGTAGTATGCAAGTCTTTCGAATAACTCCATTCCGTTTGCGACCCAGAATGTTTTATGAAAGCCTTCTTTAATCAGTTTAAGTCTATCGGTTTTTTCCAAAAGTAGCCCTTTCAAAAAATTTGATGCGCAATTTATGCAGATTTACTCTTAAAATTTACTTGCTTGATGGCAAACAAAATAATTATTTTATACTAAAGTAATCAAATTAAAAATTTGATTATTAAATTATTTAAAATATATAAGGAGGTAATATGAAGATTACTAAGAAGCTTTTTCTCGTACTTCTTACTATTCTTTTAGCAACGTCGGTTTTTGCAGAGGAACCGGTTTTAATAAAAGAATTTGTTGGTCAAATTGAATTTGTCCAAGGAAGAATTACACAGCTTGCTGAAGCCGTGCCACAGTCTGCATACGAGTGGAGACCGGAGGAGGGCGTTCGTTCTGTAAGTGAAGTCTATCTACATATAGCGTTTGCAAATTATCTAACCGTGACAATAACGGGCGGAACCGTACCTGAAGACGCTGGCTTTGTAATGGATTTTAATAAAGCTCACGACTGGGACACACAAACAACGGACAAAATAAAGATTCTGGAAAAAGTAAATGAATCGTTTGCAACTCTCAAAGAAAGAATTAAAAGTTTTACGGATGAGGACATGAATCGTGAAGTTGAGGCTTTTGGAATGACCATGACAGTCAGGAACTTTATGATTACGATGATTGGCCACACCCATGAGCATCTTGGTCAATCCATTGCTTATGCAAGAACAAATCACGTAACGCCTCCTTGGAGTAAAAAAGACAGTGAAGGTTAACAATCAAAGGGCTTGAGAAATCAAGCCCTCACATTTTTAAAGAACAATATGGCTGCAATTAAACATTTATTGATTATTAAAGGCTCTCCAGAAAAAGTCTATTCTGCAATTACTACAAAAAGTGGGATTGCTAGCTGGTGGACAGACGAAACAGAAATTGGTAATAATGTTGGGGAAATTAATGTTTTTGATTTCGGAGAGCGATATCATAATGAAATGAAAATTATTAATCTTATTCCCGAAAAAAGAGTTGAGTGGGAATGTATCGTGGGCGACAAAGAATGGATTGGAACAAAGTTTATTTTTGAAATAGAAGAAAATGAAAACGGCTCTGCTTTAAAATTTGCACACGCCAACTGGGGAGAAGAAACAGATTTTTTCGCTTCCTGTAATTATCAATGGGGATATTATATGACCAGCTTAAAACAATATTGTGAAACAGGATTCGGTACCCCCTTTAGAAATGAATAGTTTAATGACTTTAGCATTTTCATGTATGAAATCACGCATTTGTAGATTTCAATTCAGAATTTGTTGTTTTAATCCCGCTCACTTTAAAAATACTGAACAAAAGAATTAGCGCTCCAATCCATTGAACGGGACTAAGAATATTTCCACGGATCAAATATTCAAGCACTACTGCTGTTAGTGGAAATGCTAACTCACAAATTGCTGCCACCGATGCAGAAATCCTTTTCAATCCATAATAATATAGAAAGATTGCAGCACCGCCGGTGGTGAATGCTATAATAATAAATACTATTACCTGAGTTGTTGAAACATCCGAGATCTTTTCAATATCCCCTAAAGACAAGGCAATAACAAACATTATAAGAGCAGAAAACAAGAAGCGAATATACGTGCCCGTTTCAAAAGAAACATTTTTCAAGGCTCGCTTGCTTAGAACAGTTGAAGAGCCGAAACTAAATGCCGCCAGCAGAGAAAACAGAGCAGCCAGTGTTGTTTTGTCGCCAGTTGAAAAATTGGGAAGATTGGTTGAGAAAGTCATAAAATAAGCTCCAGCAATTGCAATTCCTGCCCACAAGAAAAACTTTTTAGAAAGTCTTTCTTTAAGAAATAAAGCCGCAAGAGTAACGGCAAAAACCGGCTGAAGTTTTTGGAGAAGAATTACTACAGAGAGATTAACAAAGTTTACAAAGAAAAGAGCTTTTGTTATTGCCATTGTGCCGATTGCTCCACCAAGCAGAGCAACAAAAAAGAAAGCAATCCAGTCTCTATGGTCAAGGTTTTTTAAAGTCTGAATTCTACGAATGAAATAGGGAGAAAGAATCAACGCAACAATAGTGCTTTCAATAAACACGACCAGAGGAACAGGCAAACCATAAAGTGCCGGACGCAGAACTATTCCATCAACACCCCACATACTGGCCCCAATGATTACAAAAAGAGGCGCTGTCCGATTTTCAAATGCAGCGATATTCTTACCCGCTTCCATTTAGAACTAATATTTTAAATAAATTTGTGTGTAACTTTATTTCGCAATTGATAAAATGTAATTTAAAGACGTTTTGACACATATAACAAACAATTATAGTGCGCGTTACAAATAGAAGGTGAATATGAAAATCAAAACAAAAACACAATCAGCATTATTAGCTTTGTCGCTAGTAATATTATTTTGGTCTTGTTCAACAATTTCGGTTTTCAGCCCCGAAGCCTATAAACAAGCGGTAGATTTAAAAGTTGAATCGCTTGAATTAATATCTTTTGCAACGACGCCTTATTCCGATTATAAAGAAGATGTCGAAGATCTTAAAACCGAATTAAACAAGGCTTATGAATTTTCTAAAGGAAGACCAAAAAATGAAATTTCAACAAAGCAAGGGGAAATATTAATTAATCCCGATGGAAATCTGCTTGGTGGTTTTTTGAAAAGATGGAAAGAAGAAGAAAACTTATCCCAGATGTTTGTAACCGAAATGCAAGTACTTGTGGGGGACGCATTTGACACGATTATCGGTCTTGAAAGCGGAAAGATAGATCCTTCAGAAATCAAATAAAGGATTATAAAATGCCAAACTTTAACGACTTTTTAATTACCCTTAAAGATGATCTACTGAGTTTTGCTGAGGAGAATCTTTCAGAATACAAAGATGAAATTCTTAAAGACGGAACCAATTTTTTAGATAAGACTAAATCTGATGTTGAAAGGTGGACAGAGGGTCTTGCAACCGGCTCTTTAAGTCCCGCAGATTTCGAATTCTTGCTTAAAGGAAAAAAAGACCTTGCCGAAATGGAGGCTCTTAAGCAAGTCGGATTATCTCAAGTCAGATTAGATAAATTAACCAACGGGATCATAGATATAATCGCTGGTAGTGCCATAAAAACGTTTCTTTAGAAAGCAGTTGTAACTTATAAAATTAATTGAGGTTAAAAATGGATCAGCAAAAAGAACAAGCCGCAGCCACACTAACTGAAATATTATTTTCAAAAATAGCGCACAGATTTTTTGATAAATACACTGATTACGAAATGCAAACCGATTTCCTTAAAACGGAAATTATAAAAGTCTATTATTATTTCCTTGAAGAACTAAATAAAAACAGAACCGGAAAAAAGTAGAAGGATCTAATTTTCTGTAAAATAAAATTCGCGGGGAAGATTATTTCCCCGCATCTTCATCTTTCACGCCTTATAAAATTTCCGTAATTTTGCCCCGCATCCTTAGCTCAGTTGGTAGAGCATCTGACTCTTAATCAGCAGGTCACCGGTTCGAGCCCGGTAGGATGCACGAAAGGTGCGAAATTGAAACATATTTCGCACTTTTATTTTTAAACAACAGCAGCACGTCGGAAAATCTTACCTAAATTGCTTTAGATTGACCCCAATTGCGTTCAACTTTTATTGCAGTTTCTATTGCAGTAAACTGTTAAGATTAAGTTTGACCGAGATAATTAGGGGGAAATAAAAAAAGGAGTCTGTACTAAGACTCCTTAATATATATCGCTAGTGTTAAGAGGATCGATAGCATTAGAGTTTTCTAAATACAACAGAAACAGTATTTTATATTTAAGAATTAAAATTATTTATAAAAATAAATTTCTTGGCGGGGAAAAGATGGAAAACAACCCAACTATAATTAATTTGGAAGAAAAATCTGCAATAGTTACTGGTGGCAGTATAGGAATAGGTTCTGCTATTGCGATTAAACTTGCAGAGTGCGGTGCAAACGTTGCTATAAATTATCGGAAACACAAAGACGAAGCAGAAGAGGTAATTAATAAAGTTAAATCATTAGGTAGAAAAGGGCTTCTTGTACAGGCTGATATTTCGAGCCATGCGGATGCTGCGAAAATGGTTGAAAGCGTTGTAAAGGAATTTGGTAAAGTGGATATCCTTGTAAACAACGCCGGTATTAATTGGGACGGGGTAATCTGGAAAATGACAGAAGACCAGTGGGATAGTGTTATAAATATTAACCTCAAAGGATATTTTAATTACATTCGTGCGGTATCACCTATTTTTCGTGAACAACAATCTGGAAAAATTATTAACGTTACCTCTATTAATGGATTACGCGGAAAGTTTGGACAAGCAAATTATTCAGCGTCAAAAGCTGGTATAATTGGTTTAACTAAAACAGTTGCAAAAGAACTTGGGAAATATGGAGTGAACGTTAATGCTGTTGCTCCTGGTTTGATAGAAACCGACATGATGAAGCAGGCTACTGAGGAAGTACGTAAGATGGCAATTGAAGAGATTGTTTTAAAAAGAATTGGACAACCTGAGGAGGTTGCAAATGTTGTAGTCTTTTTATGCAGTGAAATGGCACGTCATATTACCGGTGAAGTCATTAAAGTAGATGGCGGTCAGTACATATAATTAATAAATTTTTAAGTAAAAATTAAAAGTAAGAAGGCATCATGGAAATAAACGAAGTAGTAGCAATTTCAGCCGTAAGAACAGCAATGGGTAAATTTGGTGGAACATTAAAAGACATTCCTGCTTATGATCTTGGTGCTGCAGCCGTTAAAGAGGCAGTAAAACGTGCATCGGTTGAGAGCAATCAGGTTGACGATGTAATACTTGGAAGTTGCCGTCAGGCTGGCAATGGTCCAAATCCTGCAAGAACTGCATCTGTAAAAGGTGGTATTCCTGAATCAGTTCCTGTTGTTACGTTAAACATGGCTTGTCCATCAGGAATGAGAGCTCTTGCACTCGCATCACAATCCATACGTCTTGGTGAAGCT
>Ga0209536_100001152_pt1 | contig 43724 bp, 39 predicted proteins | sample DeeMarSeWOR28_12_FD_187461 | JGI IMG/M metagenome (GOLD analysis project Ga0209536, IMG submission 187461) | Marine sediment microbial communities from White Oak River estuary, North Carolina - WOR-2-8_12 (SPAdes) (version 2) | ecosystem: Environmental > Aquatic > Marine > Intertidal zone >...
CATCCCGCGGCCGTGGCCGCGGTGGTAAAAGAGGTAAAAAAGGCAGGCGCGGTCCCCCTGGCAGGCGACAGCCCGGGCAGCATCTCGGCCAACGTGCGCCAGACCATGGAAAAGACCGGCATCAAAAGAGCGGTCGAGGAAGCCGGCGGACAGATCGTTTATTTCCAGGAAACCGGCATCGTGGACGTTCCCAGCCCCAGCGGCAACCCCAACATCAGCCTATTGAAGATCGCCAGAACGGTCATGGAAGCGGATGCCATCATCAACCTGCCCAAGCTTAAGACCCACAATCTCACTCTCTTCACGGGCGCGATAAAGAACATGTTCGGCGCCATTACCGGCTTCCACAAGTCACGCTTCCATATCGCGTCTCCCCGGCCGCAGGACTTTTCGGAGTCGCTGGTGGATATCCTGGAGGTCACCCGGCCCCGGCTCAATATCATGGACGCGGTCTACGGCATGGAGGGCCACGGCCCCGCCGGCGGTGAAAAGAGGCTGATGGGAGCTATTTTCGCCTCAGCCGACGCGGTGGCGCTGGACGCGGTCTGCTCCGCCGCGATCGGCTATGAACCCCTTGAGATCGAGAGCACCCGCATCGCCCATGAAAGAGGGCTGGGCCAGGGACGTCTGGAAGAGATCCAGGTCCTGGGGGCACCCCTTTCCAGGATCGCCAAAAGGGACTGGAAACCGGTCAGGGCGGCAGGTGTCCATAACCTGGCAAAACACCTGCCCAAATGGACATCCCGGCTGGAGGGGCTTTTTTCCAGGCTCATCCGCATCGATCCGGTCATCATGCAGGAGCGCTGCACAAAGTGCCGTATCTGCCTGGAGAACTGTCCGGCCCACACTATCCACGAAAAAAATGGTAGAATAGAGATCGACCATTCAAAATGCATCATGTGCTTTTGCTGCCACGAGCTCTGCCCCTACCGGGCGATCCGGCTTGAGAAGACCTGGCTGATGAAAGCGCTGAGGATCGTAAAAGATGGATAAATATGACATCATAATCGTCGCGAACAGCCCGGGCGAGCTCTCGGCGCTGGTCAAACCCGCTGCCGAGGCCATTGCGGACAACCTGAAGAACGCCAGGATCAACCTTGTCCTCACCCCCTGTCAATATACCAGCGGAAAGGAGCTGGAATATATCAAGGCCATCCGGGGCATCGACCATGTCGTCCCGGCGCAGGGTTACCAGAACTGGGTCCTGCGCAACCGCCGGCCAAAGATCGACCTTAAGAAAAAAGGGATCGTCCTTTACCTGGGAGGGGACCTGGCGCACGCGGTGCTCGTGGCCAGGAAGGTCCGCTATCCCGCCTTTGCCTACATCAATGAACGGCTGGGCTGGTCCTCCTTTTACAAAAAGTTCTTCGTGCCCGACGAGCAGACCCGCCACAAGCTCGCCCGCACCCGTAAGCTCAGGCAAAAGATGCAGGTGGTCGGCAACCTGATGGTGGATTCGGTCGCGCACCTGCCGGGATGGTCGCCGCAAAAGAACGTCATCACCCTGCTGCCCGGCAGCCGCAGCTGGCAGATCAAGCACATGACGCCGATCTACGAAAAGATTATACAACACATCCGGATCGAGCTGCCCAAAGCCGTTTTTCAGATCGTCAGCTCTCCCTTTGAAAAGGCGACCAGCATCGCCGGCGCAAAGACCATTGAGTTCGATGCGGTGGTCAACTCTGAGCTGGCGATCACCATTCCCGGGACGAACACGGCCAGATTGGCCGCCCTGGGCATCCCCATGATCTCCGTTTTCCCGCTGGACAAACCAGAGGCCATCCCCCTGGACGGCCTGCCGCATTACATAGGCAAGATCCCCTATCTGGGGACCCGGTTCAAAAAAAGGCTGCTGAACACCCTCAACAAAAGGATAAAGTTCTTCGCCCTGCCCAACATGAAGGCAGACAAGGAGATCGTCCCTGAGATCCGGGGCATCGTCGAACCCGTGTCCGTGGCGCTCAAGGCCATCACTCTCCTGAAAGAACCCCGGAAAAGGAAGCAAATGTCGGATGAATTGATCCGGGTCATGGGCGAGCCGGGAGCGGCCATCAAAATAGCGGAGGAGATCGATGAAGCTCTACGCCAGGCTGTTTAGATACATAAGGCCCTATTCCCTCCAGATACTGGGCGCAACCCTGTGCACCGCGGCGGTCACCGGCGCCACCCTGTGCATCGCGCCCCTGGCGGGATATGTTTTTCAGGTGATCGAGGAAAAGAACCTCCTGATGCTCCACCTCGCCGCCCTGGGCATGGTCGGCGTCTTCCTGACCAAAGGGGTCTTTGTCTACGGCCAGGAATATCTTTCCTACTACGTGGTGCACCGGGTGATCGTGGACCTGCGCAACAAGCTCTATCAACATCTGCAGGACCACTCCCTGGATTTTTATTCAAAGTGGAACACCGGCGAGCTGGTCTCCCGGGTGATGAACGACATCCAGGTGCTGCAGACCAGCCTTTTTGCCGGCCTGGTCAACATCATTCCCCATTCCATCCTGCTTGGCGGCCTCCTGGTCTATGTCTTCTGGCTCAACTGGCGGCTTTCTCTCATGACCATCATCGCCCTGCCCCTGCTGGTGCAGGTCATCCGCGTCTTTGCCACCCGGATCCATGAGATCAGCATCGGCATCCAGCAGAAGGCCGCGGACATCACCTCGCACCTGGAAGAGACCCTCTCGCAGATCCGGGTGGTCAAGTCCTTCTCCATGGAGCAGAAAGAGATCGACAAGTTCAAAGAAGAGACCCAGAAATCGTTCAACATCAACATGCAGGCGGTGCAGGTGCTGGCCACCCAGAACCCGGTCGTGGCCCTGCTCCAGACCATCGCGGTGGTGGCGATCGTCTGGTTCGGGGGCATGGAGATCATCAACGGCGATCTCACCCTTCCCCAGCTCATCTCCTTTGCCACCGCCCTGGCCATCATGACCGACCCGGGCAATACCTTAAGCAAAAGCTACAGCATCCTGCAGCAGGGAATGGCCTCGGTCAAAAGGATCTTTGAGGTCGCGGACATCCAGCCCAGCATCAAGGATGAAAAGGACGCCCAGGACCTCCCCCGCGTGCAGGGCAAGATAGAGTTCAACCACGTCAGCTTCGCATATGAAGATGAGGCGGTCCTGCAGGACATCGACCTGAGCGTTGCGCCCGGCGAGATCATCGCCCTGGTGGGACGCACCGGCGCGGGCAAGAGCACCCTGATGAGCCTGCTCCTGCGCTTCTACGATATCACCGCGGGCAGCATCCTGGTCGACGGCCATGACATCCGGCAGGTGAAGATCGAAAGCCTGCGCCGGCAGATGGCGGTCGTGCCCCAGGAAGTGACCCTGTTCCGGGGAACGGTCAAAGAGAACATCGCTTACGGCAGGCCCGAAGCGTCCGAAGAGGAGATCGTTTCCGCGGCCAAGCTTGCCAACGCCCACAATTTTATCGCGGGCTTCCCTGCCGGCTATGAGACCCAGGTGGGAGACCGGGGCTCCCGGCTCTCCGGCGGAGAACGCCAGAGGGTCGCGATCGCGCGCGCCATCCTGCGCGACCCTCGCATCCTGATCCTGGACGAAGCCACCTCCTCCCTGGACGCTGAAACGGAGTCCTTGATCCGGGAAGCCCTGGAGAGACTGATGAAAGGCCGGACCACCTTCATCATCGCCCACCGCCTCTATACCGTGGAGCACGCGAACCGCATCGTGGTCATCGACAATGGAAAAATAGCTGAGGCCGGGCCGCACTCCGAGCTTCTGGCCAAAGGCGGCCTCTACAAATATCTCTACGAGATCCAGTTCAAGAACAAGCCATGATCATTTTTCTTATATTCCTCCGCTTCTGCTTCAGGATCATTTTTTACGCGCCGGTCCAGGTCGCGCTTTCGCTGATGTACTTTGCGGGATGGATCACCCAAGCCGTTGCCAGGAAGACCAAACTCAGAAAAGCCGTGATCGAGAACGTAAAAACACTTCTGCCCCAGAGCAATGCCCCGCAAATCGCGGATAAACTCATAAGGAATACCGCCTATGCGATATTTGAGTTGTTGTGCGTGCCTTTTTTCAACAAAAAGCATCTCCAGTCCATAATAAAGGTTGAGGGTGCGCCACACCTTGACCAAGGCCTAAAAGCGGGTAAGGGAGTTATCCTTATCACCCTCCATGCTGGAAATTATGAAATTATCCCTGCTGCCCTGGCTAACTGTGGATATACCATCAACACCATTGCCCGCAACACGCCGGATCCGATCTTTGACCTTCTCAACCATTCCCGCACCCAGGGCGGGGCCAGGGTCATCAATGTGGCAGAAGAAGACATGTACCGGGAAACGCTCAGCCACCTGAACAAGAATGAGGTCGTGGGTATCTTGGCCGATACCGGCGCGCTGGAGGGCCGGCATGAATTCATCGATTTCCTGGGCAAAAAAGTCCCGGTTGCCACCGGCTGGTTGACGCTGGCCCAGAGGTCGCAAGCCGCGGTGATCCCCATTCTGGTCAAAAAAGAAGGAAGGAAAAATACAGTGACGCTCTATGCCCCCATCAAGATCACCAGGCACAACCGCAGCCAAGCCATGCAAGAAGCCGGTCAGGTCTTTGAGAACTTTATCCGCCAAAACCCCGAGCAATGGTTAATTTTTCTGAACTCCTATGAAACAAAAAGGATGGTCAAGGGGGAATGAAAGTAAAGCGAGTCACCCTCTCCCTTTGGGAGAGGGTGCGGTTCTTAAGCGGGTCGGGTGAGGGCATTAATCTGCCCTTGATCCTGATCGCGCTGTCGGCCATCCTCTTCTTCTTTAAGCTCGGCAGCTTTTCACTTTACGACGCGGCGGAGACCACCTACGGTGAGTTCATAAAACAGATCCGGCTCACCGGCGACTGGGTCAGCATGCATTACAACGGAGAGGTCATCTTTGACAAGCCCCCGCTCTATTTCTGGCTGGCGGCCCTCATGACCTATATGTTCGGGTTCAACGAGTTCGCCATCCGCTTCTGGGCCGCGCTCTCCGGGGTCCTGACGGTAGTCGCCACCTTTTACCTCGGCCAGGCGTTCTACGGCCGCAGGGTCGGGTTCCTGTCCGGCATCATCGCCATGACCGCCTTCCAGTTCATGATCCAGTCGCGCATTGCCGAGCTGGACATCCTGCTTACCCTGCTTCTGACCTCGGCCTTCCTGTTCTTCTGGCAGGGATACCATACCCGAAAACCGCACTTCTACTGGCTGTTCTACGCCTGCCTGGCGCTGGCAACCCTGGTCAAAGGGCTCATCGGGGTCGCGCTGCCAGGCACGGCCATCTTCCTTTTCCTGCTTTTGCGTAAAGAGCTTCACCGCATCCGGGAAATGCAGGTCCTGCCGGGGGCAGCCATCGTGCTGCTTATCGGTTCTCCCTGGTACATCGCGGAATGGGCACGGCACGGGAGCGAATTCACGGAATTCGTGCTGGGGTTCCTGTTCCTTTCCCGCTTCAAAGGGGTGGTGGCCGGCCATCCCGGCCCCTGGTATTATTATTTCTTCGCCCTGCTGCTGGGCTTCGCTCCCTGGTCGCACTTTTTGCCCTACTCTTTCTGGCGTACGATCAAGGAGCGCGCCAACCCGGCCGCCTTGCTGTCCCTTTGCTACATCATCCCGGTCTTCGTCGTCTTTTCCGTGGCCAAGACCAAGCTCCCCAACTACATGCTTCCCCTCTATCCCTTCCTGGCGATCATGGTGGCCAAGCTCTGGCATGATTTCGCCGAAGAGCATCAGGAACACCTGCGCAGGGGTATGTCCACCGCCAACCTCCTGCTCGCGGCAGTGGCCGCCCTGCTTATTATCGGGTTCGCGATGGCCGCCACTAATTATCAGGGGCAGTACGAGGAATTCCTTCCGCGCTTGCTCCTGCTCGCCGGCGTGCTCATCGCCGGCTCCCTGACCTCCATCGTCGCCTATTTTATGCGTTCATACCGGATATCCTTTGCGGCCCTGCCCGCCATGGTTTTTGCTATCGCCCTGATCCTGACCACCTTGATCCTGCCCGGCGTGGACGAGCTCAAGGGCGCGAAACCGCTGGGCAAAGAGCTCGAGCAGATCATCGAGCCCGGACAGAAGATCGCCGCTTACCAGGTGGGGAACCGGCCCAGCGTGGTCCTGCACAGCCCGGGACCGGTCCAGTTCCTGGAGACAAAGGATGAGCTGAACTTCTTCCTTTTAAAAAGGCGGGGTTATGTCTTTACAACCGACCAGGAATATGAAAAGATTAGGAGATCCCTGGTCCGGGGGACCGCGATCCTGAGCAAGAAAGGAGACCTTTTGGTCATTTACAAGCCATGAAAAAGCCGGAATTATCGGTCATCGTGCCCACTTTCAATGAAAGCAAGAACATCGAGACCCTGGCCATCCGGGTGTTCGATTCCCTTAAACAGGCCGGCATTGACGGGGAATTGATCGTGGTCGATGACAGCTCGCCCGACGGCACTGCCGAACTGGCAAAGAACCTCTCCAAGTCCTACCCGGTGCGTGTTTATATCCGGCCGGAACGCATCGGCCCCGGCCCGGCCATTATTGACGGTATTCGCCTGGCGGACGCCCCCATTGCCTGTGTTATGGACGCGGACCTGAGCCATCCCCCGGAGGCCTTGCCCCAAATGTACAAGCTGATCCAGGACGGCAAAGCCCTTTTGGTCATCGGCAGCCGGCACACCCGCGGAGGCGGGACATCCGAATGGATCTGGTATCGCAAGTTCTTTTCCTGGGGCGCCCGCACGCTCGGCAAATTCCTCACCCCGGTCAGGGACCTGACCTCCGGCTACTTCATGTTCGATAAAAAGATCATGGATAACGTGGTGATCGATCCCATCGGCTGCAAGGTCGGCCTGGAGCTCATGGTCAAGGGGGACCACCGCGGCAAGGTGGCCGAGCACCCCATCATCTTCACCGAGCGCGCCGCGGGCGAAAGCAAGATGGGTTGGCGCGAGACATCCCAGTACCTCCAGCATCTGACCGCCCTCACCCTTTATAAACTAGCCAAAAAATTCAGGAAAAAATGACCGACCTTTCCATCATCATTGTTAACCATAACAATGAGAGATTCTTAAAGGATTGCTTAAGCTCGGCCTACAACACACCCAAAAAGATCGGCCTCGAGGTCATCTTCATAGACAACAATTCCAGCGATAATTCTCTCGAGCTGGTCACCCGGGAATTCCCCCAAGTCAAGATAATTAAGAACCAGAAAAATCTGGGGTTCTGCAAAGCCAATAATCAGGGGCTAAAAATCTATCAGGGCAGGTACGCCCTTCTCCTGAACGCGGACACGGTCACCAAGCACGGCGCCCTGGACCGGCTGGTCGAATTCATGGATGCGAACCCCAAGATCGGAGCCTGCGGCCCCCTGCTTCTCAATCCCGACGGGACCCCCCAGCATCAGGGAGGCCTGTTCAACCGCAAGTTCTGGCTTTCCAAAGACGCCCTGGCGGTCGATTACGTGATCGGCGCCTGCCTGATGGTGCGCAGGGAAGCCATTGACCGGGTCGGGGGCCTGGACGAGAACTTTTTCTTCTCCAATGACGACCTGGACTGGTGCCGGCGGATCAGGAAGGCCGGCTGGCGGGTCTTTTTCTTCCCCAGGGCGGAAGTAACGCATTATGGCGGCTACACCACCAGGCTCTTCAGCCAAAAAGCCTTCGTGGAAGGCTTTCGTGGAGGTCTTTATTTCTGCAAAAAGCACTATGGCGGCCCGGCTTACCAGGTTTACCGCTATCTGTTGGCTTTATTCATGCTCCCGGCGGTCTTCACCGCTGCTCTTCTATATCCCCTTCTGAAGAACAAAAAGAAGCTCAATGCTTTCCTGCAAGTCCTGGGGATCGCGCTCAGGGGAGACATCTACCCGGACTATGGGAACCCGCGCATCCTGCTGGTCAGCAACGGCCACGCCGAGGACCTGACCGCGGCCGCGATCGGAGCCCAGCTGCGTCAAGCAAGACCACAGATGGACATCCGGGCGCTTCCCCTGGTGGGGCTGGGAAAAGCCTATGACAAGAACGGCATTGAGAACCTGGGGATCAAAAAGATCATTCCCAGCGGCGGTTTTGCAAAAGAAGGGATGAGATACCTGTTCAGGGACCTAATCGCCGGCCTCCTCGGCTCGCTTTTTCGGCAGATCTTGATCCTACGTAACGAGTCCAAGAGGACGGACCTGGTCGTTTGCATGGGGGACGTTTTCCTGGTGGCCCTCTGCGGCTTTTTCACCGGCAAACCCATCATTTTCATTGACGGGCCGAATTCGATCCGGATCAAGGAGTACTTCCCTGTCGAAAGATGGCTCATGGGCAGCTTCTGCCGCAAGATCATCGTCCAGGATAAGGAGACCGCTGAATATCTACAGAAAAAAGGACTTCCCGGCCTTTACCTGGGCACCTGGGTCATGGATTATGTCCCGGTCGCCGGAGAGGACTTCGGGATCGCCCAGGACAGAACGGTCATCGGGATCCTCCCGGGCACGCGCCAGGAAGCCTACGCCAATCTGGGCCTGATCCTTGAGGTTTTCGATCGCATGTACAGATCTGACAACAAGCTGGTCGGTCTGATCGCCTCGACGCTGGAGCATGAGAAGATAAAGGTGCAGAGCTGGGAACTTTCTGGCGACCAGCTGAGATCGAAAAGCGGCGCGACCGCTCTGATCGCGCAAGGGAAGTTCGGTGATGTCTGCGTCCGCTCAAAGCTCGTCATCGGGCTGGCAGGCATTGCCAACGAGCAGGCAGTGGGCTTTGGCACGCCGGTGGTCTGCTTCCCCGGCCACGGGCCGCAGACCACCCTGCGCCGCTTCAAAGAGATCCACAAGATCACCGGGGATTCCATGGCGATACTGAGCGGCAGCACGGAAGAAATAGCCCGCCAGACCCTGGACATCCTTAACGACCCGCGCCGCCTGGCAAAAATGAAGGATATCGGGCTGAAAAGCAAGCCGGACCGGGGTGCGGTGCCGCGCATCGCTTCCCTGATCTCAGACCTGCTCTCCTCTTCAATTTCGGCCGGAAAACTGCTATAATAGACCAGGTAAAAACACGGTCCAAGCCCGTTTTTTCCCCGTAATAATAGAAGAAGATCAGATATGGAACGATTGAACATCCTGACCATACCCAAATGGTACCCTTCGGAGGTCCATTCGAAATCCGGGATATTTGTCGAGGATCTCGCCAAAGCCCTGAGCCTGCGGCATAACGTGACCGTCCTCTTTGTCTATCCATCACCCCATAAGATCAAGAGTTTCCATGAGGTCCAGATCGAGGAAAAGGATGGGCTGAGAGTGATCAGGGCCAGGTACCGCAGCTTCATCCCCCTGCCCGGCATACTTGAGGCCGCCCTCTTCAACTGGTGGACGGAGCGCATCTTTAGAAAGGTCCTGGCCCCCACCTATAAGCCGGACATCATCCATGCCCATGTTTACCGGGCCGGCCCCTCCGCCCTCAAGATCGGGAGGTTGACCAAAGCCCCCGTGATCCTTTCTGAACATTCCCTGGAGCTCCTTGCCCAGCAAGAGTTGACCCTGGAATTCCGGATTTTTGCCCGCCGCATCCTCGAAAGGTTCTCCCGAATACTGCCGGTAAGCGAACCCCTGAAAAAAGAGATGCAAAAGCTGGCTCCAAAAGCCAGATACACCGTGGTCCCGAACGCGGTCAACACCGAGCTGTTCCACCCCGCTTCGCCTAAAAATAGAAAAGACCAGCGCTTAAAAAGGATCCTTACCGTATCCCTGCTGATGCCGGTAAAAGGAATTCCAGACCTCCTGAAAGCCCTGAGCCTGCTCAAAGAAAAGCGCCAGGACTTCATTCTGGACATCGTTGGGGACGGCGCGGGCAGAAAAAAACTTGAGGCGCTGGCTGACGCTTGCAAGCTCAACGGCCAGGTCAATTTCCACGGCCTGCGCTCAAGGCCCGAAGTGGCCCGGTTCATGCGCGAGTGCGACTTCTTCGTGTTCCCGAGCCGGATGGAAACCTTTGGCTGTGTCCTTATCGAAGCCATGGCCTGCGGAAAACCCATCGTGGCCACGCGGGCAGGGAACATCCCGGAGCTGGTAAAAGATGGTACCGGGATACTGGTCCCTGCCAAAGATCCCCCTGCCCTGCAGGCAGCCATAAACCAGATGCTTGACAGGTCCGGGGACTATTCTCCGGAAAAGATCGCAAGCTACGCCAGGGACAACTTCAGCTATCAGGCGGTCACCGATCGCCTCGGTCTAATCTACCGGGAAGTCTTAAAAGAGCAGGCCGGGCAATGATAATCTTCATCCCCCATCATGTTCCGCTGAAGCGGCAGGCGAATCAGGGCTCTTTTGTCAGGGTCCGCAGCCTGGTCTCTTTTGTCAAAAGCATCCCCAACAGCAGTGTTTTGATCCCTTCCCGGCTGTGCTTCGATTATGTCTCGGGCATGCTCATCATCCTGGCAAAGATCCGCTTCAGCCGCAACAAGATAATCCTTTTCAGCTACCCCAACCTGCCTTTCTTTGACACCAACATCATCAACTATTTCTTTTTCAACATCTTCATCGCTTTGGTCAAAGGGCTCTGCGTCAAGATGAAAAAGAAGATCATCCTGGACGCGGACGATGTCCCCAGCATCAGCGAATCATTTCTGCGCCAGTGGCCCCTATCCCAGAAACGCCTGCAGAGACTAAAGGCCATGGAAAAGAAGCTCTTCGACGCCGCGGACGTCATCTGGGTCATCACCGAGAACCAGGCCCGGGTCATGAGCGAAAGGTATGCGATCGACCCGGACAAGTTCGTGACCGCGCCCAACGGGAACTCTCGTTCGGACACGCAGCCCAGCCTTCCGCAGGACGGAAGCATCCGGTTCGTGTTTGCGGGCGCGTTCTTTCTGGGCGGGATAAAAGAGATGATCGATTCCTTTGCCCGGCTGCGCACCGAGCGCCAGGCCGAGCTTTACCTCATGGGCCCGTATTCGGAGTGGCTCAAGTCCTACCTTAAAGAGCTTAATAACCCCCACATCAAGTTCCTGGGCAGCCTGGACTCCCGTTCCTGCGAGGAGGTCGTGCGCTCCTGCCACGTCGGCATCCTCTGCTACGATCCAGCTGAAAAATACTGGGCCATTGCCCATCCGGTCAAACTGTCCCTCTACATAACCTGCGGCCTGCCCATCATCTCCACCAACGTCAGGAACATCGCTGACCTCATAGAAAGGAAGGAGATCGGCCTGATCAGTCGCTCGGCGGACATGACCGCAGCCATGAAAGAGCTGGTCGAGAACGAAGGCCTGCGCCAAAAGATGGCCCAGAACTGCCAGCGGATAAAGGATGATTATTACTTCGATACCATCTATAATAAAGCCCTGGGCAAAAGCCTGGAAAAACTAAAGGTCAATACCGGGAAATGACCATGGACGCAGAAGCGGTCAAGAACAAAAAAGAAGAGATCATAAAAAAATTCGGCCCCTGGACCGGCCATAACATCCAGCTGCCCGGCGACATCTACACCATTGACCGGCGCATCATCGGCGACGAGATCAAGCTCAAGCGCAATATCCAGATCATCTCCGATGTCATGCGCAAACCCCTGGCGGATCTGCGTGTCCTGGACCTGGCCTGCCTGGAAGGCCTTTATTCCCTGGAACTGGCGCGGCAGGGAGCAAAGGTAGTGGGGATCGAGGGCCGGGAAGCGAACCTTGAAAAGGCGCGCTTTGCCAGGGAGGCGTTCGCCCTGGATAACCTTGAATTCTTCCTGGACGACGTGCGCAACCTGAGCCAGGAAAGATACGGCTCCTTTGACGTGGTCCTTTGCCTGGGCATCCTCTATCACCTGGACGCCCCGGACGTCTTCCATTTCATCGAGAAGATCTCGCAAGTATGCAAGGGCATTGCCATCATAGACACCCACATCAGCCTTTCCGCCAGAAAATCCCACCTTTTCAAAGGCAAAAAATACCAGGGAAAGACCTTCCGCGAGCACAGCCCCTGGTCCAGCCCGGAAAAGAGGAAAAAGGCGCTCTGGGCGTCCCTGGACAATGTCAGGAGCTTCTGGCCCACCCGCGCTTCATTGATAGACCTGCTGACCGAGGTGGGGTTCACCTCGGTCTATGACTGCCTCTATCCGCCGGACGCAAAAGAGCCGCGGGACCGCGTGACCCTCCTGGCCATAAAGGGCAAGGGGCACGACCTGTTCTGCGCGCCGCAAATGAAGGGGTGGAAAAAATGATCAGGATAGGGATAATCGGTTTTGGCTACTGGGGGCCGAACCTGGCCAGGAATTTTTCATCCCTGGACGGCTGCCAGGTAAGATACATCGCCGATGTTGACCCAAAAAAACTGGCGGTCGCCAGAAAACTTTACCCCGCGGTAACCGCCACAGAAAACGCGGAAGCAGTTATCAACGACAAAGAGATCGAGGCCGTGGTGATCGCCTCCCCGGTCTCTACCCATTATGAGTTCGCAAAAAATGCCCTCAACAACGGGAAGCACGTTCTGATCGAGAAGCCCATGACCCGCTCCGCGGCGGAAGCGGAAGAATTGATCGAACTTGCCGCAAAAAAACACAAAGTACTTATGGTCGACCACACTTTCCTTTACACCGGCGCGGTAAAGAAGATCAAAGAGATCATCAGCCAGGACCATATCGGCGAGATCCGCTACTTTGACTCCACCCGCATAAACCTGGGCCTCTTCCAGCACGATGTGAATGTGATCTGGGACCTTGCGCCCCATGATATCTCCATCCTCAAATACCTGGTCGAGGAACCACCGCAGAGCGTTATCGCCAGCGGGGTCTCGCACACGGACAACCGGGTGGAGAACATCGCCTATATAACTTTGAACTACAAAACCAATATGATCGCCCACTTCACCCTTTCCTGGACCTCGCCGGTCAAGATCCGCAAGACCCTCATCGGCGGCACCAAGAAGATGGTCGTTTACGACGACCTGGAGCCCACGGAAAAAGTGAGGGTGTATGATACCGGCTTCAAGGTCAGTGACAGCCAGAAGCTGCTCATCGATTACCGCGTGGGCGACATTTTCATTCCCAAGGTCGAGCAAACTGAAGCCCTCAAAGGGCTGGCCCAGGATTTCCTTAGATCCATTTCCAAAGGCAGTCGCCCCCTCTCGGATGGAAAAAGCGGCCTGGCGGTGGTCCGCATCCTGGAAGCCGCGGAAAGCTCCATCAAGAATGGGGGCAAAGAGGTGCCGCTCAAATGAAGGAACTCAATGTTGACAACGGAAAACAAAGCCTGAAGAACGTCCGCGTCGGCGACAACGTGAAGATATTCAATTTTGTCAACGCCTACGGATGCACCATCGATGACGGTAGCAAGATCGGCTCCTTTGTCGAGATCCAGAAGAACGCCTCCATCGGCAAGAACTGCAAGATCTCCAGCCATACCTTCATCTGCGAGGGCGTGCATATCGAGGACGGGGTCTTTGTTGGCCACAACGTCTCTTTTATCAACGACAAATACCCCAAGGCGGTCAACCCGGACGGCAGCATGCAGAGCGATACGGACTGGCAGGTGGTCAAGACCCGTGTCTGTAAGGGAGCTTCCATAGGGACCAGCGCGACCATACTCTGCGGCATCAGGATCGGCAAGAACGCCATCGTAGGCGCGGGCGCGGTGGTCACCAAGGACGTGCCGGACAAAGCGGTCGTGGCCGGGAACCCGGCCCGGGTCATCAAGTCAGCGGCCAAACCATGAGCATACCCTTTCATGACCTGAAGCAGCAGCATCATTTGATCAAGGCTGAGATCGAAGAGGCCATCGGCCGGGTGTGTTCAGATACTGCTTTTTCCGGCGGCAAATATGTCGAGGCCTTTGAAGCCGCATTCGCCAAGCACTACGGCGCGGGTTCTGCCGCCGCGGTCAACAGCGGCACCTCTGCCCTGCATTTAGCCCTCATTGCCCTGGGCATAAAACCGGGAGACGAAGTGATCGTGCCCGCCAACACCTTTATCGCCACTGCCTGGGCGGTTGCCTACGTCAATGCCCGGCCTATTTTTGCGGACTGCGACGCCGATACCTGGGAGATCGACCCACAGGACGTCAGCAATAAAATTACCGACCGGACCCGGGCCATTATCGGGGTCCATCTTTACGGCCAGCCCTTTGATATTGACCGGATATTAAAGATCGCCAAAGAGCACGGCTTGGGGCTGATCGAGGACTGCGCCCAGGCACACGGGGCGCGTTATAAAGGCAAATACGTTGGTGGTTTCGGGGAAATGGGGTGTTTCAGCTTCTATCCCGGCAAGAACCTGGGCGCTTACGGCGAGGGCGGCGCGGTCGTCTCCAACCAAAGCAGCTATATCGACCGCATCAAGAAACTGCGCAACCACGGCTCAAGTATCCGCTACCAGCATGAGGAGATCGGCTTTAACATGCGCATGGACGGCATCCAGGCAGCGGTCCTTTCCGTCAAGCTCAGACACCTTGATGCCTGGAACCAGCGGCGCAAGGACATAGCCCGGCAGTACCGGTCAGGCATCAAGAACCCGAAAATAAAGCTACAGCGCCAACCGGAATGGGCGGAACCCGTTCATCACCTCTTCGTGGTCACGACAGAGGACCGGAACTCCCTGATCGAGCACCTGAAAAAAGCCGGCATCAGCACGGCTCTCCACTACCCTATCCCCTGCCACCTGCAAAAAGCCTTTGCCCATCTAGGCTACCGCAAGGGGGACCTGCCCAATGCCGAGTATCTGGCAGAGCACTGCGTTTCCCTGCCCATGTTCCCGGAATTGACGGATGAGCAGGTCAGCCGGGTGATCGCCGCCATGAACGATTATTAAGAACGGCCTCTCTACAAGAGCGGCGTAATGCCCCCCAGCCAGGATACGAACGAATAGAGGAACGAGATCAGGAGAGAAACCACCAGCGCAAAGTTGAACCAGCCCCTCACGCCTTTTTTATTGCTTGAAGAATCATAGAACTCAGCCACGTAAGGCAGACAGAGGGGCATGAAGATTATGAACCACCTCACCACGTAATCCCCGCCGGCCAGATTATTGGAAGACAGTGAATAATAGAGGAACAGCAGAAGGATGCCGGCAAAAAGGGACAGAGCTTCCAGGTCCTTGTTCCTGGCATCGCGGACCATCTGGATAAAGGCGAACACCAGGATGGGAGCGGTCAGGAACAGCCCCTTTGAATGGTACCCGAAGGGGAACATGAAAAGCAAGGCCAGCATGTACCCCAGCAGGGACAACGGCGAAGAATGCTTGAGCCCGCCGGTGCCGCTGCCTCCGGCGAACGCGCTGCCCGGATAATCAAAGACCCCGCTCTGCATGTTGAGGGGGAGCAGGCTCCCGCTTATCTGATGAACGATCAGCAGGTGAACGAACACGGGCAGCAGGCAAAAGGAACCGAAGAGGCCCAGGTCCCCCACCCTTTGCCTGAGCAACAAATAAAGAAGGAAAGCAGCAAAAATGAACACCGCTCCGTGATCATAGGTTACGGCCAGGCCTGACAACAACCCCGCCAGCATGATAAAAAGGGGCCGTTCTTTTTTTCTTAGCAAATAAAAGGAGATATAAAGCAGGGACCCAACCAGGGCATGGCTCATGAGAACACGATTGAAAACATAATAAGGGGTGGCAAAGATCAGGCACAAAAGCAGCCATTTGAGTTTTGGGAAACGATCTGCATATTCCTTATAGAAAAGAGACATAGCAAAGGCAAAGAACGTCCCCATGATCAAAATGATCGACAACTTATAAGGATATTTGCTATACACAGATATACCCAGAGACCTGGCCGCGCAATAAATAGAGCTGAAAGTGAGCGCGAACAAAGGTGGTTTGTCCGAGTAGAAATGGCCGTCGATCCGGATCTTGTCCATGGTATCCATGCGCTTCAACTCATCATCGATGACCAGGCTTTGATCCTTGGCAAGGGAAATGATACTGAGGTATCTTGAGACATCGTTTGGCCCGATCGGGGAAACGGTCGAAAAAACAAAAATAGCCAAAAAACAGATGATAAAGACTTGTTTATAATTGATCATGATAGATAGCGGCGCGATCTGATCCATCGGCTGAAGAGCGATCCCTGATTCGCGATCTCAAACTCATGAAATGAACCGTCATACTTGCGCGCAACTTTATAGCCTTCCGGGATATCCCTGAAACAGAGGCCAGGATCTTTGAAGCGGCCGTAGCTCTCGGAAAATCCGGACCGTATATGTTGCTGTCGCTTTTTTTTGATCTGGGATACCGAGCGGTACGGATAATGCTTGAACACAGGGAAATGCTTATAGATCCTCCAGCCGATCCCGCGCGGGAGCACATTATGCCTTTGGCCAAGGTCATAGCGGATGCCCCGTTTATTCCTGAACTGGCGGATCTCGATGAATCCCGGCACATACCAGAGGATACGTTTTTGGACCGAACTTTCAGCCTCCAGGTCCCGCCCCTTATCCGAGGTGTGCAGGAAAAAGTTCATCACGTACCAGTTCACTTTTTCCGCACGGGCCTTTTCCGCTTCGTTAGCCACCCAGTTGGGGTCATCATGAAAGATCTCATCCCCGTGGAGTAAAGTGAACCATCCTTCAATCGGGAACATCTCTTGCGCTTTTTCCAGCAGGAACTGGCGGGCTCCGTCCTCGAATTTGCGGTTGGGCAGCTTATCCAGGATACCTTTGTCCTTCAAAAAGTATTTGACCTGCGGATAGCTCCGCACGATCTCCTCGGTGCGGTCGCTCGACCCATCCAGGACCAGGATCTTATCAAAATACTTGATGTTCTCATCCATCACTTCGCGAATGCAGTCCTCTTCGTTGCAGGTAATCATCAGGCCGATGTTCTGGACCATTATATTTTACCCAGTTCCTTTTTGACCGCCTGGAACAGCTGGTCCACCGAAATCTCATCCATGCAATTCGGTCTTTTATCACATTTCTTCTTGTAGCAAACCAAACAATCCATATCCGGATAGACCTTTGTTCCCAGGCCGTATAATTCGATCTCTGCCGGCGAGGTGGGGCCGAAAAAGACCACCAGCCGCCTGCCGGTGGCGATGGCAAAATGCATGGCCAGGCTGTCGGAACTGACGACTACCGCGCACTGGTTGACCACCGCCGCGAAGTTCCTCAAACTGTGCAGGCCGCCGTTGGGCATGCCGGTCTCTTTTGAGATGATATCATTACGTTCCTTCTCCTCCTCCCCGCCCAGGATGATCGAAGCCACCCCCAGCTCTTTCCTGATCCTCTTAATGAGATCGATGGTCTTCTCTGCGCTCAAAGCCTTAAGTTGCCATCTTTTCCCCGCGCCGGTATTCATCCCGATTGCTTTCTCTTTGGCCCCCAGCCCCAGAGACCGAACGAACTTCTTGCCGTACTCGATCTCGTCCGGAGTAAGGCCGAAAACATAAGGGCCGACGTTTATTCCCAGAAGCTCCGCCATGTGCTGCTGAAAGGTCTTCTTGTTCTGTTTCTTAAGCTCATTGGCTTTTTCCAGCCCGTATCTTGAAATGACTGACATGTCGAACCAGGCCGATGGCGTATAGGTCTGCTTGCCATCCTTCAGGTACGCCCCGATGACCCCGCCCGCCTTCACTTCAGAGACCAATTGACAGGCCTCTTTATCATCCTCAAGGCCGATGACCAGGTCATATTCGCCCAGGGTGTTCCTTTCCTGCCAGACAAAAAGATCATGGATGAACGGATCATCGATAAGCAACGCTTCGGCCGCGGCAGAAGTGACCCAATCGATCTGGGCCGGATTATATTTCTCTTTTAATCCCGGCAGGATCGAGGTCGTCCGCATCACGTCGCCAATGGCTCCCAATTTCACGATTAAAATCTTCATAACCCTCACCCCTAGACTCCCTGATCATTCCCTCCCCTCTCCCAAGGGGAGAGGGGAAAATAATGTATCCAACTCTCAGCCAACACCAATCTCTTTGCCCACCAGCCATTCAACTCGACGACTCCCCTCTCCCTCTGGGAGAGGGGCCGGGGGTGAGGGCATTGGACAAACATCTGTGGTATAATTCTAACATGTTTTTGCTCGTTTTTTTAATCCTATTGAACCTGTTCAAGGTCGCGGCGGCGCCATATTTCCCACTGATCGGGGATGAGGCCTATTACTGGCTCTGGTCCCAGCATCTTGACCTGAGCTACATTGCCCACCCTCCCATGGTAGCCTACGTTAATTTCATACTGACCGCTTTGTTCGGCCAGAACGAGCTCGCCATCCGCCTGGGCGTGATCCTGATCTTGCTCCTCATCTCGGGCATCATCTATCTGGCCGGAAAGGAGCTCTACGGGCCTGCCGCGGCAGGGACCGCGGTCGTGGTCTTCAACCTCCTGCCCACTTTCTGGGGAGGGGGCATGTTCCTGGTCCCGCAAACCGTCCTTTTCCTCTTCTGGGCCTTGAGCTTTTACCTCCTGGCCCTGATCATCAAGCGCCAGAAGCCTCACTACTGGTATTTTCTGGGCATCAGCGCCGGCCTGGGGCTGTTAAGCGACTACGTCATGGGCCTCTTCTTTATCGGCACCGTCCTTTTCTTCCTGCTGGTGCGGGAACAACGCTTCTGGTTCGCCAGAAAAGAGCCTTATCTGGCGGTCCTGCTTTCCTTGATCGTCTTTTCCCCGGTGATCATCTGGAACCTGCGGCTGGGCTTTGCTCCCTTCCTTTACTGGGGAGGCAAAATGGGCAGCGACATCCGGATAGCTGACAACCTCTTGAACTTCTTCGGCCTGCAAATGCTCCTGTACACGCCGCCCATTTTCCTGATGACCATCTATCTGGTGCTCCGCCGGGGCTGGCAAAGCTTCCGGACACAGGACCAGGATGGCCTTCTTTTCGCGATAATGTCCGCCGTGGTCTTTCTGCCCTTTGCGGTCATCAGCCCCATCCTCAATGTGGGCGGGCACTGGCCGGCCACCGCCTACCTTCCCGCGATCCTGTCCACGGACCGTGCCCGGAAAAGGACCCTTTCCCTGATCATTTTCTTCGCCTTGCTGGTGAACATCCTGGGATTTACTTATTACATCTTCCTTTACCCAACCCCTCCGGAACTCAAAGGCAAGGAATTCACCATCAACCAGCAACTGCCTCAATTCATAAAAGATACGACCCCAATAAAAGGCCGGACCTTCTATATCGCAAATGACATAGGAACGATCGGCCTGGTCTCCTTCCACGGCAGGGTCAGGGTCTATTCGCCGCCGGGCCGGATCAGGCAGATGGACATGTGGGGAGCGCCCGACATTAAAAAGGGCGACAATGTGATCTACTTTACCCGCGAGAACGCGCCTGAACTGCACAAAAAGCTCAGACCGCTTTTCAGCCGGGTGTGGATCGATCCCGAGAAAAGGATCTTCAGCAAGGATGCTGATATCCCAACCAGGATGCAGATCTTCCACTGCCGCGGCTTCCGGGGAGGGCAGCTGCCTTGAGGCACAAGCACCTGATCATCATCCTCTTCGTGTTCATCGCGGCCAGCTTCATCACCCTGCCCCGCAACCCGCTGCTGAACGACGACGCGGCGCTCTACGCCCTCTGCGCCAAGAACGCCGTGATCCACAACCAGTGGCTGGCCCAGTTCGTGACCCCGGGTGACCGGGAATCGTTCCTGGACAAACCTCCTCTCGGGATCTGGATGCTGGCGGCCGTGCCCGCGATCGCCGGCGTGAACGAGCTGACCGTACATATCCCCAACCTGATCTATTACGCCTTGATCCTCGGGCTGCTTTACGCGGGGCTGCTGCGGTTCGCCAACCGCAGGGTCGCGCTCTATTCCACGCTCATTGCCGCGACCAGCTTAGCGCTGGTGGTCTATGCACGCACGCCCAAACTGGACGTCCCCCTTACCCTTTTTGTGCTGGCCGCGCATCTCTGCCTCTATGCCTTTTTGAAGAGCGAAAAGCCCGGCTACCTCTATGCTTTTTCCGTTATGCTTGCCCTGGGAACCCTGGTCAAAAGCGGCTTTGGCATCATCGTGCCCGGGCTCACCGCGCTGGCCATTTTTGCCCTGAACGCGCCCTCCCGAAAAAAAATGGTCAAATTCATCCTGTCCGGCCACTCGATACTGTGCGCCCTGCTCTTTATGGCGATCGTGGGCACAACCCTGGGCCTCCAATCCATCGCGCTCGAGGACCAATGGGTTCCCCACCTCAAAAGCATGACCATCCAGAGCAAATATAATATTAGCTATCTCGGGCTGGGCCTGAATTATTCCATTATCGGCTTCCTGCTCATCACTATTTTTCCCTGGTCACCCCTGGCCCTGACCGCCCTGCGGCCCAGGCTCTTTGGCAAAATGACCATCACCGAGTTCTTCAGCTACTGGTTCTGGGCCAATTTCCTGTTCCTCTTCTTCTTTTACCGGCAGACCGATTTTCGCACCTTTACGGTGCTGGCCCCTCCCCTGGCGGTCCTGGCGGGAGCAAAACTGGCCGCGCTTCCTCTATGGCAAAAAAGAAGAAGGACCGCGCTCGTCCTCTGGGGCTTGTTCTTTTTCCTGGTCTTCTCATCCATCCTGGTTGCCTGGACCATCAACCCCGTCAACCCGGACGGCTTTGACGTGAGCGCCGCGCTTCTGCCCATCTTCCTTTTCGTTCTTTCCCTTGCTCTGATCATCGCCCATCTCTGGAAGCCGGCGCCGTTCAAATTCTCCGCATCCTTTGTGCTGGTATGCATGTCCTATGCGGTCCTTTTTTATAACACAAAACCCATTGCCGACGCTTTCAACGAGGACCTCACCTGGCCGCAGCTTATCCGGGAACACCAGGCCCGAGGATACGAGTTCTATATCTACCGCCCCCGCGACCGCAAGCTCTTCATGAGCCCGGACCTTTTTTACGTGGACTTCATGGCCGGCCCCGCGGACCGCTATTTCTGGGACGGCGCCAAACTGGCCCCCCGCCTCTACCGGCGCAAGGCCATCGTGTTGACCGACACCGAAAGCTGGAACAAATTAAAAATAGGAGGAAAGGTCATCGCATCCGATAGCTATTCCAGGCTGATCCTGCGATAATAGAACTATGAATATCTGGATATTTCTTGGCATCGCGACCATTGCCCGACTGATCCTGTCTTCGCTCTTTCCCCTGAGCGCGGATGAATCCTATTATTGGCTCTGGTCAAAACACTTGGCCCTATCCTACGTTGACCACCCGCCCATGGTGGCCTATATCAACTTCCTGACCACCCTGGGCAGGGAGAACCTTTTCATGTTAAGACTGGGCGCTGATCTGCTTGTTCTCCTTACCAGCGTTCTGATCTATCTCATCGGAAAAAAATGTTTTAACCAAAAGGTCGCCTTCTGGTCAGCGGTGCTGTTCCAGATCCTGCCCCATTACCTGATCATCTGGCTCACGATGTTCGTTGAACTACCCCTGGCGCTCTGCTGGACCGCTTCCCTTTTTATCCTGCTCAGGATCATGAAGGAAAAGGACGCAAGGCTCTGGTATCTTCTGGCCGTCACCCTGGGGCTAGGTTATTTGAGCAAATACACCATGTTCCTGTTCTGGCCCTGCCTGGGACTGTTCTTCCTCCTGTCGCCTCAGGACCGCTTCTGGCTCAGGCGCAAGGAACCCTATCTTGCCGCTTTGATCTCGGCGATCTTATTTCTGCCCGTGCTCTACTGGAACGGCCAGCACGCCTGGGTCTCCTTCACCTTCCACGGCGGGAAAGCCGTTGGCGACCCCTGGGGAGCGAATTTTCTGGCCTTTATCGCGGACCAGCTCGTGCATTTTACCCCCTTCCTGGTCTTTGCCCTTTACCGGGCCTTCAGGTACAGCCTGAGGAAAGATGATACCACCCGCCTGCTCTTCTGTTTCTCCGCGCCGGTGCTGCTCCTCTTCCTGATATTGTCCGTCAAGATCAAGATCTGGGCGCACTGGCCGTCGATCGGATATATCGCCGCCCTGCCCCTGACCGTGAATTATTTGATCGACAACCAAAGATCGCTTAAATGGTTCATGCGCTGGATCGGGGGCTTCTGCGCGCTGATCCTGATCGTTCTCTTCTGGGTCTCTCCCGGTGTGCTCCTGCACCAGAAGGAATACGCCGATAATTACGACCTTGCCCGGGACCTGCCCGCGGGCCGCAAGATCTTTGCCAAGACCAATGTTACGGCCTCACTGCTAGAGTTCTACACGAAAAAGCGAACGTATCTGGCCACCGGGTTCCTGAGACCGGGCCCGATCTGGGGAGAAAAACAATACGAGATCTGGGGCATCCCCAACTTGATCCCCGGCGAGGACGTCATCTATTTCGGGGATGATACGATTGAGTTCAGAAAAAGGGCGGAAAAGCACTTCAAGCGTACCCGGGAAATGCCGGGCGCGAGGATCTTCCTGATCGAGGATTATATCAACCACAACTACCGGTTCTTCCTGCTCGAGGGTTACCGCGGAGGCCCCGCCCATCCCTAGGCGAACGTGGACAAATCCTTGCGGCTGTGCTAAAATAGGACCAGCATGAAAGAGAAGATCCACCCAAAATATTACGATACCATCGCCACCTGCGCCTGCGGGGCAACCTACCAGATCGGCTCCACCCGGGATAAGATCCACATCGACATCTGCTCCGCCTGCCATCCCCTCTTTACCGGCAAGCAGAAGCTGCTGGACGTTGAGGGCCGCGTGCAGAAGTTCAAGAAGAAGTACGCCGGTGTTACCCCACGCAAGAAGAAACCCGCCAAGAAAAAGAAGGCCAAGAAGAAGACCAAAAAGTAACCGTTCCCCATAAGGTTCCCCATGCTGCTAGCAAAGCTGGACAAAGTAGAAAAGCGCTATCACGAACTGGAGAAGCTCCTGAGTTCCCCGGAAATAATCTCGGACCGCGAGAAGTTCCAGGCCTATTCCCGGGAGCTGGGCGACCTTAAAGAGCTCTTTGAGAAGGCGGTGGAATACCGCAGCACCATCAAGGGGGTCGAGGACGCCAAGGCTCTGCGGCAGGACAAGGAAATGAAGGACCTGGCCGAGGCGGAATTAAAGGAACTGGAAACGAAAGAACAAAAGCTCAAACAGGAGATCGAGTTCCTGCTTCTGCCCAAAGACCCCCACGACGAAAGGAACATCATCATCGAGGTCCGCGCCGGCACGGGCGGGGAAGAAGCCGCTCTCTTTGCCGGAGAGCTCCTGCGCATGTACCTGCGCTACGCGGAAAGACAGGGCTTCAAGACCGAGCTCCTCAGCTCCAACCCCACCGGCCTGGGAGGCTATAAAGAGGTGGTGTTCAACATCATCGGCAAGGGGGTTTACAGCCGCCTCAAGTACGAAGGCGGGACCCACCGCGTCCAGCGCGTGCCCGCGACCGAATCGGGCGGCCGCATCCACACCTCGGCAGCCACGGTCGCTGTGCTTCCTGAAGCCGAGGACGTGGACATAAAGATCGAGCCGAAGGACCTCCGGGTGGATACCTACCGCGCTTCCGGCGCCGGCGGGCAGCATGTCAACAAGACGGACTCGGCCGTGCGCATCACCCATCTCCCGACCGGGGTGGTGGTCGCCTGCCAGGACGAGCGCTCCCAGCACCAGAACCGGCTCAAGGCCATGAAGCTTTTGCGGGCCAGGATCCTTGAGGCCGCTGAAGAATCTGAGAGAAAAAAACGCGTGGAAGCCCGCCGCATCATGGTCGGCACAGGCGACCGCTCCGAAAAGATCCGCACCTATAATTTCCCCCAGGGCCGGGTCACCGACCACCGCATCGGCTTTACCATTTACCGGCTCAATGACGTGCTGGACGGGGACCTGCAGGAGATCCTCGACGCCCTTTCCACCGCCGACCGGGTGGCCAAGCTTGAAAAGATGAAATAAGTATTAATGATTCCCCACATTTAAATGTGGGGAATCCTATCATTCAACATGGAAATTTGGACCATTTCCAAGACCCTCGACTGGACCACTGAGCATTTCAGAAAGCACAATATCGAATGGCCCCACCTGGAAGCGGAGATCCTTTTGGCGCATGCCCTTGGACGGAAGAGGATCGAGCTCTACACGGATCACGAAAAGGTCTTGACCGAGAAAGAGCTTAAGACCTTCAAAGGACACATCCAGCGCCGCAGCCAACACGAACCCATCGCTTACATAACGAACTGCCAGCCCTTCATGTCGCTGGACCTTTACGTGGACCAGAACGTGCTTATCCCCCGTCCTGAGACCGAACAATTGGTCGAGATCGCGATCGATTGCCTGAAACACCCCTCATCCCCCATCCCTCATCCCACGATCGCGGATATCGGGACCGGATCCGGCGCGATCGCGGTAAGCCTGGCGAAGTTCATCCCCGGCGCCAGAGTGACTGGGATCGATGCTTCGGAAGCAGCCATCAAGATCGCCCAGAAGAACGCAAAGACCCATAAGGTCGATGACCGCTGCAAATTCATAGCGGGCAATATGTTCGACCCCCTCCAGGAAAAAGCGGACCTGATCGTATCCAATCCCCCCTATATCCCAACGGATATCATCAACGCTCTGGATACGGATGTAAAGGACTGGGAGCCGAAATCAGCCTTGGATGGAGGTAAAGACGGCTTGAATTATATCCGAGAGTTGATCGTGTCCACCCCTCGCCACCTGACCTCCGGCGGCTATTTATTGTCTGAGATCGGCGATGAACAGGGAGAAAAGGCAAAACAAACAGCAGAAAGTTCAGGGAACTACTCAAGAGTCGAAATATTGAAAGACCTGAACCAGAAAGACCGCATCCTTAAAGCTCGGGTCCTATAACGCCTCGATCACCTTCAGCAGCATTTGCGAAAGGACGCTGGACTTGTCCTTCATGGTCACCAGCACTTCGGCGCCGGAGACCCTTTTGGAGGTGATGCCCGCAGCAAAATTGGTGATCACGCCGATGACCGCGTAAGGGATGCCCAGCTCGGCCGCCAGCACCACTTCCGGCACCTGCGTCATTCCCACCACGTCCGCACCCAGTTTCTTCAGCATCCTGATCTCCGCCCGGGTCTCAAAGCGCGGCCCTTCCATGCAGGCGTAGGTCACGCCCGGCTCGATCTCCAGCTTGAGCGCCTGGGCCGCGTCGGTGATCTTATTGATAAGGAAAGGGCTGTAAGGACAGCTGAGGTCAAAGAAGTCGTTCGGATTGATGACGCAATCCCTCTGCCGGGTGAAATCGATAAAGTCGTCCAGGATCACCAGATCGCCCGGCCTCAATTTCTTGGACAGGGAGCCGACGGCCGCCGTGGCCAGGATAACGCTCACCCCCGCCTTCTTCATGGCCGAAACATTGGCGCGATAGTCCACCAGCGAGGGCGCGGTGTACTTCCAGCCATGGCGGTTCAGGAAGACGATCGTTTTGCCCTTGGCCTGCCCCTCCCTGACCACCACCTCCCCGAAATTGGTCTCGACCGTCTGGTTCCTGAACCCTTTGGTAAAAAGCAATTCCTCGACCCCGGAGCCGCCAATGATCCCGATCTTAGAAATTTTTGACCTCATTTATTATCCTCCCCGCGAATTCATTCGCCTTGGCCATGATCTCCCTTTCGTCCACCGTCAGGATCTTGCGGCCCTCCATCACCAGCTTTCCGTTAATGATCACGCTGTCGACCTCGGACCCGCCGGCACTGTAGACCAGGTGGGAATAGATATTATAGAGCGGGACCAGATGCGGCCGGTTAAGATCGATCAAAATGATATCCGCGGTCTTCCCGACCTCAAGGGTGCCGATATCCGGCTTTTGCATGACCCTGGCGCCCTCCGCCGTGGCCATGCGCAGCACGCGCTGCGCGCTCATCACGGTCGGGTCCTGCCTCACCGCCTTGTGGAACTTGGCCACCGCGTCCATTTCATCGAACATGTCCAGGTTGTTATTGGACGCTGCCCCGTCCGTACCCAGCCCGACCGTCACCCCCGCCTTCTGCAGCTCCACGATGGGGGCGTTGCCCGAAGCCAGCTTCATGTTGCTTTCCTGGCAATGGGAGACCTTAACATCGTGTTCTTTCAAGATCCCGATATCACTCTCGCTCAAATGAACGCAATGCACGGCCTTGACCCTTTCCGAGAGGAAACCGATCTTTTCCAGGTACGCGACCGGGCTTAAGCCATGCTTTTGCTTGAATGCCGCCACTTCCCCGGCGGTTTCCGAAACGTGGATGTGCAAAGGCAGCCCGAGCCGATCCGCCAGCGCCTTGGACTTCAGTAAATTATCCTTACCACAGGAATAAGGCGCGTGCGGGGCGACCTCCAGATGGATGATCGGGTCCTTACCCCATTTTTCATGCAGCCCCTCGATGATCTTAAATGTTTCTTCCGCGCTTGCCGCATCAGGGCTGGGAAAATCGAGGACGCCCTCGCCCAGAAAGCAGCGCATACCGATCTCTTTACAGATCTGTGCCGCCGCGTCCTCATAGAAATACATGTCCGAAAAAGCGGTGGTCCCCGACTTGATCATCTCGATGGCCGCCAGACCGACCCCGATCCGGATGAATTCCGGGTCGAGGAGCTTCTTTTCGATGGGAAAGATGAACTTCTGCCACCAGATATCAAGGGGCATGTCGTCCGCCAGTCCGCGCATCATGCTCATGGCGGCGTGGGTGTGGGTGTTGATCAGGCCCGGCATTACCGCCTTGCCCGAAGCGTCGATGGTCTTTTTTCCCTGGTAGCCGCTGCGGGGAGAAATATCGATGATCTTCGACGCGCTGATGGCCAGATCCGCCTTTTCATGGAGAGTGAAACCCTCGTCCATGGTCAGGAGCAGGCCGTTCTTTATGACAATATCCGCCTTCATCGCGCGCTTTATATTATATCAGAACTTATGCTATCATTATAGCCAAAGAGGTGAGAGAACATGGCGGACCAAGATCATGACATCATTGTGCTGGGAGGAGGCCCCGGCGGCCTGATCGTCTCCGGCGCCGCCGCGTCCCTGGGGCTCAAGGTCGCTCTGGTGGAAAAAGGGAAACTGGGCGGAGAGTGCTTCAATTACGGATGCATCCCGTCCAAGTCCATGATCCACGCCGCCAGCATCGCCAGGACCCTTAAAAAGGCTCAGCGGATCGGCCTGGATGTCAAGGTCCCTCCCCTGGAATTCAGGAAAATAACCGATTACATCCATGAGGTACAGAAGACCCTGGGCGCTTCCGAATCCAGGGCCTCCCTGGAAAAACAGGGCGTGGCCGTGATCGAGGGATACGCCAACTTCATTGACGGCCACACCGTCAACGTCAACGGGGACAGGATCAGCGCCAAGAAATTTGTCATCGCCACCGGCTCCAAACCGCTGCTCCCGCCTATCGAAGGCCTTAAATCCGTGGGATACCAGACCAACGAGACCGTGTTCTCCATGGAAAAGCTGCCGGCATCCATGCTGGTGGTGGGAGGCGGCGCCATTGGGCTGGAGCTCGCGCAAACCTTTGCCCGCTTCGGCTGCAACGTGACCGTCCTGGAAACGGCCGAGCGCCTCTTTGTCCAGGATGACCCCGAGGTCGGAGCCCTCATGGAGAAGGTCCTGACGGATGAGGGATTGAACCTGGTGCTGGGCTGCGACATAAAGAAGTTCTATGACAAGAACGGCAGAAAAACCGCGCTGGTAAAACACCAGGGCCAGCAAAAGGAGTTCGAGGCCGAAGAGGTGCTGGTCGCGGCGGGGAGGGTCCCCAACATCGCCAGCCTGGACCTTCAGCTTGCCCGGGTCAAGTACGACAAGAACGGCATCAAGGTCAACCGGCGCTTAAGGACCACCGCCCCCAACATCTGGGCCTGCGGGGACGCGGTAGGCCCTCACCGCTACACGCACATGGCCACCTACCAAGCAGGCGTGGTCATCGCCAACATGATCTTCCGCTATCCGAGAAGGGCCCATTATGACCTCGTGCCCCGCTGCACTTTCACCGATCCCGAGGTCACACAGTTCGGCCTGACCGAATCCACGGCCAGGGAAAAAGGGGTCAAGCACCAGACTGTGCGGTTCGACTTCAAGGACCTGGACCGGGCGGTCTGCGACGACGCCGGGGTGGGATTCCTCAAGCTTCTGATCAGGAAGGACCGGATAATCGGGGGGGCCTGTGTGGGGCCGGACGCCAGCAACATCATCCCCGAGCTCATCCTGGCGGCCGGCGCCAAGCTCTCCGTGCTGAAAATATCCCGGGCGATCCACATCTATCCCTCACTGGCGCAGATCAATGCCAAGGCGGTGGGCACCTACCTCGGCCAGAAATATTCCAGCCGGATCGCGCAGAACATGGCCCGGTTCATGTTCAACCTTCTCACCTGATCCGCGCTCTTGCGGCCGCTATTTTTTCCTGGTGGAAAAACTGAACAGGTGGTACAACGGGCAATATCCAAAAATGCCGGTCAAAAGGAAAATCATGGCCAGAACCCCCAGGATAATGGCCGCCGTCCCGGAGATCTGCCCCGTCACGTAAAGCGCCAGCACAACGACCGCGATCATTGCTCTCAGGACTCTGTCCAGGATCGCCATGTTCTTCGGCATGTGTTCCACCCCCTTTCTTGTTCAAGCCGCCGCAATTATAGTATACTTGTTCAGCTGTGACAACCAGTAAAAGAACAGATAAAGCAGCCAAGATCCTTAAAGGCGGCGGCGTGGTCGCCTTTCCCACCGAGACCGTGTTCGGGATCGGGGCAGCCCTTGACCATCCCAGGGCCATCAGGCGGATCTTCAAGATAAAGGGTCGTCCGGCGAACAAACCCTTGCAGGTCCTGGTCTCTTCAATGGAACAGGCCAAAGAACTGGGAAAATTCACCAGGAAAGCGAAAGATCATGCCCAAAGAAAGTGGCCGGGCCCTACCCTGATCGTTCCCAGGACCGGAAAGGTCCCGAAACTTGTCACCGGCGGAAGCCCCAAGGTCGGCCTGCGCATGCCTGATCACAGGACTGTATTGGAACTGATAAAGAGATGCGGGCCGATCGTGGCCACTTCAGCCAATCGATCAGGAGAAAGACCGGCCTTGAGCGCAAATAAGGTTAAAAAGGATCTGCCGGGATTGGACTACGTCCTTGCCGGAAAGGTCAGAAGCGGCAGGCCTTCAAAGGTGATCGACCTGACCCGGGGCGCAAAGGTGCTCAGAAGCTGAGCCTCAGCTCATAATACTGCGACTCCTCGACCTGGGCCGTATCAGGATTGTAGACCTTCTTGTAATGCACCACGATCCGGCTGAAGGGATTCAAGGGATAGGCGACCGAACCGCCCATGATCGCCCCCTGCTCCAGGGTAAGCGAGCGGAAATTGGTGAACCTGGGCTGCTGGTAGTAGCCCTCCACTTCGATGTCCTGGGGAAGCTTGGCAAAAAGTTCAGCGGCGACCGAGGCCGCGTCACTGTCATTATAATACTCATACATGGCGTTCAGCCTCGCCAGCCCGAAGGCTTCCACGCCCAGTTCAGCCACATATCCGTTCTTGATGTTGCCGGTGGCTTCGGCCGAAGAAAGGTTGATCGGGTTGGTCTCGTAGTCGGAGTCAAAATAGCCGGGCACAAAACCGCTGTCCAGCAGGCGGTACTGGGCAAGCATGGAGGCCCTGGCCACCATCAGGTCCATTCCCCAGGAAACACCCGCGCCAAAGCCGCTGCCATGGCCGGACAGCTGCGCCCACTCGGCAAATCCCTCAAAATTAAGGGGCAGAGGAACGGTCGCGTCAACACCGATGCCGGTGACCTTCTGCGCCTCGGTGGTCCCGGCAATGGCGACCCCGTCCGTATCGGTTATGACCGTCTGGCCCAGGGTCAGCATGGGATTGACCCTTTCTTCAAGCCGGACCCCATACACGCCGGACCTGGAGCCAAGCAGCCGGACCACATACTGGTCCATGTCAACGTACGCCTTCAAAGCCACCTGCTCGTTGTTCAAAAGCACCGGGCCGGTCACCCGGGTGGAATAGTTCTTCATCAGCATCCCGTGCCCCCAGGTCAGGTTATCGATCACGCCGTAGCGCAGGCCCTTCTTGCTGTCATCATATTCAACGTAGCGCAGCACCACGTTCTCATAGCCGGAGGGCTTCTCCTCTCCCAGGGGGAGATTGACGTCCGCACCCAGCCCCCATGGCCCGAGCTTGAGGTCCGGGTGCCAGGCAAGATTGCCGACCTCCCGGGTGCCGGCCCGGATATAGCCCAGGCTGATGCCGCCGATATTGGAAGAGAACTGGGTCGCGCTCTCATCGCCTTTGACCACCGTAGTCACGTCCTGGGCAAATACAGTTGAATTAACAATTAACAATGACACAATCAACAACAATGATTTTCTTATTAAAATAATCATACCTTCATTCGTCATTCGGCATTCGTAATTCGTCATTATCTCCACCCTTTAGTGTTTAAAATGTCTGCGGCCGGTAAAGACCATCGCGATCCCGAGTTCATTGGCCTTGTCGATCGACTCCTGGTCCTTCTTTGACCCGCCGGGCTGGATGATGGCGGTTATGCCGTGCTTACCGGCAAATTCCACTACGTCCGGAAAAGGAAAAAAGGCGTCGGAGGCCAGGACCGCGCCCTGGACCTCTGTTCTTGCCCTTCTTACCGCCAGATCCGCCGCTTCGATCCGGCTCATCTGGCCGGCGCCGATGCCGATGGCCACGCCGTTCTTGACCAGAACAATGGCGTTGGACTTAACGTGTTTGACGACCCCCCAGGCAAAGAAAAGGTCTTCCAGCTGTTCCAGGGAAGGCTCCCGGCTGGTGACGACCCTGGTATCGTTTATGCCAAGCTGGGCGACGTCCGGCTCCTGCACCAGCACGCCCCCACTGACCCGTTTGTAATCCAGGCCGGAAAAAGGCCGCCCCATGGCCTTATCCCCCATTTCCATGATGCGCAGGTTCTTCTTTTCCTTGAGGATGGAGAGGGCCTTGGGAGTGTAAGCGGGCGCGATCACCATCTCAACGAACAATTTGGAGATCTCAAGGGCAGTGTCCTCATCCACCCGCTTGTTGGCCGCCACGATCCCGCCAAAGGCCGAGACCGGGTCGCATGCCAGCGCCTTGAGGTATGCCGCGTGGATGCTTTCCGCCTGGGCCAGGCCGCAGGGATTGGTATGCTTGATGATGGCAACAGTGGGATCCGCAAAATAGTTTGCCGCGGACCAGGCCGCGTCCATGTCCACGATATTGTTGAAAGAAAGTTCCTTGCCGTGCAGCTGCCGGGCGTTAGTCACCTGGCTGCCCAGCGCACCCTCCCCCAGGCCGATCTCCCGATAGAAAGCCGCTTTCTGATGGGGGTTCTCTCCGTAACGCAGGCTCTGTATCTTTTCCAGCAGGATCTCCTTGCCCTGCGGGAACTCCTCCTCGCCCTCGAACTTGGCCGAAAGGTAGCGGACGATGATGGAATCATAATATTTCGTGTGCTTGAAGGCCTTGAGGGCGAGCTTTTCGCGGGTCTCAGCGCTGATCCGGCCGTTATTTTCCTGGATCTCAGTCAAAACATTCTGGTAATCAGCGGGGTCCACCACCACCGCGATGCTTTTGTGATTTTTGGCCGCCGCGCGGACCATGCAGGGCCCGCCAATATCGATGTTCTCAATGGCATCCTCATGCGTGAACTTGGGCTTGCTGATTACGTGCTCAAAAGGGTAGAGATTGCAGGCCACGATACTGAAAGGGTTAATCTTGAACTTCCTGAGCTCTTCCAGATGTTTGGGATTGGTCTGGTCCGCCAGGATAGCCCCATGGATCACGGGATGCAGGGTCTTGACGCGCCCGTCCAGCATGTGGGGGTACTTGGTGAGCTTTGATACTTCAGTGACCCGCACACCGGCCTTGCGCAGGAACTTGGCGGTGCCCCCGGAGGAAACGAGCTCAAAACCCAGCTTCCTGAGCCCCTTCGCGAACCTATCCAGCCCCTTTTTGTTGGAGGCCGAGAGCAGGGCGTAGCGCTTTGGCCCGGGAGAGGCCTTGGCCTTCTTGACGGATCTCTTCTTCTTCATTTTATCCTCACGTGTCTCCCTTCGATCTTAAGTTTTCCCTGGGCAAAGAGCTTGATCGCCTCCGGATAGAGCTTGTGCTCCTGCTCCAGTATCCTGGCCGAGAGGGTCTCCTCCGTGTCGTCCTCAAGCACCGGGACCGCTTTTTGCAATATGATGGGACCGGTATCGCACCCTTCGTCCACAAAGTGGACGGTGACCCCTGAGACCTTCACTCCGTGGTCCAGCGCCTGCTTTTGCGCGTGCAGTCCCGGAAAAGAGGGAAGCAGGGCCGGATGGATGTTCAACATCCTGCCCCGGAAGTGTTCCAGCAATACCGGGCCGACGATCCTCATGTAGCCGGCCAGGCAGACCAGTTCCACTTCATGCTTTCTCAAAACCTTCACGATCTCCAGTTCATAGGTGTTCTTGTCCGGGAATTTCTTCGGATCGAGCACCACACCGGGGATAGCATGCTTTTTTGCCCGCTCCAGGCCGTAGGCATCGGGCTGGCTGCATACCACCACCGCTACTTTAGCCGGTATCCCGCCCTTCTCACAGGCGTCAATGATCGCCTGCAGGTTCGATCCCCGGCCCGATATCAACACACCGATCTTGATCATGGCCATACCTAGATGATGATAACTTCTCTTTTGCCTTTGCCGATCTCGCCGATCAAATAAGCCTTTTCTCCCTGCTTCTTCAGGAACCTGATGACCTTGTCCACGGCGCGCGCTTCCACCACCACCGCCATGCCGACCCCCATGTTGAAGGTCGAGTACATTTCCTCAGGGTCAACCTTTCCCATCCGCTGGATCAGCCTGAACACAGGGGGGATCGGCCAGGAATTAAGGTCGATCACCGCCTGTGTCTTGCCGGGAAGCAGTCTTCCCACGTTCTCCAGCAGACCGCCGCCGGTGATATGAGCGATGCCTTTGATAGGGTAACGTTTAATGAGCTTCAAGAGGACCGACGCATATATCCGGGTGGGAGTGAGCAGCTCCTCGCCCAGCGATCGGCCGAATTCCTCGATCTGATCACGGGGGTTCATCTTAGCGTGATCAAAAAAGACCTTGCGCGCCAGTGCATAACCGTTGCTGTGCAGCCCCGAAGAAGCCAGGCCGATGATCCGGTCACCCTCTCGAATCTTGCGGCCGTCGATCACCCTCTTCTTTTCGACCATCCCCACGCAGAAACCGGCCAGGTCATATTCGCCCTGACGGTAGAGATCCGGCAGCTCGGCGGTCTCGCCGCCCAGCAGTTCGCAGCCGGACTTCCGGCAGCCGGCGACAATGCCTTTGACGATCTTTTCGATCTGGCCGGGAGTGACCTTATGGCAGCCGATGTAATCCAAGAAGAAAAGCGGCCGTGCCCCGGTGGCCACCACGTCATCCACGTTCATCGCCACCAGGTCGATGCCGACCGTCTCATGGCGGTTCATCATGAAGGCGAGCTTGAGCTTGCTCCCGACCCCGTCCGCCGCCCCCACCAGGTAGTTCTTTCCCACCGGATATAACCCGCCGAAAAAGCCTATCCCGCGCGCCAGCTTCTTGATGCGGCGGACAACTTCATTGCCCGCGCCGATATCAACGCCTGCCTGTTTATAGGTGATCATAGCTCCTCCTTCAAGCCGAGTAACGATTATCTCGCCGCCTCGGCGGTCGCGATGCCGTAATAGACATCACCGCCGCGCAGCACGACAAAGAAACGGCAATCCTTGTTGGTGCAGGCCCAGGCCTTATAGCGAATGGAGACCGCATTGTTGGAAAAATCGGACAGGGGGACCAGCTCGGCCCCGCACTTGGCGCATTTCGGATAGCATCCACAACCCGCTGCTTCCGTCATCGTCGTTCACCTCCTCTATTTAAAGAATAATTTCAGGCTTTGCAGTCTTTCCGGGACCCGGGCCGGGTACTCGCCGTTGAGGCAGGCCAGGCACAGGTTCTTGGCCGGCAGACTGATCGACTTGATCAGGCTCTTCAGGCTCAGGTAGCCCAGGGAATCCGCCTCAATGTACTTGCGGATGCCCTCCACCGAAAGATTGGCGGCGATAAGCTCCGCGCGGGTGGCGGTATCAATGCCGTAAAAACACGGGTTGAGATTAGGGGGGGAAGACACCCGCATGTGGACCTCGCGCGCGCCCGCTTCCCGGATCAGCCTCACGATCTGGCGCGAAGTGGTCCCCCGGATGATCGAATCATCGATAATGATCACTTTCTTGCCGCGGACCGCGTCGCGGATGGGGTTCAATTTGAGACGGACGCCCAGGTCCCTTATCTCCTGGCTGGGCTGGATAAAGGTCCTGCCCACGTAGCGGTTCTTGATCAGTCCCTCCTCATACGGGATCTTCGATTCCGCGGAGTAGCCCATGGCCGCCGGCACGCCGGATTCAGGCACGGCCATGACCATTTCCGCCTCGACCGGATGCTCCTTGGCCAGATATTTGCCCATGTGGAACCTGGCCTCGTACACATTGCGGCCGTTCAGGACGCTGTCCGGCCGCGCGAAATAAATATATTCAAAAATACAGATGGCCTCCCTCTCCCCCATCTGCCAGGTGCGCGAACGCAGGCCGTCTTTGTCGATCACCACGATCTCGCCGTTGGCCACATCCCGGACAAAGGTGGCCCCCAGGATGTCCAGCGCGCAGGTCTCCGAGGAAATAATATAGGCATTATCCAGTTTGCCGATGCACAGCGGGCGGATCCCGCTCGGGTCCCTGACCGCGATCAATTTGTCCCGGGTCAGCAGCACCAGGGAGAACGCTCCCCGGCATTGCTTGAGCGTATCCACCAGCGCCTCCTCAAAATCCTTCCGCTGCGAGGTCGCGATCATGGCGGCCATCACCTCGGAATCGCTGGTCCCCACAAAACTTATGCCTTTCTCCTTCATCTCCTGCCGCAGGATCTCCGAATTGACCAGGTTCCCGTTGTGCCCCAGGGCCAGGGTGCCGTACTTGGTGTCGATAACGATGGGCTGGGCGTTCTCGATAACAGAGGACCCGGTGGTGGAATAGCGCACGTGCCCCATCGCCAGGTGCCCCTTCAGTCGGCTGACGCTGATCTCATCAAAGACCTGGTTGACCAGCCCCATCCCCTTATGGTGCCGGATCTCCTCACCATCGGAGACCGCGATCCCGGCGGATTCCTGGCCCCGGTGCTGAAGGGCAAAAAGCCCATAATACACCGATTTGGCCGGCTCCCCTGCCGGGTAATTATAGATCCCAAACACTCCGCAGGCTTCTTTCATTTCAGACACGGAACACATCCGTCCAGCATGATAGGCATAACTGGTCCAGGGGCTTCCCAATGGCTTGTTCCAGGTCTTCCAGGGTGTTATATCCCAGGCCGTCCACCCCGATATACTTGCGGATCTCCTCCACGCTCTTCTCATGCGCCGCCAGCTCCTTCTTTGAGCGGGTCGCCACCCCGTAGAGGCATGGGGCTTTAAGCGGCGGACAGGCCACCCGAACATGGATCTCTCTGACACCGTTCTTCCGCAGCTTGACCACCAGATCGTTCTTCATCTGCGTGCCGCGGACGATGGAGTCATCACAGATGACCACGCTTCGGTCCTTGATCTTGGCCGGGACCGGAATGAGCTTGACCTTGGCCTCGCGGTCGCGCTCCGCCTGGGTGGGCTGGGTATAACTGCGGCTCGCGTAATCATACTTGATGAAGACATTGTCAAAGGGTATTTTTGCCGCCTGCGCATAACCGATGGCGTGGCCGATGCCGGAATTGGGCACGGCAGAAACGATGTCCACGCTGACCGGATAGCGGCGGGCAAGCGCCGCCCCCAGGTTCCGGCGCGCGATGTCGACCGAAAGGCCGTCGATGGTCGAGGCCACGTTCGCGGTATAGACCCATTCAAAGGTGCAATACTGGGTGAACTCCGCCGGAATGACCTTTCGGGTCTCGATCTGCGAACCCTGGATCTCGAGTATCTCCCCGGGTTTTACGTCGCGATCGATGCTGAAGCCCAGATTGACAAAGGAGCAGGACTCGGAGGCGATCGCCACCGCCCCGTCCCTCCTTCCGATGATCATGGGCCGGAAGGCATGCTTGTCCCGGGCCGCATAGACCCGGCCCCGGCTCAGAATGACAAGGGCGTAGGCGCCGCGAACCTTCTTGGCCATCTTCTCTATACCGTCGACAAAATCATCGCCCTGGGCAATAAGCTTGGCAATGACCTCGATATCGGAATCCGTGTAAAAAGAATGACCCGACTGCTTGAGCTCTTCGATAAGCTCGCCGCGGTTAATAACGTTCCCCTCAAAACAGACCGTGAACTCGCCCATCTTGGAATCCAGCTTGATGGGCTGGCGGTCCAGCAGGGAGGTGTGCCCTATCCCCATCTTCCCTTCCAGCCCCGCCAAGTCCCCGGCAAAGGTCTCCCGGACCAGGCCGCGATGGGTGCGGATGTTTATCCCCTTGCTGTCGTAGGTGGAAAGCCCGCAATAGCGCTGGCCGCGGTGCTGAAGATAGAACGTCCCCAGAAAAAGGTCATCAACGATATTTTCCTGGGCCGAGATCGCGAATATCCCGCACATATCTTACTCCCCCATTACTTGGATCATTAGCTCCCGGCTCCGGGGCCGGTTGTCATGGTCGATAACGATGATCTGCTGCCAGGTCCCCAGGGTCATTTTTCCGGAAATGACCGGCACGCTGAGCGAGGGACCGATCAGGGACGCCCGCAGATGGGCGTAGCCGTTCGCGTCCCCCCAGGTGGCGTCATGCGCGTACGTGACATTTGAAGGGACCAGTTTCTCGTCCAGGTCCTTGATGTCCTTTACCAGTCCCGGCTCATATTCAACGGTGGTAACGGAAGCGGTGGACCCGTGGACAAAGACCGTGACCACCCCTTCCTTTACCCCGGCCTCCGAGACGATATCCTCGACCCTTGCGGTGACATCAAGGATATGGTCGCGGCCCTTGGTCTGGAGCTTGATGCGTTTGCTCTTGATCGTCATGAGAGAAGCTTCTTAACCTCCTCAACCGCCTGGTCGACCGGGACCAGTTTGACCTCACCGCTCTTGCGAAGCTTGATCTCAACTTTACCCTCTTTCAACGCTTTGCCAATGATGATCTTGATCGGGATACCCATAAGGTCCATGTCCTTCAATTTGACCCCCACCCGTTGCTCGCGGTCATCCAGAAGCATTTCCAGGCCGGCTTTTTGGCCTTCATCATAGATCCTGCGCGCCACGTTCATTTGCTCCTCGATGGTAGAATTCACCGGCACCACCGCCACCCGGAAAGGAGCCAGCGGGACCGGCCAGATGATGCCGTCTTTGTCATTGTTCTGTTCGATCGCCGCCTGAGCGGTACGGCCGATGCCGACCCCGTAGCAGCCCATGATCATGGTTTGTTCTTTGTTGCTGTCATCCAGAAAAACGCAGCCCATCCTGTCAGAATACTTTGTGCCGAGCTTGAAGATGTGGCCGACCTCAATGCCTCTGTCGACCTTGAACTTTCCTTTCCCGCACTTGGGGCAGGCATCGGAGCGCAGCGCATAGCGGATATCACCGATCAGTTCTGCCTTGTAATCCCTTCCGTAGCTGACGTTTAGGAGGTGATAATCATTCTTGTTCGCGCCGGTGACCCCCGGCCCGATCAGGGGCACAGCAGTATCAGCAACAATTTTAACCCCCTTGAGCCCAACCGGACCGGCAAAACCCATGGGCGCCTTAGTCACCTTTTCTATCACCTTTTCCGACGCTAATCTTAGATCTTCAACTCCCAGGACCTTTTTGAGTTTGGCTTCGTTAAGAGCATGATCGCCACGGACCAGACCCGCTACTGGACCAGCTTCAGTTTCATAGATCAGGGTCTTGATCATCTTATCTGGAGAGGCCTTAAGGAACGCGGTCACCTCTTCAATCGTCCTCTGGCCGGGGGTGTGGACTTCCTTGACCTTATCCTTGTCCTTTTCCTTGTCCTTTTCCTTCCCCCCTTCCCCCACCCTGTATTCCCCCACCCCGGCCGATTCACGGCTGGCCGCATACTCGCACTGGTCACAATAGAAGATCTCTTCCTCACCGGTATCCGCCAGCACCATGAACTCCTGGGAAAATCCGCCGCCGATCAGCCCGGAATCCGCTTCAACCACCCGATACTTAAGGCCCATCCGCTCAAAGATCCGGCAGTAGGTCCGGTACATGTTCTGGTATTCTTTGTCCAGGTCTTCCTGCGAGGCGTGAAAACTGTAAGCATCCTTCATCATGAATTCGCGGCCGCGCATCAGGCCAAAGCGCGGGCGGATCTCGTCCCGGAACTTGGTCTGGATCTGATAAAGGTTGACCGGCAGGTCACGGTAGGAACGCAGGGAGGTGCGCACCAGGTCGGTTATGACCTCCTCATGGGTGGGCCCCAGACAGAACTCACGTTCGTGGCGGTCAGTGATGCGGAAGAGCTCCTTGCCGTACATGTCCCAGCGTCCGGTCTCCTTCCAGAGCTCAGCCGGCAGCAGTACCGGCATGAACACTTCCTGGGCTCCGGCGCGGTCCATTTCCTCACGAACGATATTGACGACTTTATTTAATACGCGCAGACCAAGGGGTAAATATGTGTAGACTCCGGCCGCGAGCTTGCGGATGAATCCGGCCCGCAGCAACAGTTTATGGGAAACTACCTCGGCTTCCGAGGGGTCCTCCCGCAACGTCGGCGCCACCAGCTGCGACATTCTCATGTGGGTCTTTCTTCCTCCCCTGACATGCCCAAAACAGGGGGTCATTATATCATGAAGAACATGAAATTTCCAGGCCAAAGTCTTGAGATATAACTAGCATGAAAGCCGCTTCAAACAGCTTAATACCGTTAAAAAGGGCGCATATTTTCGGGAGCCCCATGAGATGTAATTTGTACGAATCATATAGCGCCAGACTGGGATGCGGTCAATCACTAAAAATCCTTATAAGATCGATAAAATCCGGCATTTCTCGCCCCTTCTTTCAACGCAGGGAAATAGATCGGATCTTTCAGGAAGAGGTCCTGAGGGTATATGCAAATGGAAGGTACTTAGATATTGAGCTGGCAACTTTGGATCACTGGGAAGACCTTCTGAACAACCTTGCCACTCTCCCCGTAATTAATTGCACCTTTTTAAAGGATCCCGACTTCGAAGCTGAAGAAAGGGCTGAAATAATAGCCGCATTCAAGAAAGGCCTGAGGCAGCTAAAGATAATCGAAGACTGGATCCATTATCATCCGGAAGAACAAGAGAAGATCAGCCAGTTGCTCCTTGATCGGCAAATCTCTCCCCAAAACACCTAGCCGCTAGAAAATCTCCGGCAAAATGATATAATCCTGAAGATGATCATCGCCTTATTTTTCATCACCCTGCTCGCGCTCGCAGCCTACGGGGCGGGAAAAAGCGTTCTTTGCCGTCTAAAGATATTCCCCACAAGCCCTTGGGAAGATTATGTATTCTCCAGCGGCCTGGGTCTGGGCGCCATCGCCCTCGGCATTCTCCTGCTCGGCCTTTCAAAACTGCTCTACCCCCCGGTCCTGGTCTCGCTGGCGGTCATATTGATCGTGATCTCAGCCCCGCATCTGTTAACATTGGCTAAAAAGCTGCCGACACTGCGGCCCACCAGATGGGACCTGTTCTTTCTTCTGGCCCTGCTCTTGATCACAGGCCTGGAGTTCAGCCTCATCAACTGGTCTCCCCTTGACTTTGACGAACTGAACTACCACCTGGCGCTTCCCGAGATATTCTTCCGCAGCCACGCCGTGGCCGCGATCCCTTACAACATATTCTCCAATTTTCCGCTGAACGTCGAAATGCTCTACCTCCCCGCCCTGGCCTGGGAAGGCGCTCACGCCTGCCGGGCGGTCCATCTGTTCTTCCTTTTGCTCTGCACCATCACTGTCTTTTCCATGGCGCGCCGGTATTTCAACCCCCGGGCCGCCCTCTTCTCGGCCCTGATCTTCATGGGGATTCCCAACGTGATCCGCCATTCCGTTCTGGCTTACAACGACTTTGGCCTGCTCCTCTATATACTGCTATCCATTCACGCCCTGCTGGCATGGGAAAGCAGCCAGGATGACCACTGGCTGGTCCTGAGCGGTGTTTTCTGCGGCCTGGCCGTCGGCGCCAAATACACGGGCGCCATAAACCTGCTCCTGCTCTCGCTCTTCATCTTCGCGAGAACAAAAAAGATGAAACCTTTGATCGTGTTCCTGCTGCCCGGCTTTCTCCTGGTCTCGCCCTGGCTCCTGAAGAACGTATTTTTTGTCGGAAATCCCGTCTATCCCTTCCTCTACAGTATATTTGGCGGGAAATACTGGAGCGCTTTCAATATGCAGAGGTATCTAAGCATTATGAACGCCTACGGCACCCGCGATCTCGCCAGCCTCCCCCGGCACATGACCCTTGCCTGGGAAATGGACTTCCCCCTGGGGCCGGCCCTCTTCATCTTCCTCCCCTTCCTCCTGTTCTTAAAAAGGGTCGATCATCGGATCAAGCTCTTGCTGTCCTACGCCGTACTCTATTTCCTGTTCTGGGTGAACACCTCGCCGGTCAACCGATTCTTCCTGCCGGCGGCCGCGCTCCTCTGCGTGATATCAGGCTACACGCTCGCCGGCTACCGTGAGAAAAGCAAAGTGCTTTACGGGATCTTTGTGGCGCTGCTGCTGGCCACTCTTTCCTACTATCTTTTTGTCATCGGCACGGGCGTGGTGCGGGGCTCGGCGCCGGTCAAGGCGACCCTGAACGAATATTTTCAAACCGCATCCTACATCAACCAAGATCTTCCCCGCCAGGCGAAGCTTCTCTTTATCGGCGAACCCAGGGCCTACGGTTTCAATAAGAACATCGTGACCAGCTCCATGTTCGATACCGCCCCCATCTCGGTCCTGGTAAAGACCTCGGCAAACGCCGGGGAGGTCGCAGCCAGGCTCAGGCAACAGGGCTACACGCACCTGTTGTTGAACCAGAACCGGATGGTGTGGCTAAGTTCTTATTTCAATTATTTCAACTGGGAGAGCGATGCGCAGAAAGCCCTTTTCCAGCGCTTCCTGGAAAGCGGATATCTAAGAGAGGTCAAGAGGATCGGCCCGTTCAGGGTCCTGGAGATCAGATAGTCAGCGGGCCGCCAGCCAGAGGCGGACAATGGACACCAGCGCCTCCCAGAGGACCCGGGGCTGGGCGCCGGTCTGGCTGCCTATTTTGCGGGGATAATGAGCTACCCCCACCTCCTTGATCCGGCCATAACCCAGTTTCCTGGCCTTGATAAAGATCTCGCCGTTGATGATAGCCCCGTTCGATACCAACTCCAGCTTGTCGATGACCCCCTTCTTGAACAGTTTGAACGCACAATTCGCGTCGCGCAGCCGGATGCCGAACAGGATCCGGAGCAGGAAGCGGTACCAAAGCGCCTCCAGGGTGCGGTAAAAAGGATCCTTCCGCTTGATCCGGTACCCGACCACGAAATCGTGACCGTCAAGATAGGGCAAAAGCCGGTCTATTTCGTTGAGGTCATACTGGTCATCGCCATCGCACTGGAATATCAGCTCATACCGGCAGGCCGCCAGCCCCGAACGCAGCGCAGCTCCGTAGCCGCGGTTCTTATCATGGCTGACGACCCGGATCCGCCTGTCCTGGGCCGCCATCTCCTCGGCTATCCGGCGGGTGCGGTCCTCACTGCCGTCGTCCACCACGATCACCTCGAATTCATCCGCGCGCGAGCTCAGCACGGAAACGGCCGAAGAGACCACCTTGCGGACATTCCCTTCTTCATTGTACATGGGAAAAAAGCAAGAGATCTTCATTTTCTCTCGAATACCCCCCAGTTCAGGCTTGAGCCGTGATATCTGCCCGCCTTGGACATGATCAAACGGTAATTCCGGCTGATCCCGGCAAAGAGCTGCTCATTAACGGGCCGGGACAGAACAACATATTTTACCATTTTATTCTCGGCCATACTCTCTGCTTCCCGACAAGCTTCCTCAAAGCGATCGGGGAAATGGAAAGGAAGAAAGACATATCTGCCCGGGTATCTCCTTTGCGAATAAAAATAGACCTGCGGGTCCGTTCCCCATACCATGATCCGGTCCGAGGGTCCGGTCCTGGCCTTTACGATCTGCGCAACCTCCCGCGCCAGGGCCAGATTATCTATGCGATAGCGGGCAAAAGAGATCTCTTCCGGCGAATAGACCAGGTAGAACGGGTAGAAGGTCAACACCGCGACCGTTGCCAGGGTGATGATCAAGACGATCAGGCCCGCGTTAATGACCTTTGGCAGGCCGCTCTCCTGCCATTTGAGAACAGCAAAAGCACCCAGGACCACCAGCGGCGGCAGAAGCTGGACAAAATAATGCCCGAAGAGATAACGGCCCACCATAACGCTCAGGGCAGAGGAAAGCGCCCATGAGGCTAAAAGCAAAAGGTCCCTCCTGCGGTCCTTGAAGGCGATGAGAATAACGGCCACGCTCCCTAACAACAGGATGATCGATTCCTCGATCAAAAGAAAACCGATGCGATATAGATTAAGCTTTCCCCATTCTACACTTACTACCCGCTCAAAAGGTCGAAGATATGAAAAATTGATCAAAAAAGCATTGTCCAAAAGATGCCCTAACGCTCCCCTGCTCCAAAAATACAGCACAAAGAACAGGACCGGCGCCAAAAATCCTCCGCCTAACAAGCATGCCCCTTTCAACCTGTCCTTCCCCGCAAAATACACAGGCAGAAATGCAAGCAGCACCACAAAATTCAAGACCGCCACCTGCTTGATCATGGCCGCGGTTCCTGCCAGCAGGCCGGACCATAAAAGCAAAGAAAGGCAGCCCTTCCTCTGCGCCAACATGAAGCAGGCAAATGATAATATCAGGGGAAGCGCCATGAAAACCTCGGAATTTGCTGAGGTCCCTTCCAAAAACGGACCATTGGAAAAGACCGCAAAGAACAAGGCCGAAAGCAGTCCCCCCGGAACACCGAGCAGGAGCGAAGCGAACCAGAATACTGCCAGGGCCGTGGCCAGCGAATAGAGCGCGGAAAAGCCCCTCAGCGCGGTCAAGCTCTCCCCGAAGAGCCTGAAGATCCCCGCATAAATAAAATAGATGCCGGGAGGCTTGTGATCAAACGTATCACGGTAAGGGACCTCCCCCATCAGAAGACCCTGGGCGATATAAGCGTAGGCCCCTTCATCCCCTTCCATGGGCTCGGCCAGGAAAGGGAAGCGCAGCAGCAGCTGGAGCGCCAGGATGAGGAGCAATAAGATAACGACCGTTGAGCGCCTCATGCCTTGAACCTGAAGAACAGAAAAGAAACCAGGCCTGTCGACAGCAACGACACCAGGGCTCCCAGCTTAAAGCTTAAGGGGGAATAAACGAACCTGACCTCGTGTTCTCCCGCCTCCAGGAGCACCGCCCGGAACATGTGATCGGCGCGGTATATCTTCGTCTTCTGTCCGTCGACAAAAGCACCCCACCCCGGATAATAGGTGTCGCTTAGATAGAGGATGCGCGGTTCATCGGCAAAGGTCCGGATGCACACCGAGTTAGGCTCGTAGCCGGTTATTTTGACGTATTCCTTGCGCAAGGATGGCCGCCATTGATATTTGACCGGGCTTTCAAGAATGACCTCACGGGCAGGGTCAAAATCCTCGCGCTTCATCGCCTCAATGACCTTTGCCGGCTCTGACACCACCCGCACTGCCTTGACAAAATACGCCCGGGGCAGATGCGCCTTATTGAGGTAAAGGTATCCGGTCAGATCCGCTCCCTTCCGCTCCCTGACCACCTCAAGCGCCGGGTCCTTCACATGCTCAGGCGAAAAAACATATTTGACGTTGCCCATGTCCAGGAACTTGCGGTATCTTTTCAGCATCTCATCCACCCTGGACCAGTAAAGCTCCATGAACCCGCGCGGCTCCATCGACTCTCTCCCGCCAAGATGCTGGAGCCGGTAAGGCAGCAGCCAGTTCGGGCTCAGGCCATCTCTGTCCAGCAG
>Ga0209536_100001153_pt1 | contig 43680 bp, 38 predicted proteins | sample DeeMarSeWOR28_12_FD_187461 | JGI IMG/M metagenome (GOLD analysis project Ga0209536, IMG submission 187461) | Marine sediment microbial communities from White Oak River estuary, North Carolina - WOR-2-8_12 (SPAdes) (version 2) | ecosystem: Environmental > Aquatic > Marine > Intertidal zone >...
CGGTACTCAACGGGCTCGTGAACCCGAACGGGCTGGACACCGATGCGTGGTTCGAGGTGGGGACCGACAATACCCTGGCCCCCCCGGACATCACCACCGCTTCTCAAGCGGTAGGGTCCGGGAACACGGACAACGCGGTCAACCAGATCGTCACGGGTCTGAATCCCGGGACGAGCTATTACTACCGTGTCGTGGCCCAAAGCTCGGCGGGGACGGTAAACGGTGCGATTCGAAGCTTCATGACCGCTGCACCTCTTGCCCCTCCTTCGGTGCAGACGCTTGGCTCCTCCAATGTTACCACCGACAACGCGGTCCTCATGGGGAACGTGAATCCGAACGGGCTGGCGACCAACGCATGGTTCCAGTGGGGGACCGACAACACCTTCAACACGTTCACCGAGACTCCCATGCAGGCGCAGGGATCCGGTACGAGCGGCGTCCCGGTGAACGCGACAATCTCGGGCCTGTCCGTGAACACGACGTATTACTTCCGGCTGGTGGCAAGCAACTCGCAGGGCCAATCTCAAGGTTCGGTCCTCAACTTCCTTACACCGCAGAATCCTCCCCCGACTGCCGATGCAGGTTCGGACCAGACGGTATACTGGCTGGGAGCATTTGGGGCGAACGATGTCACGCTGGATGGGACCGGATCGTCCGATCCGTACGGAACGATTACGGATTATCAGTGGACACAGTTGTCAGGCCCCACCGTGACGCTCGATGATCCCACGGCCGAGAACCCGAGCTTCCCGGCGCCCGCGGTCACCTATCCGCCCAACGGGAGCGAGACTCTCACGTTCCAGCTCGAGGTAACAGATGATCGTGGTCTGTCCGGAACGGACACCGTCGACGTCAACGTAAAATGGGCTTACAACGACGATTTCAGCACCGACACCACCGGAGCATATACTGTTACCAATACCTGGGGAGTCGACGGAACATTTACCAATGACTCGCAAGCAGCACTGGTAGAGACAGGGGTAAGCAATGGTCTGTTGTTTGATATTCGTATGGATTTGAGAGATACGGGCGGACTTCCCATCAGAGCCTCCCAGGGGGTGTTTGCCCTGAATTACACTCCGGTGGCAACGTACGGCTCCGGAGGGGGTATCGAAATCCGAATTGGAGAGGACTTCAACAACTGCTTCCGGTTATCGACCCTTCAAGGGGATATGGTTTTTGAAAAAATATCTCTTGGAGTCGTAGTGGATAACGTGGCTTTTACGCCATCGGTTTCTGTGGGTACCAATTACTGGATAAAGCTTACCTTCTCAGCGGATAGTGCCGAGGTTTTTTTCGGCCAGGAAGGACCTTTTCAACTTACTAAGCCGAACCCACCAATTACCCCAGTGGACCATTATTATGTGACGACGGTGGAACAGGACGCTTATTACGATAACATCACGCTGGATGAAGTCTATTGATGGTCCGGTCTGCGGTCTAGATTGCTATTCATTCCGCATGCTTTGGAGGGGGGGCAGAATAAGCCCCCCCTCCCTCCGGATAAGCCTCCTCTGATAACTCGACCGGTTCCACGAAGACCCTGATTCATGATGGATGCGATCGTTCTGGACGGGGAACAGCGCCCGACGCTGGCCGTCACCAGATCCCTGGGAAGGAAAGGGATCAGGGTTGCGGTAGGCGCCGAAAAAGAACCGTCCCTTTCCTCGTCGTCACGGTTTTGCTCGCGATCGTTTGTTTATCCATCCCCGTATGAGGATCCTTCAGGGTTTATGGATGCTGTGATGGATTTCACTGCAAGGTACCGTCATTCCGTTCTGTTTCCGATGACGGATGTGACCCTGACGGAAATATTGATGAATAGAAGTATGTTTCCGGAAAATATCGCCATTCCGTTCGTAGATTACGGGACATATTCGCAAGCAACGGATAAAAACAAACTTTACATGCTTGCAAGAGACCTGGGCGTCCCCGTTCCCGTTTCTTTCCTCTCGACGGATCACGATGGTCAGGAAAGACTTGTCGAAACCGTTCGGGATTCCGGGTTTCCCGTCGTCGTCAAACCGAGCCTATCCAAGATACGAACCGGCATAGGATGGATCGATGCGAAGGTCCAATATGCCCGGGATGAAAGAGAGTTGCGCGAAATCCTTTCCCGCGAAATGTTCCGGCAATATCCGTTCCTCATTCAGAAAAGGATTGAAGGGCCGGGAGTTGGGATATTCCTCCTGATGGACAAGGGGGAGGTCGTTGGAAAGTTTGCGCATAGAAGGATCCGGGAAAAACCGCCGTCGGGAGGAGTGAGCGTTCTTTGCGAGAGCATCGAGATTCCTTCCCAAGCCCTGCAGGACGCCGTCAAGATTCTCGCTCATTTGGAATGGACAGGGGTTGCCATGGTCGAGTTTAAAATCGATCGAGAGGACAATGTCGCGAGACTTCTGGAAGTGAATGCACGATTTTGGGGATCATTGCAGCTGGCGATATCCGCCGGCGTGGATTTTCCCTATCTGCTGTACCGAATGGCCAATGGAGAAACGATAGAACGTGCTGACGGATACACGGTCGGATTGAAATCGAGGTGGGAACTGGGTGATTTCGACCATCTGCTCATCCGCCTCTTCAAACACTCCCCGCAATTGAACCTTCAGGCGGATCATTCGTCCAGGACCCTCCTCGTCAAGGAGTTCCTCCTTGATTTTTTCCGGTCGGGCGTCAAGCATGAGGTCATGCAAATGCATGATACAAAACCGTTTATCCACGAACTGAAAGGATATATCCGGTATATTTTCCATTGAGGAAGGTATTCGTCATGACAACGGATCGATGCGGGGAGCCATTCGATTAGGCAAATCGTAAAAAATATTCTCTGGACCGTATATGGCAGAACCATTATCAATCCGCCGCTGCCGGCACAGGGGAAATCCATCCTGTTTGTCTGCAAGGGGAATATCTGCCGGAGCAATTTTGCCGAAAAGAGTGCGGATAAATATTCCGATCGCTCGATCCAATATCGATTCTCTTCGGCCGGAATTCAGGTCGATGATCCAAAGCCGCCTCCAGAAGAGGCTATTATTGCTGCAGAAAGCATGGGGGTACATATAGCACCCCATCGGTCAAGGGGCTTGAGTTACAGCATGATCGAATCGAATGACATGATCGTAGCCATGGAAGATTGGCAATGCAAATATTTGAGAAAGATATGCCAGGAAAATAAGGAGAAAATCTTTCTTCTCCCTCTTTTCGACAATCATTCCGGAACATCGTGGGAAAATTATAATATCCGAGACCCATATGGTAAAGACCTCGAAGAGTTCAAGCAATGTTACGGGAGAATCGAGCGCTGTCTATCGGGATTATTTCTTGCCTTGGGGAAACAATGCGGATTCGGGAAACAGGTAATTATATGACGGTACCCGGCTTATGACAGAGAACATGGCAACCAAAAAGATGAGGGCGGGTAATTCGTACGCGAACGGTTCAGTAAGCGTTCCCGGCGCGATTCACAAGAAAGAGTCGATGTTTCCGTTTTATCTCGTCCTGGGTTTTCTCTTTTTCGAGTATGGCAGGCCTCAATCGTTGATTCCTTTTCTCCGCTATCTGCACCTGCCTGCTCTCATCGTGATATTGCTCGGCCTGTCTCTGGTGACGACCGGGAAGATGTACCTGAAGGACAGGCAGACTGTCCTGTTTCTTCTATTCATCGGCGAAATGGTGTTGCACGGCCCGCTCGCCGTCAACAACTATTGGGCATTTCAGGTATTTTACTGGATGACGGTAACTTTCCTCGCTTACATTGCCATTGTCAACATCGTGGACAATGATTTCAAGTATCAGAAATTAATCAAATTCTGGTTGGCCATATACATCTTTGTGGCAATCATCGGGGTATTCTACCGGGGCAGAGGCGTTGGCGGATTCCTGGGAGATGAAAACGATTTTTGCATGGCATTGAACATGATTCTGCCATTCGCCCTGTTCGGCGCAATATCCGCCAGGAAAGGGAATGAAAAGATCTATTTCTTTTTTCTGATTCTTCTGTTTCTGTTTGTCGTGATTCTCACGCAATCGAGGGGCGGATTTGTCGGGTTGGCGTCCGTGTCCATTTATTGCTGGCTGAGATCGAACAGAAAGATCATTTTAGGTGTTTTGATGGGTTTTCTCGTAGGCTTTGCTTTGCTCATCGCGCCTCCCAGTTACTGGAATGAGGTACGGTCCATTTCTACGGAAAATACGGAAAGCAACCCATGGGGGACGGGGGCGCAAAGAATGTACTCATGGAACATTGGATGGAACATGTTCCTGGACCATCCGGTCATCGGAGTAGGCCAGGGAAATTATCCCTGGAACGTCGAGAGAATCGAAAACAAGCTGGGGGTCCAATGGCATGAAAGGTCGCTGGCGGGCAGGGCGGCGCACTCGCTCTACTTCACGTTGTTGCCCGAGCTGGGAGTCATTGGTGTGGTCCTTTACGGGGCCATGATATTTTTCACGCTGAAAGATCTGAATTACATCAAGAAAGCAGCAAAGACCAGGAAGGATCTATTCCCGGGAGAAGAATCGAAAAAACTGTACTACCTGGCACTTGCGCTCGAAGGAAGCCTCGTCGCATTTCTGGCCAGCAGTGTCTTCATTTCCACCCTGTATTATCCGAATTTCTGGATTCTCTGCGGCTTTGTTGTATCCTTGAAAAAAGTGACATATGCAAAATGCGGTGATATGACTTTCGTGCCGAAGAAACTGGCAATAAAAGTGGTAAAATGAATAAACCATCCGTTTCCGTGATCATTCCTGCCTTTAATTGCGAGCAGATCATTCACCATGCAATGGAAAGCGTTCTTTCGCAGACATACGACGATTTCGAGATCATCGTCGTTGATGACGGTTCGACGGATAATACAGCGGGGATAGTGAACAGATACGTCGAAAAAGTAAAATACATCCGTCAGGAAAATGGAGGGGTCTCCAAAGCCAGGAATACGGGAATCAAACAATCGAACGGCAGGTATATCGCATTCCTGGATTCCGATGATCGCTGGGAGAAAAACAAGCTGGAAATTCAAATGAAGTGCTTCGATATCCAGGAGGGGGTAGGGTTACTGTTCAGTAGCTTCAAGCATTCGAAAAACGGGAAGATATTTCATGATATGAAATTTGAGGATAGTTTTAACATTTTCAGGGAACATAAGGTCACGATCGAGGATGTTTTTGAGTTTCGTGGTTGCTTGAATCATAACGGGGAAAATATTGATTGTTTTTGGGGGAATGTATACCAATATCTTTTTCTTGGGAATTTCATATTGCCTTCCAGCGTTATCCTTACAAGGGATTCATTAAAGGAAGTTGGCCTGTTCAATGAAGGTTACCGGGTAGCCGAAGAAACGGAATTTTTCCTGCGATATGCAAAACACAACATGATCGGTTTTATCAACAGTCCCTTGCTATATTATGAAATGCCGGAATCCGATAATTTGTCCGGGAAAAAAAACATGGAAAAATTGATGAAAAATGCGTTACGAACCCAGATGGATTCCTTGTTGTGTGACTATAACCTTTATCAAAAACGTGCCGGCCACTACAATAAGGGATTGAGCATGACCTATTGCCGGTTGGCCTATTATTATCTCTCCGAATACAGGATTGATGATGCGCGCAAATATGCATTATTCGGGTTAAGAGCGTCGTATTATCATTTCAAGGTTTTGTTCATTTATCTATCTACTTTCATGCCAATATTTATGCTGGAGAGTCTGGAAAAAATGAAAAAATGGGGGAAAAAGCGATTCATCAAAGCGATAGCCTAATTTTCCAAAGCAATGTCAGCATCAAGAAACAACATATAAATGAACATATCCCTGAAAATAAAGAAAACTCTTTCCTATCCACTGTATTACACCAAAAGCGCAGCAAGGTTTGGTTACAGGAAGACGGAAAACGACTTTCTCATCTTGATGTACCACAGGGTCTGTAGGAAGAGGTCGAATGATTATTCCCTGCAAGAGGGGATGTATGTTGATCCCGACACTTTCGCTCAGCAGGTTCGATTTTTAAAAAATGAATTTCACGTCATTCCCCTTGAGGAGATGTATTCTCTCCATCGATCAGGAAGTCCAATGGTTCACGGCAAGCCTTTCTGTGTCCTGACGTTTGACGACGGATGGAAAGATTTTTACGAAAACGCCTATCCGACATTAAAATTTCATGACGTCTGCGCGACGGTATTCTTGCCGACCGATTATATCGGTACGAAGAGAATGTTCTGGACGGAACACCTGGCTCATCTTATTGCAGGGAAGAAGAGACGTACCGGTGATCTTCGAGTGGAAGAGATCCCACATCATACGATGATTGGAACTATCGAGAAGATGAGAGGACCCATCGAGTCGAAAATCGAGCAGGCTGCAGAAGCATTGAAATCCTTCCCATCGGAGGAGATCGAACGGATCATGGTCGACCTTGCGGAAAGACGGCAGGTTGACCCTTTGTCGGGAGCGACGTCGTTTCTCTCCTGGGAGGAGATCCGGGAGATGAGACTGTCGGGAATCGTCTCTTTCGGGTCACACACGAAAAGCCACCGGATTTTAACCACCGTATCGGAAGACGGGGTACGGGACGAATTGACCCGGTCAAGAAAGAAGCTTATCGAGGAAGGTGCGGTGTCTCCTTCCTTCATCCCGTTTGCCTACCCAAACGGCAATTTTACGGATCGGATCGCGGAAATGGTCGAAGAATCCGGCTACCATGTTGCGCTGACCACACAGAAAGGATGGAATCAAGTCGCGAGGGAACGGGGAGAGTTCTATAAACTCAAAAGAATAGGGATCCACCAGGACATGACTTCAACGAATCCCATGCTGGCCTGCAGGATTTATGGGATCTATTAGGCAGAGATAACCTGATCTCCATCCTTTCCTCCCAGATTATTTAGCCATGGCGGAGACATTTTTTTTCGGATCCATATTCCTGATCTTTTTCGCATACCTGGGGTACCCGATCTCTCTGTATCTGATCGCCCTGTTTGTGAGGAAAGAGAGGACCAGGGAAAAGCACTATCCCGATGTGACACTGATCATTACGGCACACAACGAGGAAAAACGACTGGAAAAGAAAATCGAAAACACGTTGCTGATCCATTACCCCAAAGAAAGGTTGCAAATTATCCTCGCCTCCGACGGGTCCACGGACAGGACGAATCAAATCGCGGAAAACCATCGGGATGCCGGAATGGAGTTGCTGGCGATTCCCGTCCGTGGCGGCAAGGAAAACGCACAGAAGGAAGCTCTTGGTCTGGCACGGGGGGAGATCATCGTATTCACGGATGTGGCAACGATGCTGGAACCGTCAGGCCTGGAGACCATCGTTGCCAACTTTGCAGACCCCACCGTCGGATGCGTGAGCAGCGAAGACAGGCTGGTAGGGAGGGACGGGAATTCCAGCGGCGAGGGGTTCTACGTCCGTTATGAGATGTGGCTGAGAAAGATGGAGTCGAAAGTATACTCGCTGGTCGGGTTGAGCGGATCCTTTTTTGCCGCGAGAAAATCGGTCTGCCAGGAATTTTCTGCCGATATGCAAAGCGATTTCCGGACATTGCTCAACAGCATCAGGATGGGACTTCGGGGGATCAGCGACCCCGAGGCGACAGGATCCTATCTCGACGTCTCGGACAGCGCCCGGGAATTCGACAGGAAGGTCCGAACGGTTCTCCGGGGACTGACCGTGTTTTTCCGGCACCTGGAGTTCCTCAATATCTTTCGATACGGTATTTTCTCCTACCAGTTTTTCTGCCACAAGCTTCTTCGGTGGCTCGTCCCTCTGTTCCTCATCGTTGCTTTCGTGACGAATTGCTATCTTGCGTCACGTTCGAAGCTGTTTTTCGTTCTTCTTCTCGGACAGGTAATTTTTTATTCCTTTGCCATATGGGGGTGGAAGGGAAAAGAATCGTCCCGGAATATCTTGAAAGTTCCCTACTATTTTCTCGCGGTCAACGCATCGATCCTCCTGGCCTGGTGGCGATATCTGAAGCGTGACCGGGTTGTCATGTGGACCCCCTCGGAAAGATAGGCGCAATTCCATCTATCCCGATGAGGCCGATTACGGTTTGCCACATCATTTCCGGAGATCTCTGGGCCGGCGCCGAGGTCGTGGTGTACCATCTCCTGAAACATCTTAAGGGATATAACAATCTGAATCTTTCGGCGATCCTGTTCAACGAGGGAAGACTTGCAGACGAAATTCGATCCATGGATATTCCCGTGGAAATCGTGAATGAGGCGAACCAGAGTTTCCTCCGGATCGTAAGAGAGACGAGCAAGATTCTTGGTCGCGGGTCTACCGATATCGTTCACTCCCATCGAACCAAGGAAAACATTCTGGCATACCTGTCGACTGCATTCCGAAAGGGTGTCCGGTTGCTTGGCACACTGCACGGCATGCCGGAATATATGGGAAAGAATCGGAACAGCAAGTATCTGATTCTGCACAGGTTCAATCGCTCGTTGATGTCGATATCGTTCAGCAAAGTGGTCGTCGTTTCGCAGGATATGCGGAGGCATTTCACGGAAACGTTCGGGTTCCCGGGCGATCAGGTCCATGTGATCAGGAACGGTACCGAGATTCCCGGAAACATCCCGCCGAGAAAGGATACGGCTTTTTTCACTATCGGATCGATGGGAAGAATGGTCCCGGTCAAAGATTATCCGCTGATGGTGGAAATCGCCCGGGAGGTTTGCCGGCAGACGGATAGCGTTCGATTCGAGCTGGCCGGAGACGGCCCCGACAGGGAAAAGGTCATCGATCTGATCGGAGGTTATCGGTTAGAGGATAAATTCCTGCTTCGTGGTTTCGTGGAGAATCTGTCCGACTTTTACGGAGGGATTGACCTGTATCTGAACACCTCGGTGCATGAAGGGATTCCGATGAGCGTTCTGGAGGCGATGTCCTTCGGAATTCCGGTTATTGCGCCAGACATGGGAGGCTTGAAGGAAATCGTAAAGGACGGGAGAGAAGGATATCTTGTCGACAGTCGGGATCCCAAAGTTTTCGCCAAAGCATGTATCGATGTATACCAGAATGCGAGCCTGAGGCAATCGATGGGGACTTCTGCAAGAGAGAGGGTGAGAAACGAGTTTTCCAACGAACGCATGGCCCGGGAATATCATGATTTATATCGTAATATTGTTCATGGCTTCAATCCTTGAGCGGGGGAGAAAGCATGCCTGAAGAAAAGAGCGCATCGGGAAATACAATCCGTGTTGCATTGTTCGGCGGCGGAAAGATGGCGATGCATCACATTCAGGCGATTCGATTGCAGGGGAGTGCAAAGGTTGTCGCGTTAGCGGACCCCGCAATCTCGGGAAACGACGGGTTGAAAACTCTCGACAAGGAAATTGAAGTCTACCCGAGTGCCGAGGATCTTTTGGCGAACAGCAAGCCTGATGTGGTGCACGTATGCACTCCACCGAGCACCCATGCGCCGTTGACTCATTTGGCACTGGAACATGGAGCCCATGTGTATGTGGAAAAGCCTTTTGCCCTGAGCGCCCATGAATCCCGGGAGATGATTTCCCTGGCGGAAGAGAAGGGGCTTAAGATCTGTGCCGGACACCAGCTGCTTTTCGAGTCCCCTGCCCTCCGGGCCGATGAACATTTGGAAAAACTCGGGCGTGTCGTTCATATCGAGAGCTATTTTTCGTTCAGGCCGGTAAGACGATCTCGTGATGGCAGAGGCACAATCTCTCCGATGGACCAGCTTGTGGACATCCTGCCCCATCCCGTATACCTCCTTCTTCATTTCCTTAAGGGAAACAACCCATCCGATGATATCCCCGTTCAAATTCTTGCCTTGGATGTGAAAACGTCCGGAAACGTTCACGGGGTTCTTCGCTGCGGAGAGGTAACCGGAAACCTGGTTGTGACGCTGGAAGGCCGCCCGATCGAGTCCTATGTGAGAGTGGTAGGAACGAACGGATGTCTGTTCGCCGATTTCGTGCGGGGAGCGCTGATCGTCCTTCCCGGACCCGGGACATCCGCAATCACGAAGATCCTGAATCCGTATAAACAGTCCTGGCAGGTCGCTTCGGGAACGACGCGGGCGTTATTTCAAAGGTTTTTCAAAAAACAGAAAAGTTACCCTGGTCTATACGAAATCATCGGGAAATTCTATGACAGTTTCCATCCCGGGAACCCGCAAGCCATGCGGTATTCGTCCATCGTGGAAACGGTTTCTATCTGCGAAGAAGTTGGCAGGAAACTGGAGATTGTCCAAAGGGAAGAAAATATCATTGCCGAAAAAGTGCATGGTCGCCTGGAATCGGAACTATCGCCGGCCGACCGATCGGGGGGAGCAGTCCTGATTACCGGCGGGACAGGGATGTTGGGGAAAGCTGTCGCTTTTGAAGTGAGAAGGGCGAACCGGCATACGCGCGTTGTCGCAAGGAAAATACCGCCTTTCGCAAACCGGGTCCCCGGAGTGGAATACATGGAAGCGGACCTTGCAGAAGACATTGCACCGGAAATCCTGAAAGATGTTTCTGTCGTGGTCCACTGCGCAGCGGAAACCGCAGGGGGGAAAGAGGCGCATGAGCGGAATTCGGTATCCGCCACGCGACGGTTGATCGAGTCGATGCACGCGGCAGGCGTGAAGCGGTTTATCCACGTAAGCAGCATCGCCGTGCTGAGAACCAGCAGGGAAATCGGCGGTCCGATTTCCGAGGACACTCCTCTTGTCCACAACAGCGAAGAGCGGGGACCGTACGTCTGGGGGAAGGCGGAGTCGGAGCGGTTGGCGAGGGAGTTGAGCGAAAAACTCGGGATCGGGATCCGGGTGATCAGGCCGGGCCCGCTGGTAGACTATAATGCTTTTGAGCCTCCCGGCCGCTTGGGCAGGGAAGTAGGGTCTACCTTCGTGTATATCGGGAGCAAGGAAAGCAGAATCAGTCTCTGCAGCGTTCAAACGGCGGCGTCCGTAATAGAAAAATACGTCGATGAATTCGATTCCATGCCGCCACTCCTCAATCTTGTCGAAGCGGATTCGCCGACCCGGGGCGAATTGGTTTCGCGTTTATTGCGCATGCGTCCGGATCTGAAAGCATTACGAATCCCTTCCGGAGTTCTCAGTGTATTGTCTCCAGCGCTTACCTTGATGCAACGAGTTATGCGCCCCGGGAAAAAGCCCGTGGATATTTACGCAGCGTTCGCATCCGAAGAGTATGATTCCACGCTTGCTGAAGAATTGATTCGAGGCATTAGAAATTCATCGAAACCGGAAACAGGAGATACCGAAAAAATCCATACACCTACTGGAACTATTTCCTGATGGTATTCAAAGTATTATCGGAAAGCACCCGGAAAAACCCCGGAATGTTTCCTCGCTCAATGTCCGATTACCCACTCTGACAAATAAAATGACTTATATTTCCAATAAAGAAATAAGTAATATCGTATCCAGAGAGAAAACGTTCTATGAGTCCTTCTATAAAGGGGCTTATCGTTCCCATGAAAAATTCAACTTTCAAGTACCCGCTGTGTGGATCGAGAAGGCTAGGAAACCGGATTCAAGGCCATTGGATTATTGGGAATATTCATTCTATTTATTAGGGGATCTTCGTGGGAAGAAGGTTGCCGAAATCGGGTGTGGTGACGGGTGGATCACTACATGTCTCGCCAAGGCTGGAGCTGTTGTCTACGCGGTAGACGTATCTTTCAGCGGTTGCAGATTAACCAAAGAAAAATTGAAGGCGCACGGGGTCTCCCCTGGTTTGGTGGCTGTCATGGATGCACACACCTTGGCATTTCAATCTTCCAGTTTTGACGCGGTATTCATAGCAGGTGTTCTTCACCATCTGGACCTTGAGCAGGTATCGATAGAACTCCACCGAATTCTTAAGAAAAAAGGGATTGTGGTGAGTTACGAACCTCTACAGTACGGCCCTGTGATGTTAGCCGTTCGCAAGATTTGGCTTAAAATAAATGGTCTCAAGGAGTATGTATCTACTGAGGATGAAGAACCTCTCAGAGAAAACGATCTTGCTCCTTTTAATAATATATTTCAAAACGCGGAAATACGTAAATTTAACTTCATTGCCAAGACGAATCGGCTGCGTAAGCGGTTTGGCACAATAGCAAACATTTTACGATGGACGGACTATATTATATTAACGGTGTTTCCAGTACTTAATAAATATTGTACATGTATCGTTTGTCGTTTTGAAAAGTAGATCTATGTTTAATAACAATATAATAATACAAATGGCAATTCATAAAATAATATAAAAGGCATTGAAATGAATATTTTATGGCTCTCCCATTTCGTTCCCTATCCTCCAAAAGGAGGCTGTTTCCAGCGCAGCTATAATTTACTTAAAGAAGTTGCAAGAAAGAATGAGGTCTATCTCGTAGCCTTGAAACATAAAGAGTCTTCTCACCCCGAATCCGAAGTGGAGAGAGCGAAAGAAGAACTTGAGAAATTCTGCAAAAAAGTTTTTATTATAGAATTGACCTCTTTTTCCGGTCCCAATCTTCCTCTTTTGGCGTTTAAAAGTCTTTTTACAAGGGATCCCCTGACGGTAAATTTATTTAAATCTAAGAAAATGCGATCTGTTATCAGGGAACTTGTTCAAGATGTAAAGATGGACATTGCCCATTACGATACGATCAGTCTTGCAGAATATTTTCATGACATAGGAAATGTTCCAAAATATCTTACGCACCATGGGGTTGAATCGTTCATGATAAAGAGGCGGGTTCAAAATGAGCCAAACGTTTTAAAGAAGTTTTATTTAGTAATAGAAGCCTATAAGTTACGTAAGTATGAACAATTTCATTGTCCTAAATTCCATTTGAATATAACTGTTTCAGAAGATGACAAATCATTGTTGGGAAATATTTCACCAGAGTCACGTATTGAGGTTGTTGAAAATGGTGTCGATGTGGATTTCTTCTTGCCGCAAAGAGCTCATATCAATACAAACAGATTGATATTTGCCGGAAGGCTTGATCAATATTCCAATATGGATGCTGTTCTCTATTTTTGTTTGCGGGTTTGGCCTCTTGTAAAAGAAAAATTCCCCGAAATGCGATTTACCATCATCGGAAATAATCCCCCGCCGAAGCTGCTGGAGATAGCTGATTACGATAAAGGAATTGAACTGCTTGGATATGTGGACGATGTAAGACCGTATTTCGCTGATGCGACGATTTCCGTTTGTCCGATCCGTGATGGAGGAGGAACAAGAATTAAAATTCTCGATGCAATGGCAATGGGTATGCCCATTGTTTCCACAGCCATCGGTTGTGAAGGTCTCAAAGTCACTCCGGAAAAGGATGTTTTAATAGCGAATACACCAAGAGATTTTGTTGATAAAATTGAAAAATTATCCAGTGATGATAAGCTAAGAAAAAGCATGAGCAGTTTTGCCAGAAAAACAGCGGAAGAAAAATATTCCTGGAAAATCGTTGGCAATAAATTAAGTAGTCTCTATGTTCCTTCTACTTAGAAATATATTCTGCTATGGTTTCTTCTTTAAGAAAGTGAAGTTCCTGAACCCTAAGGAAACGACCGGGTATCAAACATTTGATGGGCGGGCTATTCAGGTAAATCTTCAGAATTAGGATGTTTCGATAATGGAAGATTTATTTTGTTAATGACATAAATGAAATCCATGTGGTGTAAATGGTTTTCTCGAGGATTGTTTTTTCTATATTTTTCGTCTGTTGCGCTTGGCATTGCTATTGCTCATGAACAGTGGGAAGATCTCAGACGATGACCGGCCTAACTTCGAATACCGGCAGCACCGGAAATAAAGCGTAAACTGGTATTCTTTCATAACTTATGGGAAGGATAGGTATTTCCTTATGGTGAAGCACCGGTTTCTCCTTGCATTGTTTGCGGCCATTGTTCTGGTGAACGTTTACACTGTCCGATGTTTTGCTGAATTTCCCAGCACAAATCATTGGGACAGTCTATCGGAAGCTGGTTGGAATTGCGTAAACAGATCCAATGGTCAGGCCACAATCGACAGCGGAACGAACACGCCCGACCCGGGCAACGCTTTGAAATTCACTTTTCCGGCGGGGTGGGTTGCCGGTGGGGAACCGGCCCATTGCTGGAACATGTACGGGGCCGCGAAATCGGAGGTATGGGTTCTTTTTTACTTTAAATTCTCGTCCAATTACTATTGGAACTCCGTCAGGAACAAAATTGCCTACCAGTGGATAGGCCCGGACTCAGGCAACAATCATTTTATCGGCCTGCAAGGAAGCCGTCACGTGGTCTGGGAGATGCAGGGGGCCGAGTCAAGACTCATGGGTTCCAACACCGGCTACGACCCAAGGATCGAGGCAGGACAGTGGTATAAGATCAAGATGCATGCAGTCATCAACACTCCTGGTGTCGGAGACGGTACCGCGGAAATTTGGGTCAACGACCAGAAACTCATGCGATATTCGGATGTCATGTTCCGGAGCGGGAATGAAGGAGGAATGGGGTTTGATGAATTAACATTTACCCCTGTTTTCGGCGGGATGAGTGGTGAAGTGAAGCCTGCGGCAGATTATCTTTGGATCGACCATGTGGTCATATCCTCCACGGATCCCGGGGGTGGCCCGGGACTGTATTCCAAAGTTCCCTCGCCACCAACATTGTTGAAAATTGAATAGTTCCATAGCTTCAATGTAGCAAATTACGGGAATCAAGATCGGCTTCCACAATCCTCCCTTAATCATCCTGTCTTTCTTGATCATTATTCTGTGCGTTGGCCGGAAATCCCTTCTTTGGCAAAAAAACCAACAGGATCAAAGAGTTTCCCATCTTGAAGAAAAAGAACGTCCTGTATATAGAAGCGAATATGGATGGGACAGTTGGGGGTTCGTATCATAGCCTTTTCCTGCTGGTCAAGTACATGAATAAGGATAAATATAAACCCGTTGTACTGTTTTACGAAGAAAATGCAATGGTCCCAGATTTCCGAAACGTTTGTGAAGTATCGATATTTTCACATCCTGCTGTCTTTTCGATAGAAAAAAATCTGCCAAAATTACATGAGATGGCAAGGAAGAGTGGAGTTGCAAGAAAATTGTTTTCGCTTTATCAGAAAGGGCATAATTTCCTCGGATATCATGTTCCAAATATGATGAATATTTACAGGTATTTAAGGGAAAACAGAATTGATCTCATTCATGTGAACAATTTTCCGGATTTAACCGATTGGTTGTTTGTATCCAAGTTATTAAGGGTAAAAATTGTTTCCCATTTACGGGGATTCTATTACATAAATGCATATACAAAAAGCTTGGTCAAATATTATGACAAAGTCATTTCGACATCGCGGTGGGTGTCGGGTCAGATAGAAGATCAGAACATTCCGATGGGGAATGTCGTGTTGATTCATAACGGAATCGATGTTCTTTCCGTGAAGATTGACGAAAGAACATGCGAAAAGATTCCAAGGGAATGGAATACAGCGGAGAACACTCCGGTCATCGGCGTCATCGGCAATATCCGGAAATGGAAAGGGCAGCACGTGGCGATCGAGGCGATGAACGATCTGGTGAAGAAATTCAAGGATATTCGATGTGTTCTCGTTGGGGAAGTATCAAAATCGGAAGACGATATCGAATATCTCCGTTATCTGCAGGAGTTGATATCGAAATATGATCTCGGGAAAAACATAATTTTTACGGGGTTCAGAAAAGATATCTACGAGATCATCCACAACCTTGACATCCTGATCCATACATCGATCCTGCCGGAACCTTTTGGCAGGGTTCTCTTGGAGGGAATGGTATTGCGTAAGCCCGTCATTGCAACCAATCAGGGCGGGCCCCTGGAAATCGTGGAAGATGGGATTTCGGGATTCCTCCTGCCGCCGGACAATCCGGAATTGCTCGCGGGGAAGATTACCTATCTGCTTGAAAACAAGGATATCGCCGGGGCGATGGGGGAAAATGCGAGAAAACGGGTCGAGGAAAATTTCAGCATCGAACGAAATGTCGGGAAGGTGCAGGAGGTATATGCGGAACTGCTTGGCAACGGGTAAGCACGAACCGGACGATATTCCTGGAATGGGGTGATCCTCTGGAAAACGATCGGTTTCCTTTCGTCAGTGTAATCGTCCCCGTATACAATGGGGAGCGCACCATCGGGAACTGCATCACGTCCCTGTTGGGGTTGAACTACCCATCATCCAAGATCGAAATCATCATCGTCGATAATAATTCCAAGGATGCAACATTCCGGATCATCCAGGAATTCCCGGTCACCTCCGTGATCGAGAGCAGGATCCAGAGTTCGTACGCATCCCGAAATACAGGCATCAGAAAATCCAAGGGGAATATCATCGCGTTCACGGACTCCGATTGTGTGGCCGACAAGGACTGGATCATCAACGCAGTGGACTGTTTCCGTGATGAGAATATCGGATGTGTCGCCGGGGAAATTGAAGGGTATTCTCCGTCAAATTACATCGAGGAGTATCTCATAAAGACCGGTTGCCTTACCCAGGGGAGCATCCGGTTCCTGCCCTACGCGCAGACGGCAAACGCCATATATCGAAAGGGGGTCTTCGACGAGATCGGGATGTTCGAGGAAAACTGGATCTCGGGAGGGGACGCGGATATGGGGTGGCGGATGCTTTTGCATTCCAACTTTCAGCTGGCCCACTGCAAAGAAGCGTTGATATATCACATCCATCGGTCGACGTTGAAGGGGTTTTTCCGACAAAGGATGACGTGGGGCTACGGCGAAGTCTCCATGTATAAAAAGTACAAGGGGTATTATCAGGACCGGGAAGGGGAGATATGTCGCGATTACAAGGAATTCGTTCGCATGGTGATCGGCAAATTCCCTTCCATGCTCTATGCCAAACTGATATCCGGGGACGAACCGGGTTTCCAGGAAAAAAAGTTGGCGCTGGTCGCTGCTGTGGGCCGTCGAATCGGCAGGATCAAGGGCTCATTTTTCGAAAAGGAATTCTATATCTGAATTTTTCGATGGCTGATGGCGAACATTATGATCGTTTGCCCTTTTCAAGCCTCCGAACAGGAAATCAATAATGTTGACTCTTCTCGATGAAAAAATTCTAAATTTCCTTAACAGTTTTGCGTTAAAGGTGTGGACATTTGATGTAATGGTTCAGCTTTTGGAACGAAACATGCTTTTCAAGGGAGGGGTATTTATTGTTCTTTATTGGATTTTGTGGTTCTCGAAGAAAGAGGGAGTAAATATTGTCGAGCGCCGGAAGACCCTCCTGGCCTCAATGATAGGCGCGATGTTTGGTGTGTTCACTACCGTGCTGCTGACAATCGTTCTTCCTTATCGGGCCAGGCCTGTGCATGATTCTGCCCTTGCCTTGGCGGTACCTTCCGGCGTCGAGGAGATTCTAGAGGGATGGAGTGCCTTTCCAAGCGATACGGCTACGCTGGCTTGCGGCCTTGCAATCGGGATTTTCCTGGTTTCGAGAACGCTCGGGTTGTGCGCTGTCCTTTATGCTCTGATATTCGTCTTCATTCCAAGGGTGTACCTGGGCCTTCACTATCCGTCGGACATCGTGGGTGGAATGCTGATCGGGGCGACCTTTGTCGTACTGGCAAATGTCCATGGTGTGAAGGAGCTATTATCCTCAAGGATATTGGAATTTTCCGAGAGATATCCGGGAATATTTTACGGGATGTTTTTCCTTTTTTCGTTTGAAGTAGGGAATCTGTTTCTTGATCTACGGGATATAGGGGATACATTTATTACGATATGGGAAAATATAGCAATATATTAATCAGTTATGAACAATCTTGCGTGATTCCGCTTCGACTGAAATGCATGAGAACTGGTGGAACTCCCTGTCATCGGTCCTTCTTTGCATCTCCCCGATAGGAGTATCTTCTGGACGCGGAACCTCTGGTTCAAGAGCTTTCCGATTCGGATCATGAGGAATGGAACCGGCTGGTGTCCGAATCTCCCGACGGGAGTATCTTCAGCCTGCCGAAATATCTGGAGGTCCTGTGCGCCGCAGCAGGGGGGCGATTCTCCGTCCTCGGAGTGCGTTACCGTGGGGAACTGGCGGGGGGCGTGGCACTTTACGAGCGCGACTCCCGGTTCGGGAAGCAGGTCTCACCCCGGCGCCTCCTATCGTACAATGGCATCGTACTGCGGCGATACGATTCCAAGTATCCCTCTCATCAGACTGCCCGACACATCAAGGTCATGTCCCGCCTTGCAGAAGCGCTGGCGCATCGAGGCTATGCAGGGATCAGGCTCAATTGCCGAAGCTCGATCACCGACGTACGGCCGTTCCTTGCGGCTGGGTGGGCAGCCTCTCCGCACTATACCTATATCATCCCGATTGGCGATCGGGATATGCTCTGGTCGAGGATCGAACAGAATCTCCGCCGATTGATCAAACGGTGCGAGCAAAGCGGGATGTCTGCGAGCGCCGATGACGACTTCGAGGCATGTTATCGAATGCATTCGATCACGATGCGACGCAAGGGGTTGAGCCCGTACCTGACGGAGTCCTCGTTCCGGAGGTACTTCCATGCCCTTCGGGAAGCGGATCTCTGCAGGTTATTCCATGCCCGCCTTCCCGGTGGACGTCCGGTAGCGACACAGCTTGTCCTCCTGGGGCCAAGTCCCGTTACCCACACTGTTACTGCCGCCGCGGATCCGGAGTTCCTTCGAACCGGTGTCAATGCCTTTATTCGCTGGAAAGTGTTTGAAGCGCTATCGGCAATGGGGTTTTCCGGGAATGACCTGACAGGCGCTGGAATCAACCCGGTCACTCACTTCAAAAGCCAACTGGGCGGCGACCTTCATCTTTTTCTGGCGCTGGACGGCCCTCGTGCATTGCGACACCGAATCGGCCAAAGAGCGGAAGCGCTTATCCGGCAGAGCAGATCAGGTCTGGAGAAGGCCGCCCGACGCGCAGGTCTTCGGAAGCCATGAATCCTCGCGCGTCGAACGGGGCGGAACTTCTCTGCCATGCGCTCGAATCCCGGGGCGTCGAGCACGTCTTCGGCCTCCCGGGAACCCAGAATGTCCTGCTCTACGACGCTCTGAAGCGGAGCAAGATCCGTTCGGTGCTGGCAACCCATGAGCTTTCCGCAAGCTTCATGGCGAATGGCTACTTCCGGGCATCGGGCCGGGTAGCTCCCTTGGTCACAATCCCGGGGCCCGGATTCACGTACGCGCTGACCGGACTTGCCGAGGCACTCCACGACTCCGCTGCGGTTCTTCACATCGTCGGGATGCCCGCAAAGGGTGCGGGAAAGAAGTATGAGTTTCAAGCCCTCGATCAGGAAGGAATTGCGTCCCCCCTCGTAAAGCGTGTATACGACATCAGGCGGGTCGACGAGATCCCCCGTGTGGTTTCGGAAGCCTATGACTTGTCCCTTTCCGGAGAGCCGGGACCTGTTCTGCTCCAGTGGGCAAGGGATGCGCTGGCGAGCAATCTCTCGCATCCGGTCGATGAGATATCTCCTCGACCGGTGGGGGAGATTCCAGTCAGTGACTCCCGCATAAAGGAGGCCGCGGCCTTAATAGTAGCTGCCAGACGCCCCCTTCTTTTCGTGGGGCAAGGGGCCGTCGGGGCCACCGGACAGGTGCAACAGCTTGCAGAGATGCTCGATTCGCCGGTCTTTTCGACTACGTCCGGCCGTGGTGTTCTTCCGGAGGATCATTCCCTTGCCCTGGGATTCGATATCGTCCGAAGCGAGGTCAGTATACTCAATGAAATGATCAGGCAGTCCGATTGTATTGTGGCCTTCGGATGCAAGCTGACGAATGCCGGGACTGCCGGCTTTCAGCTCGATCTTCCTTCGGACCGCCTGATTCACGTGGATGCAAGCGAGGAGGTTCTCGGCGCAAACTACCCCGCACGACTGGCAATCCGCGGGTCGGCCGAAGACGTTCTGGATCGGTTGATCCCGGCCGTAAAAGGAGTCCCCCGGCCACCGGCCGGCGGCTGGACACGTGAGGAAATCGGGATCTGGAAGAAACGGTTGCGTGTCATGCCGAGCACTGCGATACCCGAACCGGTTGTTTATGGGGTAACGCCCCCGACGGCCGACTCCTTTTTCACTTCTTTCCGACGCGTACTGCCTCGCAATGGAATCGTCGTGACGGATTCGGGACTGCATCAGGGGCTCGTACGGAGGCACTTTGACGTTTTTGCACCCAGGGGTCTCATTGGGCCAAGCGATTTCCAGTCGATGGGGTTCGGCCTGCCTGCCGCAATCGGTGCAAAGCTGGCGGCACCGGATCGACCCGTTGTCGTTATCCTCGGCGATGGCGGATTCGCGATGTCGGGAATGGAACTGTTGACGGCTGTCCGGGAGAAGATACCTCTCACCGTCATCGTGTTCCACGACGGTCGATTGAACCTGATTCGACTCCAGCAGTTTGCAAACTTCGGCCAATCGGAGAGCGTCGATATCCTGAATCCGGATTTTTCGATGTTTGCCGACGCTTTGGGGGTGCGATACGCACTTGTGGACGGAAACGCGGAAGAGGTTCTGCAGAACGCGATGGATAGCCCGGTGCCAACGCTTGTCGAAGTACTTGTCGGAGATTCTCCTGCGATCCATCTTCTGCGTGCGAAGGGGCTTGCCCGCGAGTCGGCACGGAGAGCCCTCGGTCCAGGTACGGTACGATGGATCAAGGATTGGATGCGACCCCGAAAACCCGCACGGGGACGGATGGAATGATGAGGGACACCTTCCTGGTTTTTGGTTCACCGAAAATCGAACGGCCGGAAATCGACGAAGTGATCGCATGCATGGAGTCCGGCTGGCTGGGAACCGGTCCGAGGGTGGCCCGTCTCGAGGAGGAGTTCAAGGCGTATAAAGGCGCTCGCCATGCCGTTGCCGTCAATTCATGCACCGCGGCTCTTCATCTCAGTCTGCTCGCTGCGGGCTTGCGGCCCGGGGATGAAGTGATTACGACGCCGTTGACGTTCTGCGCCACCGTCAATGCGATCCTCCACGCGGGCGCCATTCCCGTCCTTGCCGACGTTGATGCCCGGACGATGAATATCGATCCTTCGCAGGTGGAGGCCGCAATCACATCGAAAACCCGTGCGATCCTCCCGGTCCATTACGCGGGACGTCCATGCGAAATGGATCCCTTGTGCGACCTTGCGGAAAGGCACGGATTGAAAATCATCGAAGACTGCGCCCATTCCATCGAATCGGAGTACAAAGGGAGGAAAACAGGAACTTTCGGGGAATTCGGGTGCTTCAGTTTCTATGTCACGAAGAACATCGTCACGGGCGAAGGCGGCATGGTTCTCACTCGCGACGAGGAGGACTCGGCCCGGATAAAGATTCTGGCGCTGCATGGGATGAGCAAGGATGCATGGAAGCGGTTCGGTGACGAGGGATACAAGCATTATCGGGTAACGGAATGCGGATTCAAGTACAACATGATGGATCTGCAGGCGGCAATCGGCATCCACCAGCTTCGGAGAATCGAACGATACTGGGAGAGGCGCCGTACCATCTGGCACCGCTATAACGAGGCGTTTGCATCCCTTCCCGTCGCGCTGCCCGCCGATCCGGACCCGGAAACCCGGCACGCCTATCACCTCTATACAATTCTGCTGGAGGAAGGAAAAGCCGGCATCGGACGGGACGCGTTTCTCGATGCGATGACGTCCCGGAACATCGGCGTCGGAGTGCATTACTTAAGCATACCCGAGCACCCGTACTATGAGGAGAGGTTCGGGTGGAAGGCGGAGGAATATCCGAACGCGATGAGGATCGGGAGACAGACGGTCAGTCTGCCCCTTTCCGCCAAACTTACGGACCAGGATGTGAAAGATGTCATCGATACGGTTTACCAGATCGTCTCCCCCAAGGAACGGAAATGATCAGCATCATCATCTGCACATACAATAGGGATCGGGTGTTGGAAGAGACGGTGCGCAGTTTTCTGGAAAGCCGAACGGACGGTATCGACCACGAGTTGCTGATCGTCGATAACAATTCCACGGACGGGACGAGGGAGATATCGGAGCGCTATGCAATGCGGCATCCACAGATCCGGTACCTGAATGAACCCCTCCAGGGACACCCGTATGCGAAGAACAGGGGAATCCGCGAATCGCGGGGAGAGATCATTGCGTTTGTCGATGATGATGTCTTCTTCTCGGACGGGTGGCTGCCCGCAGTTGACTCCTCGTTCGAGAGGCATCCCGATGTGGGGTGCATCGGCGGGAGAGTCATCCCGCATTTCGAGATCGACCGACCGTCGTGGGTTGAAGACGAAATCCTGTGGATATACGGGATCACACGATATGGGGACCGCGAGCGGGAGATCCAACCTCCCGAAATACCGATCGGCTGCAATATGGCCTTCCGCCGCTCCGTTTTCGAGCAGTTGGGTGATTTCCACACGTCGCTGGGTAGGACTCCGGGGTCCCTCCTCTCGGGAGATGAGGACCATTTCCTTCATAGGGTCGTGAATGCGGGGATGAAGATCTTCTACTCGCCGGACGCCCAGGTTTCCCACCGCATACCGCCTGTCCGATTGACGCGGAAGTGGGTTTTATCGAGGTTCTACTGGGGGGGGGTCTCCGTGGTCGCCTTGAAGCAGGTCACCGATGACCCATTGCCCCGGATCGTGCTGACCAAGAGAGCGATCCGGAAGGTCCTCGGCCTGGTGCGTCCCTTACGAGATGCTTCGGCATTCCTGGCGGCAAGATTCGGGCTCGACGGGAGAATGCCCATGACGAAACAGGCCGATGTTTGCTACAGGCTGGGCGAACTCCGGCAGATGGTTGCGGAAGCTTTTGCGGTTCCGAAAAGGAAGTCCGGTAACGGAGGCCCCCGAAGGAGAGACGGTTCCCCTTGACTCCGGCTGCAGCCCGGACCGTTGTTCCGCATTCATGGATGAAACCGATCCGGGTACTTTTCATATCCCATGACTCCTCCATGTTCGGTGCCCAGAGGACCCTGCTCACACTTCTCTCCGATATCGATCGGGACGTTTTCTCCCCGATGCTGGTCGTTCCCTATGATGGACCGTTGAGTCGCGCAGCCTCCGAACTTGGCATTCCGGTATTTGTTCGGAGGCTCGTTCACTGGATACCGGGTCTGAACGGTACCTCCGCGAGGAAGCGTCTTGGTCATCTGTACCGAGTCCTCCGAACGTTGTCTTCACGCTGCCGGGCGTTGGAGAGCCTGATCGGAGAGCACGATGTAGGCATTGTATATACAAACACCGTGACCTGTGTGGAGGGAGCGATTGCCGCACAACGTGCACGCAAACCGCATATTTGGCACATCCATGAGCGCATCCGGGGAAACAGCGACATCATCCCGCTGCTTCCGCACCGGCTCTATTGCGCTGCAGTAAAGTCCCTCTCGAGTACCATCGTTTTCAGCTCCAAGGCTCTGGCAGGAGATTACCCGGAGCTTTCCGAAAAAGCATCCGTAGTGTACAACGGCATTCCCGACTCTTCCGCCCGGGTCAAGGGTGCCGCGCGCCGGGAAGTAATTCGGGATCTGGGGATCGATGATCATGCGAAACTCGTGGCCGTGGTCGGCGCGTTAAATCCGGGCAAGGACCATCTGACTTTCCTGGCGGCCGCGAATCAGGTTGTCAAGTTGGTCGACGAAGCGATCTTCCTCATTGCGGGAAGGGGTTCCGAGAGGTATACACGGATCATTCGGGATCGCATACGAGACCTTCATCTGGAAAAGCGGGTAAGGCTTCTGGGATGGCGGGACGACATTCATGATCTGATGAGCGCCATCGACCTTCTCGTCATCTCCTCCGAGCACGAGTCATTCGGACTGACGGCGGTCGAAGCGCTCGCAGCCGGGACCCCGGTCGTCTCCACGCGGTGCGGCGGGCCCGAAGAGATATTGGTGGATGGCGTCACCGGATTGCTCGTTCCGGCGAAGGATCCGGAAAAAATGGCGGACGCGATCGGACGAATGCTGCGGGACCCGGAGCGTGCGCGCAGATATGGGGACGCTGGAAGAAAGCATGTGACAGAGCATTTCAGCGCCGAGAAATATGTCCAGGGAATCCAGCAGGTCCTGCGGGATACGGCCGCTTCCAAGGGCAAATGAACGCTGTCCTGCGTCCTGAATGAAACTCCGATCCTCGGAAGACAAGGGATTATCTCCATGAATGTGACCGTCGTTGTTACCAACTACAATGGACTGGAAGGGTTGAAGGGCTTGCTTCCCGGTCTGATCCAGGGAGATTACCTAAATATTTACCTGGTGGATGACTGCTCCAGGGATCAAAGTGTCGCCTATGCGAAAGGCTTCCAGAAAGTTGCTGTCATCGAAGGGGAGAAAAATGTCGGGCCATCCGGGAACCGGAACAGGATCCTACAGGAAAAAGATCTGGGAGAGGTGCTCTGGTTCATCGATGCGGATATGGAGTTGATCACCCGGAATACCGGAATCGTCGCGGAACGGCTGTTTCGAGACCCGAAAGTCGCGATGGTCGGGGGACTGATTTTCAACCGGAATGGGAAGCCGATGTACTGGAACTATGGCTTTGAAAAGCACCCGCTGCGGGACCGCGTAGCGAAATTTTACGGCAGGCTGGGCAAGCGATTTGAACACAACCGGAAGGTCCACGGGTTCATCAGGAGAAGAGCCATTAAATACTTCTATGGCGTGGAAATCGACGCCGGCAATCATCAGGAACGGGTTGTGGAGTGGGTGGCGGAAGGGAGTTTTCTGGCAAGGACGGATATCTTCCGCAAGGTCGGCGGGTTCGATGAAAAGATGAGATACCACGAGGCGCATGATATATGCAAACGGATAAGGCAACTGGGGTTGATCATCAAATTCTCTCCGGAAATCGTCACCAGGCATCTGGAAATCGATTGCAGGGACGGAGGCAAGCCCCGGGACTGGAAAACGGGGGATCAATATTTCTATAAGAAACATTGGGGAACTCCCAAAAATGCCCTGAAGAACTTTTTCCGGCTGGGGTAGACGATCGAGTGGGGGGAAGATGAGTCGCCCATGACGAACGAACGGAAGCCATCGGGGGATGAGGGGGGCAATGCCAGGCTGATTGCATTCTACCTCCCGCAGTTTCACCCGATCCCCGAGAATGATGAATGGTGGGGGAGAGGGTTTACCGAATGGACGAATACGGTGAAGGGGGCCCCTTTTTTCCCGGGCCACTACCAGCCGCATCTTCCCGCGGATCTCGGATTCTACGACCTCCGGCTTCCGGAAGCCAGAGCGGGTCAGGCGGAGATCGCCCGCAGGCACGGGATCGAGGGATTCTGCTACTACCATTACTGGTTCGCCGGAAAAAGACTTCTCGAGCGTCCTTTCAACGAGGTGCTGGCTTCGGGAGAGCCGAATTTTCCGTTCTGCCTGTGCTGGGCGAACCAGACCTGGACCGGAATATGGCACGGTGCTCCGGACCGGGTCCTGATCCAGCAGACCTATCCGGGGATGGATGACCATCGCCGTCATTTCGACACCCTGTTGCCCGCCTTCCACGACAAACGGTATCTGAAGGTGGATGGGAAGCCGCTATTCGTGGTCTACAACCCGATGGATCTGCCAGACTCTCCTCGTGTCATGGAATTTTGGCGGAACCTCGCAACGAAGGCCGGGCTTTCCGGATTGTTCCTCGTTGCCGAACACAGAATGCCGGACTGGGATCCGAAGTTTTACGGATACGATGCGTCGGTGATCATCAACCTCCCTCCGAGGAGGCATGAATGGGTGCCCTGGAGTCAGCCGATCAGAAAGCTGCGGGGGAAGATCGACCAGTGGCGAGGCAGGCCCAAAGTGTATCTATACGAGCACATCATGGACGGGCTGGTGACGGAACGAGTACCGGGAATCGTGAATTTCCCCTGTGTGATCCCGAACTGGGATAATACACCCAGAAGCGGGCGGAACGGACTGGTTCTCCACGGTTCGACTCCCGAGCTGTTCCGGCGGCACCTGCGGCGAGCCATCGATCGCGTTCGCGACCTTCCCCGGCAACACCGGATCGTATTCGTCAAATCCTGGAACGAGTGGGCGGAGGGGAACCACCTGGAACCCGATGTGAGGTACGGACTTGGCTATCTTCAGGTGCTGCAGGCAGAACTGCGGAAACCGTGAAATGCATCCCGGATACCCCTTACGAAAGCCCCGTGGGGGAGGGGGGACGCCCGGAAGCTGTTTTCGCGGTTGAGCGACGGCCTCCCGTGAACGCAATATAGCCGATTCTCAGGAGCGCGTGCCAGAACCACTTCCTGTGCCGCAACGCTTCCCGGTATTTTTTAACCGCCTGCTCCCTGTTTCCGGATTGCAGGTAACTGTATCCCAGGCCGCAGAGTCTTCTTCCCCTGTAGTATCGAATCAAATCCTTTTCCTCTTCGGTGTAGCCGGGGTCGGCAAGGTGCAGGTCGATGACGGAAATGTCGCCTTCCGTCTGACGTCTGGTGTCGATTGTCAGGTTGGTGTCGTGACGCCCGATCATGGCCAGTTTTTCGTCAATATAGATGAAATCGGTTACCCGACAGCTCCTCAATCCGAAATCGAAATCTTCGTTTGTCCTAATGCTCCGCCACATATCGATCGTTTCGAATATTTGCTTTCGCACGACGATCGCGCTGGGATAAATCGGATACCCTCTTAAAAGGAGGGAGAACATCTCCTTTCCTGGTATCACATAGGACTTTAGGTCTGTATATCTATGCCTATGAATAGTTTCATATATCATCGGGAATATCTGGGAGTTGGACAGGGCGAAAAAGGATCCATCGGCCCACTCGAAACGGGAAAAATCCGAAAAAGCGAAGAGGACCTCCGGGCTTCGCGAGAAAGACTCCGCGACGACTTCCAGTTTCTCGGGGGCCCACTTGTCATCACCGTCGAGAAACGCGACCAGTTTCCCGCGACATCGGCCGATTCCCGTGTTCCTGGCAGCGGCGGCTCCCTGGTTTCGATCATGCCGCACGATCTGGATCCTGTCTCTGTATTCGAGCAGTTTGCTGGCCGTGTCGTCCTTGGAACAGTCATCGACGACCACAATCTCGACGTTCCTGTATGTCTGATTCAGTACACTTTGTATCGTCGTTCCGATGAACTTCGATACGTTGTAGGCAGGAATGATGACAGAGATCAGGTCGTCCACTCGGTTGTCCTTTCCACCCAACAGGCCCGGGTCACACTTTCCGGTACCGGGAGATGATTACACCACGGAACTGTTTTAATCCTTCGTGCCGGTTGAGGAATTGATAGTACCGGATTACGAGTTTGCAGACAGTCTTTGAAAAAACGAATGCGTATGGTGGTGGCTGGTAAAGAATCATGTCACACTCTTCGAATCCGTTGCGCCTGAGCATCTTGCGCAGTCGCCCAATCGAGTTGGCACGGTAATGGGTGGGGAAGACATCCGATTCCCTTGCCCCGGTCAGTCTGTTTGCGATCTCCGGATGGAACCGGTTCGGGATCATCCGGTTGATCACCGTTACTATACTGAATATGTTCGGCGTCATGAAGATCAGATGGCCATCCTTCTTTAATATGCGATGGAACTCCCTGAATGCGCTTTCCGGTTGACGCAGATGCTCGAACACCATGCTCGATGCGATGAGGTCCACCGAAGTGTCTTTCAGGGGAAGGTGCTCCAGATTTGCGCAGATCCCGAAGTGTATGGAATCGTTCTCTCTCACATCCTCTACCACCGCATCGATTCCGATCCGCGTCGCATGGACGCAGTCGCGGATGATGCTGCGGTGGCCACACCCGGCATCGAGGACCTTGTCGCCTTGAGCCACGGACCGTTCGACCAACTCCTTGGCGATCATGTGCTTATCTTTGGGTTCGGGATACCGCTCGGCGATGATCTTCCAGCATTCCTGCCGGATCTTTTCAAACATCATCACGGTGTCAATATCCTGCCAGATTTGGGAAAATCCGCTTCGGCAATGAGCACCCGAGGGAACTGATTTCAGTACTACACAGGGTATTCGTTCCAGTGGTTGCGCACAAGGAGAAGTTCGCAGGAAAGGTGATCTAACGAGAGTGAGAGCCAACCCCGCCTTTGTTCTGGGGATGTTTGAGACCGGCCTGGGAGTGGGCCGGAGTCTCGGAAGGGCGGGTATAAAGGTCAAAGGCATCGATATAACGAAGAAGTCCGGCTTTTACTCAAAATATATCGAACCTGCCATCTGTCCTCATCCTTTAGAAGTCGAGGAGGAATTCATCTCCTTTCTAATAGGAATTGCCGCGAGGGAAACGGAACGTCCCGCGCTTTTCCTCACATCCGATGAATTTCTTCTTCCCGTGTCCAGATGGCGAAAGAATCTGGAAAAATATTACCTTATGAACCTTCCGGACCACCAAATCATCGAGTGTATTGTGGATAAAAGAAAACAGTATGCGCTTGCCTCGGATGCGGACATTCCTGTTCCTAAAACGTTCGCTGCCGACAATATGGATCAACTCCTCGAAATTAAAGATCAAGTACCGTTTCCGGCTTTCATCAAGGGAGCGGAGGTAACATCGTGGAGAGAAAAGATCGGATTTTCTTTCAAAGGGTTTGTGGTCGAAAGCAAGGAGGAACTATTGAAAACGTGTCAATGGATCTTCGAGCGTGGCACAAGCGGTCTGGTACAGGAGATCATTCCCGGGGCCGATTCCAACCATTTCAAGGCATCCTGTTGTTTGTCCCGGAATGGGGATGTCCTGTTGGCCTTCGGGTTGCAGAAGCTGCGACAGCAACCGGTTGGTTTCGGATTCGGCTGTCTGGTGCAAAGCGTTGCGTACCCTGAGCTGCTGGCTTTGGGAAAACGTTTCTTTACGAAGATTCGTTATCGAGGGGTAGGGTCGGCGGAGTTCAAGCTCGACGAAAGGGACGGTAAGTTCAAGCTCATCGAATTGAACCCGAGATACTGGCAGCAGAATGCGCTTGCAGACAAGTGCGGGATGAACTTTCCCCTGATGGATTATTATGAGTTGACGAACCGGGAACCGAAAGCCATCGACGAATACCGGTCGGGAATCAAGTGGGTGAATATTCATTCCGACTTCGAGTCATTTCGGGAGTATCGCCAGCGAGGACAGTTGTCCTTCATGCAATGGCTTCGCACCCTGAAGGGAGAGAAGATGTTCTCCGATCTCGCATGGGACGACATGGTGCCCGGATTGCGCGAGCTGTTTCTCGCCAATATCGGTGGGCGATTCCGCAGATATGTCAAGAAGAGGTGGAGGTGACGATGAAGCGGTAACAGGATGAAGATCGGATCCCCTCCCTAAGTCCTTCCCGGACAAAAAGTACCTCTCCGTCTCGCCTCCCTGACCCTCCACGAATTCCCATTCGCGTTCCCATGGGATTTTTCTCCGAAAGAGAGAACCTTCGTCGCGCAGAAGCGATCTTAGTGTTAAATGCTTCCGTGTCGTGGCAGGAACGCTCTTTTCCATCTTGCGGTTTCCGGGGGATATCCGATAGACTGAAAAATCTTCGGAAAACCCATTATAAGTGGAAATAAAACGTGGAGAGGCCGACGCGATTTTCTGTAAGGCCCCCGGTTGTCGATGAACGATTGGAGACAGGTGATGGCGCAAAGCCCGAAGATTGCAGTGATCGGTTCAGGGTTGGGAGGGTTCGGAGCCGCGCACCGACTCCGATCCCAGGGATTGGAGCCCGTGCTGTATGAAAAGAATCCCTACCACGGCGGTCACGCAGCATCCCATCATTTTGACGGATTCATTTTCGACGAGGGTCCTCATGTATCGTTCACGGCGGATGAGCAGGTCCGTCAACTCTTCGCTCGAAGCGTCCAGGATCGGTACGAGATCGTCCATGCCAAGGTCAACAACTACTGGAAGGGGTACTGGATCCGTCATCCGGTGATCACCAGCATGTATGGTTTGCCACCCGAGCTGATTGTGAACGTCCTTCGCGACTTCGTCGAGAAACCGAATACGGCTCCGGGCGATCTGCGAAACTACGAGGAGTGGCTCATTGCCTGTTACGGACGGACCTATGCGGAGACGTTCCCGATGCAATACACAAAGAAGTACCATACGACGACGGCGGACAACATGAGCACGGAGTGGGTAGGCCCCCGACTCTACCAGGCCGACCTGGAAGAGGCGATCCTGGGGGCGGTTTCAAAAGACACGCCCAACATACACTACGTCCAGGAATACCGGTACCCGGCCCAGAATGGTTTTGTCTCCTTTCTCGACCTGTTCAAGGAGCATTCGAATATTCTCCTGAACTACCGGATCGAGAAGATCGTACCAAAAGCGAAGGAACTGCACTTTACGCACGGTGCGGTCGTACCCTACGACCATCTCATCTCTTCGGTTCCGCTGCCCGAGCTCGTTCCGATGATCGAGGGGGTGCCAAGCCGTGTCGTCGAGGCGTCTCGGAATCTTGCCTGTACGAACCTCGTTCTGGTAAATGTCGGCATCGCCCGTCCGGACGTGTCATCGGCGAGCTGGTCGTACTTCTATGACGACGATATGCCGTTCAGCCGGATCAGTTTCCCGCGAACCTTCTCGTCATCGACGGTACCGGACGGCGCAAGCAGCATCCAGTGCGAGCTGTACTTTTCCGGGAAATACCGGCCGCTGGATCGATCGCCGAAAGATTATATCGAGCCGGTGATCGACGGCCTTCGTCGATGCGGGTTGATCCGGGAGGACGACAGAATCCTTCACCGGAGCACGATGCATATCCCCTACGCCAACATCATCTTCGACCTGGACCGTGCCGGCGCACTGCACACCGTTCATGGGTACCTGGACGATCTGGGCATCGCCCACTGCGGACGATACGGGGATTGGGGATATTTGTGGACGGATACGTCCTTCATGAGCGGGGAGAGCGCCGCGCAGAGGATTCTGGATAAAATCACGACATAGGCCCGTCCGGGCCAAGGAGGAGATATGCCACGGGTAAGCATCGGCATGCCAGTCTACAACGGCGAGCGCTTCATCCAGCAGTCCGTCGAGTCGCTGCTCGCGCAGACCTACGGGGATTTCGAATTGATCATTACCGACAACGCCTCGACGGACGGCACGGAAGAGATCTGCCGCGGGCTCGTTGCGATGGACAAGCGCGTCCGGTATGTTCGCAACAAGAGGAATCTGGGCGGGCCGGGGAACTTCCGGCGCGTTTTTTCCTTGTGTAGCGGGGAGTACCACAAGTGGTCTACCGCAGACGACTACTGGGACCCCACGGTCGTTGAGAAATGTGTGGCCTTGCTTGATCGGAGACCCGATGTTGTCCTGTGCTATCCGAAGACGGATTTTTATGACGAGTCGGGAAATTTTATCGGCCACTACGAAGACCCCCTGCATCTCCAGGAAGAGTCGGCGGCAGATCGCTTCATGCGTGTGATCGAGGAAACCATGTATTGCCATGCGCACCTCGGACTGATCCGTAGATCGGCCATGAAAAGGACGAGTCTGATCGGCGGCGAACTGGCTTCCGATATCCGCTTTCTCGCGGAGATCAGTCTCTACGGCAAGTTTTTCGTGCTGCCGGAATATCTTTTCTTTCGAAGATTTCATGAAACCTCTTCCAGCTGGGAGAGAAGGCCCCAGGGGGGGAACCAAAGAGAAGAGGAATGGGATCGACAGGTTTCGTATTACGACCCGGAGCGTAATACCTTCTCGGGGATATCACTGAATTACTGGCGAAGGTATGCCAATCTGCTCTTTGCAGTGACACGGGCACCTGTTGATATTAGGGAAAAGGTGGAACTCTACAGGTATCTCGGTCGGAAGATGAGAAGGCATCGTCGGCTTCTGTTGAAGGAATTGAGGGGAGCCATCCTGCGCCCCTGAATGTGCTTCTGACCGCAAAAAGAACACGGATGAATAAGAAACTCGATAGGAAATATAATTTGCTATTCTTTACTGTAATTTTGACTCTATTTGCCATTGGAGCAACCGTATTTATATCAAATACGGAATACTATTATTTGATCAGCAATGCCTTTACCGAGTCCCTGAAAAGTCAATTGGTAATGGAAAAGCCAATCTATGTAAATCCATCAAAATATGAGACGGGAGAGGAAACATTTATTTATGTCCTTGGTGGGAATCAGGAGAGTCTGATCCATCGTTTTCGAAAGGCCTCAACCTTGTATCACCATGGGATCTCCAACAAGATCCTCATATTGAGCAGACCCGGGATAACGGAATACAGTCCGGATCTGGGGCGAAATTTGACGAATGATGAATGGGCAATAAGGGAGTTGGAAAAAATGAACGTCAGGAAGGAGGACATAGAACCAGTCTTTGTAAGCATCGGTTTATTCGGGACATTAAACGAAGCCATCGATCTTTTTGATATCGCTGGAAGAAAGGGGTGCAAGCGCTTGGTCCTGGTAACCTCGGATTATCATACGAGGAGGGCATACGACACGTTCTCGGGATTCCAACCATTCGAACCCCTTGATCTGTCCGTATACGGAGCAACCAGCGGTGTTGGCCTCCGAGGGTTAATTACCGAATATATTAAGCTGGTTATATATGATGCCGTTGTCGTTCCTGCTTGCAGGTGGAAACGAAACAACAAACCGCAACGATTTTCCCTGTTTCATGGGATGGCCACGTAATCGTTCTATAAAGGATTTATTCCTATCGAATCTCCTTCATGACCAACTTAGGCAAGGATTTTCTTGAAATGGTGACCTCGTTGCGATGCAAAAAGATCGATGTGAAGCAAAATGGTAAATTGGGTCTGGCAGTAGCGTAACCGGCATAACTCGGCTGGCCATTTAAACCCGTTGACAGGGATAGTGCTAAGAGTGCGATAAATTATAAACATATGATAAATATGAATATATAGTGATCCAAGAGAGTCCTGATTCCACAATAAATTGGTGTTACCAGAAATACTATTATGTAATCGGGCCGTGCCAGGTCTTTCACCTTTGAAATATTTTTCTTCAGGATATTTATTAACATTATGATTTTTAAAGCATCCTTGCAGGTACGCCATTTGCTTTCTCTTCCCGCTGAAGGAGAAAGCGATGACAACCAATTTCCGGGAATCATCTCCAGCATTCTCGTATCCGTTTTTGACGATCTTATTCCTGACGGTATTCCTGTTTTCGGGATGCGGAGGGGGAGGGGGAGAATCGGCCTACGAGGTTCTTCCGACGAAGACGCTGAGTTGGGAATCACCGACCTCCTATTCGGACGGCTCCCCTCTGGATCCTGCCAGTGAACTGGACAGATTTGAAGTTTACGTAAACGAGAACGGATCATTTTCCGACAATGATCATGAGATGGCGGCGGTTTCGGCGATCGACAGAGCGACGAATCAGATCACGACATCATTCAACCTTGCTAATCTTTCTCCCTTCATATCCAAAGGGATCCAATATTATGTCTCCATACGCGCGGTGACCAAAAACGGGCTGAAGTCCGACTTTTCGCCCAGCGCGTCGTTCTCCTATTAATTGCTCCCGCAGGCCGCATCAGGTAGAATCCCGATTCGGGGGGACAAATTCTCCGGAGGGGGCATGGACCTGGAAACCGCGATCCTGGCAAGTTTCCGCGCCGGTGTTTTGGCGCTGCGGCTGGACGGGACCGTCGCGTACATCAATCCGATCGGGATAAAGATCCTCGAAGGATACGCGCTTCGGGAGGGGGAAAGCATCCACCTCAGAGCGGGGGAGAATTCCTTTTTCCGCGTCCTGAGCGAGTCCCTCGGGACCCACTACCTGCCGGCAAGGGTCGAGACCGAACTTCCTCGCGTGGACGGCGACCTCCAATCCCTTGGGTTCACGCTCTCGGAACTCAAGTCGGAGGGGAATAAGATCGGGATCTGCGCATTTTTCAAGGACCTCACACAGGTGGAAATGGCGGAAGAAAGCGAGAACCTGAAGCAGCGTCTCGTGATCCTGGGGCAGATGGCGGCGGGTCTTGCGCACGAAATACGGAATCCGATAGCAAGCATCGGGGTGCATTGCAGCATATTGAAAACCCACTTGTCCCAGAACGAAAAACTCCTTTCCTCCGTCGAGATGATGGCGAGGGAGATCGAGAAGGTCGAATACATCATCCGGGAATGCCTGAATTTCGTGCGCCCGGCGGATCTCGGGATTCAAAAAGTGCAGGTGGAAAACATCGTAAGAGGAGTCATCGACAGGTTCCAGGCCCTCTACGCCGAGATGGAATTTTCCGCAAAACGGCAGGAAGAGGCGGAGTACCATGCCGAAGTGGATCCCGGCCTGTTTGAGCAGGCGATCATCAATATCGTATCCAATGCGGTCGACGCCTGCGAGGGAAAAGGGAAGATCGAGATCAGCTTCGGGATGACCCGCCACTTCAGCGACCTGATACGACTCGGCCGGCGGTTGGACTCCTTTGTGCAAGGCCATTCGGGAAACGAGGAGGAGTTCGTACGGATCGCCATCCGGGACAACGGACCGGGAATTCTCCCGGAGATCAAGGAAAAGATCTTCGTCCCCTTCTATACGACGAAGAAAACGGGGACCGGAGTCGGATTGCCCCTTGCCCAGAAGATCATTCATGCCCACGGAGGCGTGCTGGATCTCATGAGCGAGCCGGGAAAGGGCTCCGATTTCATCATCAAGATTCCTGTGAGGCATGAGTGGCGGAAAGAATCCTGATCGTAGAAGACAACGAGTCCCTCCGGGCGGGGATCAAGCTTTCCCTCGAGGAATCCGGCCTTTCGGTGCAAGATGCGGCCTCCGGGGAGGAGGCGATGCAAAAGCTGGAGGCGGAATCGTTCCACGTGGTCGTGAGCGACATCCGGCTGGGGGACCTGACCGGGGTCGATATACTGAAGAAGGCAAAAGAGGTGAACTCGGGAACAGAGGTCATCCTCATGACCGCCTATGCGACGGTGGAGACCGCGGTCCAGGCGCTCCGGCTGGGAGCCTTCGACTACATCCAGAAGCCGTTCGAGATCGAGCAACTCCAGCACCGGGTTCGCACGGCGCTGAAGATGGGCAGGATGAGGGGGGAGCTCGAGTTCTACCAGCGGGCGGAATACAGGAATGCTCTGGAGGAGGACTCTCTCGTAGCGGAGAGCAGAGGGATGAAGGACATCCTCTCCGTCATCCGGAAGGTCGCGCCGACGACGGCAACGGTACTCATCACAGGGGAGACGGGAACGGGGAAGGAACTTCTCGCCACGCTTTTGCATTTCGGGAGTTCGCGGGCGAGCGGTTCTCTGATCAAGGTCAATTGCGCTGCCCTGCACGAGAATCTGCTGGAAAGCGAACTGTTCGGCCACGAGAAGGGGGCGTTCACCGGCGCGGAAAAACTCCGGATCGGGCGGTTCGAGCAGGCGGACAAGGGTACGATATTCCTTGACGAGATCGGGGACATGAGTCCGACCACGCAGGCCAAGGTCCTGCGAGTATTGCAGGAACAGGAATTCGAAAGGCTGGGGAGCAGCGGAAGGAGCATCCGCGTGGACGTCCGGGTGGTCGCCGCCAGCAACAAGGACCTGCGGACCGAGGTAAAGGAAGGGAGATTCCGCCAGGACCTGTTCTTCCGCCTGAACGTGGTGAATCTTCGTGTTCCCCCGTTGCGTGAACGAAGGGAAGATATCCTGTCTCTCGCACGCTTTTTCCTGAACCAGTATTCGGTAGACTTCAAGAAGAAGGTCAGTGGCTTCTCCCCGGGGGCGGTCGAGAAGATGCGTTCGTACCATTGGCCCGGAAACGTGCGGGAGCTGCAAAACACCATCGAACGGGCCGTCCTGCTCTGCGACGGCGAGATCATTGATACCGCCAATCTGACGATGGAGGCTCCTCACGAGGAATTTTCAGAGGATCAACCCGGAAACATCCTCAATCTGGAGCATCTGGAGCGTGGAGCGATCCTCCGGGCACTTCAGATGACGCGGGGGGTGCAGAAAGATGCAGCCCAGCTGCTGGGCGTGAGCCCCCGTGTCCTCAACTACAAGATACAGAGCCTCAATATCAACTGGAAGACCTTCCGGGCTACTGCCTCCTGACGGAGGGAGACGGACCCTTTACCTGTCTGTGATCGGGGTGTCGTCCGGCGGGCAGAACTCCTCGAGGAACGCTGCGCAGGCAACATCATCAAACAGGTTCTTTCTGCTGTTCTTCACAAGCTGAATTGCCTCCAGGTGATGGAGCCTCCCCCTGTGGGGTCTCTCCGACGTGATGGAATCATAGAATTCGACCAAGGAGAGAATTTTGGCTCCGCGTGACATCTCCTCGCCCCGCAGTCCGTAGGGGTATCCGGAGCCATTGGCGAACTCGTGGTGCTCCAGGATGATCCGGCGGGCGTTCTGCAACCCCGGGACTCCCTCCATGAGCTTGTATGCGAGGAAGGGGTGCTTCCGTGCAACTTCCATCTCCCGATCCGTAAGCGTCCGGTTCTTGCCCAGGATCGCCCCGGGAATTCCCACGTTCCCGATGTCGTGCAGCGAAGCGGCCGTCCCGAGATCGCCCAACTCTTGCGGCCCGAGCCCCATTCGTTTTCCCACCCGAAGACAGAGGTCCCGAACCCGCTCGCTGTGCCCGCTGAGGAAAGGAAAGCGCAGTTCCAGGGCGGAGGACAGGGAGAGAAGGATCGACGTGGAAAACCGCTTGACGTTCTCCTGGAACTCCATTCCCTGGAGGAGGATCCACGCGATCTCCCTGGCGATGGGCTGGAAGGCATCGAGATCTTTGCGCGTAAACGGGCTGGCGCTTCTGCGGTTCGTCAGGTGGAGTACACCCAGAAGCTGATTTTCTGCGGTGAGCGGAATGGAGAGAAACGAATCCGTGATATACCCGTTTTTCTTCATCTGAAGGGGGAAGGGGATCTCTTCGACCCTCGTGACGACAAGGGGCGTATTGTGCTCGAGCACCCAGGAGGTTACGGTCCCCGGGGAGACGGTTGCGCCGGGAAGAAACTGTTCTTTCCCGTTGTGAAAGCCGATCGCTGCACGAAGGCAGTAATTTCCGCTGACAGGATCGATGACGATGATGGAGCCGCGTTCGGCCTCCAGCCCCTTCATTGCGGTGAAAAGGAGAATTTCCAGGAACTTGTCGATGTCCACGACGGAGTGTGCAGCACGGTAGATTTTCTGGAGGGGGAGTTCGCCGGAAGGAGGCTGGACGGACAGCATGTCGGAGACATCCTGAAAGAGGGATACCCTTTTCCCTCCCTCGTTCTTCGCCAGGAAGAGGGCACGGTCGGCCTTTTCCATGAGATCCGTCCTGTCGAAGGAATCTCCCGGGAAGGTCGATATGCCGATGCTGACGCCCAGCTTCTCCGTCCGGTGATGATCCACCCCGGGCAGAAGATGATTCCCGAACTTTTCGATGATTCGTTGGGCGAGGTCCTGGGCGCCAAAAGCATCGCTTTCGACGAGAATCACGGTGAACTCGTCCCCTCCGAGACGCGCAACGGTATCGACTTCCCGCACGGAGGACTGGAGAATGGATGCGAATTCCTGGAGTGCGACGTCGCCCGACGAATGAAGAAAAGTATCGTTATATGCCTTGAATCCATCGATGTCGATCATGAGCAGAGCGAACGGTTTCCCGCTGCGCCGGGAACGAAGAATCTCCTTTTCCAGCTGGTTGTCGAAAAACCGGCGGTTGTGCAGATGGGTCAGAGGGTCGAGAAAGGAGTAAAAAGAAAGCGTCTTCACGGATTCGTGCTGCAGCAGGATGTTCTCCGCCTGGATCGCGAGCGCGAAGAGCAGCTTGATTTGGACCGTGGCGAAGGGGTGAGTTTTCCTCTTCCCGAATACGAGTGCGCCGACAGGCTCGCGCTCAACCCGCAATGGCAAGGCCACGAGCGACGTTGCCTGCCAGGATTCGCATACGGGAAGCAGTGGGGGATCCTTCCTCGAATCGATGTGTATCGCTTTCCCGAAACGGATGGCCATGGCGGCGGGAGTGAGGAACTCGGATGGGTCACCCTTGGGAGGCAATACGTGGCGGGCTGATATCCCCGTGAAGCCGTTTGAAATCTGGTTTCCCGGGATGTAGGCACAGCATTCCACGCCCGTGATTTCCTCGGCAATGTCGAAGATCGTTTCGAATGCGCTGTCGAATTCCCGCAATGGCCCGATGAGGTGGTTCGCCTTGAAAAGAACGTTGACCTCCTTGGCAAGTGTGCGGATTTCGGATGGCGTTATTTCCAGGGGAAAATCCACCACGCAATGACGCATGCTTTCATCCCTCGGCGTGTTCATGGATCTCCCCGGTAATCTTCATTAGCGGTCTCCGATTGCAAGAGCTGGACCCGTCTTTCGAGGAATTCTGTAAAGGAATCCGTTTATTTAACGATCACTTGCAATATAGCAATCGATTCCAAAAAGGATGTGGGAAAACATTTTTCTGATGTGCTCCTGTAAGTACCCAAGGAGTGCGATATATTTTTCTCCAACAATGGTATTATCCCCTATTTTTGATATAGTACCGGATTTCCTCATGGGGGGAAATGTCGGTGGAAAAATAAAAATTGTCTTTTACGGATAATTCTTCACTCATGAGGGGGAAACGGAGTGGGAGAATAAACTCTGCTCCGGAGAAACGGCCACAATGGAAAGGCGTCTACCTTTTGAACTTTCGTTTCCCCCAGTTCGCCAGGATCAACATTCCGCTCCCCAAAAGCAGGAATGATCCGACCTCCCAAACAGCGGAAGGTTGCCCCCCTTCGATCTTGATCGCAGGAGCATGGTCAATCGTTGCGGAGATCTTTCCTTCCGGTGATTTCCATGCGACCGTTTTTAAGGGGAAGGAGAGTAGTTCCGTGAACACATTTCCGAACAGGGGAGTCATAGCTCCTGCAGCAACAGTTATCGTCACGAGAATAATGGCGATCTTCGTCCAGTTCCGTTTCACAGTATCTCCCTTGCGACCGCGCGTTGCAGATCAGGCGCGTTGTTTTTCCGGCTCTTTCAGGGTTATGTGGAGCAACAACTATGCCAGATAAGGTGAATGGTGTGGCTTTATAACTATTTGAAAAGAATGATAAATGAAGAGGATTATAAAAATACGGGACTGAAAGAGGGTAAATGTTTACCTACTTTTCCTTATCGGTGCTCCAACTTTGGATATTTTTCTTAGGGAGCGGTTATGAGGGGAGAAGAAATCCTCGGAATATTTATGGTGTCGTCGCATGATGCGGACGATTTCCCGGTCGACTCATTGATGGTATAAAAAAAAGATGGGAAAGAGCTCCTACGAAACAACAGGGGTAAGCATCATTGCCGTTTCCGGCGGGCCCGATTCCGTCTACCTCGTCTACCGTTGCCTGTCGACCCGCCAGCCTTTGATGCTGGCGCATATCAATCATCACGCCAGGGGAAATGAGTCGGACGAGGACCGGAAATTTGTGGAACGTCTCAGCCGATCCCTCGGCCTGCCCCTGGAGGTAGGTTCGGCAAGCATTCGGGGAGGTCTGCCTCGCAAGTCATCGAGTGACGGAAAGAGTCCCTTGCCGGGATTCGAAAGAAAAGCGCGGGAAGCCCGGTACGACTTTCTGAAAGAGACGAAGAACAAATTCGGGGCGAGGAAAATCCTCGTGGGCCACACCGCGGACGACCAGGTGGAAACCGTCCTCATGAGAGTCCTGGAAGGTTCGGGAATTGCGGGTCTGAAAGGCATTCCGAGGAAGACTGGTGACGGGATCGAGCGTCCGCTTCTCGATACCTGGAGGAAGGATATTCTCCGGTACCTGAAGGAGCAGGGAATTTCCTACAGGGTGGACCGGTCCAACCGGGATACGCGGTTCGAGAGAAACTGGATCAGGCATGTGCTTGTTCCCATGCTGGAGAAAAGATATGGAAAAACCCTGAAGAAAAGGATTTTGACGCTTGGAGAGCGCTTCCGGGAGATTGATGCATATATTGAGGTTGAAGCTTGTATGTGGCAAAAAAATATCAGGATAACAGGCAAGGGAAAAGAAGGGTCGAAACACAGCTGCGAAACCGTCAGCATTCCGCGAAAGACCTATGCCGGTCTGCCGTCCCTTCTCCGGATGAAGATCCTGCAGATCCTCTGTCACGAACGGATCAAGACATCGCCCAACGAGCGGCTCCTTGCGTCGATGGACCGGATGATCGTCTCCGGCAAATCGTCCGCCCGCCTCAGTGTCGGGAAGGGGTGTACACTTCGATGCCGGTACGGGGAGGCGATCCTGTCCCTTCCGGGACGGAAGGATCCATCAGGGAAAGAAGAGGAACGAACCGGCCAAAGGGGGAGAAATAAGGGGGGGCATGCGGAACCTGTCGTACGGATGAAGGGTCCAGGGGAATATCGATGGGGAAGGAACAACCGGGAAGGCCCGATTGTCGGGAAGGTGTATCCCGGGGTGGTCCGCTGGGAGGCGAAGAGGAGGACCGCACCCGCTCGAATCCGTCGGATGCCAGAGAACAGTCTCGAAGCCGTATTTGACGGGGAGAGGCTCTCGTCCCCCCTCTGCATCCGGGCGCTGCGGGCTGGTGACCGAATACGACCGTTCGGGCTCGATGCCGACAAGAAGGTCAAGGAGATCCTCATCGACAGGAAAGTGCCTCGCGAAGAGAGGTGGGGAAGGCCCGTTGTCTGCGACTCCAAGGGAGCGATCCTATGGATTCCCGGCATCCTCCGGTCAGCCCATGCCCCGGTGACCCGGCAAACGAGGCACACGATCGTACTGAGTGCGAACACCGCGGTGTCGGACAAGTCCTGAAAGAAGGGTTACATCAGCTTTCATCCATGCTAAATTGAAAGAGGAATCTCTTCCATGCCGGGAGCATCGATAGAGAATCCCACATCGAAAAAAAAGACGGGAGACGATACCACTTGAATCAGTTCTACAGGAACCTCGCCCTCTGGATGATCATTGCGCTTGCAATGGTCTTCCTCTTCAACACCTTCAAGGCGCAAAAGGTGGAATACGAGGATATTCCCTTCTCCGAATTCATCGCGGCGGTCGACTCCGGGCTGGTGAAGGAAGTCACCATCAAAGGTCAGGAAATCAACGGGAAGTACTCCGAAACCTCCGGGAAGGCGAAGAAGTCGTTCCATACCTACGCCCCGGACGATCCGGACCTCGTCAAGACCCTGCGGTCGAAGGACGTCCGGATCACCGCGAAGCCCCTCGACGACAACCCCTGGTACATGACCCTGCTCATCTCCTGGCTCCCGATGCTGCTCCTGATCGGCGTCTGGATCTTCTTCATGCGGCAGATGCAGGCCGGGGGAGGCAAGGCGATGTCGTTCGGCAAGAGCCGGGCAAAGCTCCTGACCGAGAGCGGCACGAAAGTCACGTTCTCCGATGTGGCCGGCATCGAGGAGGCGAAGGAGGAGCTCCAGGAGATCATCGCATTCCTCAAGGATCCCAAGAAGTTCACGAGGCTTGGGGGCCGGATCCCTAAGGGGGTCCTGCTCGTCGGCCCTCCCGGAACGGGAAAGACCCTCCTTGCCCGGGCGATCGCAGGGGAGGCCGGCGTTCCCTTCTTCTCCATCAGCGGATCGGACTTCGTGGAGATGTTTGTCGGGGTAGGGGCGGCGCGTGTGCGCGACCTTTTCATCCAGGGGAAGAAATCTGCCCCCTGCATCATCTTTATCGACGAGATCGACGCGGTAGGCAGGCACCGTGGCGCGGGTCTGGGTGGCGGCCACGACGAGCGGGAGCAGACGCTCAACCAGCTCCTGGTGGAGATGGACGGGTTCGAGGCGAACGAAGGGCTCATCCTGATTGCCGCCACGAACCGCCCGGATGTGCTCGACCCGGCGCTTCTGCGACCGGGGCGGTTCGACCGCCAGGTGGTGGTCCCGAAACCCGACGTGAAGGGCAGGGAGCAGATCTTGGGCGTCCACACGAAAAAGATCCCCCTTGGAGAAGACGTCAACCTCGAGGTTCTGGCCAAGGGGACACCGGGCTTCACGGGTGCCGACCTGGCGAACCTCACCAACGAAGCCGCATTGCACGCAGCGAGCGTCGGGTTCTCCAAGGTTTCGATGGAATGCTTCGAGATGGCCAAGGACAAGGTCATGATGGGCCGGGAGCGCCGCTCGATGATCATCCCCGAGGAGGAGAAACGGTCGACGGCGTACCACGAAGCGGGGCACGCGATCGTGGCGACGCTCATCCCGGGCGCGGACCCGATCCACAAGGTGAGCATCATCCCGCGAGGGATGGCCCTGGGGGTGACGCAGCAGCTTCCCATCGACGAAAGGCACACCTACTCCAAGGAGTACCTGAAGGACAATATCACGATCCTCATGGGGGGACGGGTGGCCGAGGAGCTCGTTCGGGGGGAATTGACGACCGGGGCGGGCAACGACATCGAAAGATCGACATACATCGCGAGAAAGATGGTCTGCGAATGGGGGATGAGCGAGAAGCTCGGGCCCGTGACGTTCGGTCAGAAGCAGGAGGCTATCTTCCTCGGGAGGGAATTCGGACGCCACCAGGACTACAGCGAGTCCACTGCCCGGGACATCGACAACGAGGTGAAGGAGATCGTCCTTTCCTGCTACGACAGGGCGAAAACGCTGCTCAAAACGAACATCCACGTCCTGCACAAGGTTGCGAGCACTCTCCTCGAAAAGGAAGTCGTCGACGGCGCGGAGATCAAGAGGATCATCGAGGAAATGGTGGTCCCGGCCGGGAAGGAGCCGCCGACCGCCGAAGCCGGGTCGCCGGCATAAGTCAGCGGGGAAGACAGTGATCCGGGTGTTGCACTTCTCGGACCCGGAGCAGGCGCGCCGCCGCATCGCATTCCATGGGGTGGCGGAGGCCGAGGCGGACCGTTTCGTTTCCGTGCTTCGGGCGTTTCTCCTGAGCGTTCCCTCCCGAGATGAGGTTCATCAGACCCTTCCTGCATTGCTCGGGCGAAGAAATATACCGTACGTGCGGGGAAGGGATGTCCTTCTTCTTTCCGTGTCATCGATAGGACAACTGGACCGAGCAACAGAGGATGGTTCGGTCCCGGGAGACCTCCTGGATCATATGAAGGAGGCCCTCGTCCGGTATCAGACCCGGGAGTACACCTTGCTCTGCCGGGAACGATCGCTCCGGTTGTCCGGAGAGCCTCGGATCATGGGGATATTGAACGTAACGCCGGATTCGTTCTCGGATGGAGGGAAATATCTCCCCTTCGAACGGGCCGTGGAACATGGTCGACAGATGGCAGGGGAGGGGGCGGACATCATCGACGTTGGGGGCGAGTCGACCCGGCCGGGGTCGATCCCCGTTCCGGCCGATGTAGAAATCGCGCGGGTGATCCCTGTAATACGAGCGTTGGCCGAGAGTACGGATGCGATCCTTTCCATCGACACGACCAAGGCGAAGGTTGCCAGGCAGGCCGTCGCAGCGGGAGCGCAGGTCATTAACGATACGAGCGCCCTTGTCGACGACCCGGAGATGGCGGACGTTGTCAGGGATTCCGGGTGCGCCGTCGTCCTGATGCACCGGCTCGGCACCCCGGAGACGATGCAGCGCTCCCCTTCGTACCGTTCTCTTTTCGATGAAATTCTGGACGCCCTTGCAGAAAGGGTGGTGACAGCAGAGACTGCCGGGATCAAGGAGAACAGAATCCTGGTCGATCCCGGGATCGGGTTCGGCAAGCGTCTCATGCACAACCTGGCCCTTCATCGGCACATCGCGGACCTGCGGAATCTCGGGAAACCGATCCTGTTCGGGGCATCGCGGAAATCGTTTCTCGGCACCCTCACGGAGAGAGGACCGGGGAAACGCGCATGCGGGACCTCGGCCTCCGTGGCAGTGACGGTGCTGGGCGGCGCACACATTGTCCGCGTCCACGACGTGAAAGAGGCAAGGGATGCA
>Ga0209536_100001154_pt1 | contig 43670 bp, 45 predicted proteins | sample DeeMarSeWOR28_12_FD_187461 | JGI IMG/M metagenome (GOLD analysis project Ga0209536, IMG submission 187461) | Marine sediment microbial communities from White Oak River estuary, North Carolina - WOR-2-8_12 (SPAdes) (version 2) | ecosystem: Environmental > Aquatic > Marine > Intertidal zone >...
TCCGCTTTCCTGGTCCGAGCGCCGGGACAGGCCGCCGACATCGCGGTGCTCTGGGTCGGCGGCCGCCGCGGTGGGAGGCACCATTCCCTGGAGTCGTGCCTCGCATTACGTCAGGTCTCCACGCGACGGATCGGAGGCGTTCTGCGCAGGGGTGACGTGTGGATGGCCGAGTTCTTCCTTCACGACGGTGAGCTCCACTCGTCCTATGCGTCGTATCTGCTGTCGAGCGTCGCGCCCTGGTCCTCGACCGGAGTCCATCTCGTCGTCCAGAGCCCGATCGACTCGATGGATTCCGTCTACTTCTCGGCCGAGTCGCGACGCACGGCCGAGGCCATTCAAAGCACGCTGGCGGACATCCTGCGCGCTCCGTCTGATCCGGTCTGATGCGCTCTTCCGCAGCCGAGACGTACCATCATCCGGCAAGTCCTCCCCTGCGGCGGATGGAGAGAGCTGGCCAGAGGATGCCGAATCGGAGCCCGGCTCACGCGATGGCTCGCAGCGATGAGGGGGCCCCGGATGCTCGGGATCCCAGCCACGTTCGAAGCGTCACGGGGTGGTTCTCGGTCCCGGCGGGTCGGCGCCTCCATCGACCCTCCAAGCTCTGGCTCGTGGCCTCGCTCCTGTCGTTCTCGGTGGCGTGCGGGGAGGGGGTCGGGCCAGACGGATCCTGCGGATCCTCCTCGACCAGCGCATCGTCCGCAACGCACCGACCTCCGACGCCGAATCGAGGGGAGTCCTCGATGCGCTCCCAGGCGGACTCCGTTGCCACGACCCGACGCGGCGACGTCGGCGTGAACCTCGATGGTGCCTCGGACTGGATGCGGCCCTGGATGTTCGTGGACGCCTTCAAGCAGGCCCGCGTATGGACCGCCGGGGGACCTGCGGCTCACCGATCCGGCCCCGCCGAGCTACAGCTCGATGACGGTGGAAACGTGGTCGCCCTGCAGCCCGGTCAATTCGCGAGTACCTACATGTTCACGGATTCGGAAGGCCACTACCCCCGTGGCCGGTACGTTGCGCTCTTCGAGGGCAGAGGCGAGCTGCGATGGTCCGGAGACGCCTCCGTGGTTTCCGAGCAGCCCGGTCGCGTCGTTCTCGACGTGAAGCCCGGAGATGGTATCCGGCTCCGGCTCGCGCGGACCGATCCGGACGACCCGATCCGTCGCATCCGCGTCTACATGCCCGGCTTCGATGACCCGGCGGCAGCACCCCGATTCCACCCGGAGTTCGTCGAGCGACTGCGGCCCTTCTCCGTGCTGCGCTTCATGGACCTCCAGGCGACGAACGACTCCTCCCTGTCCCGTTGGCAGGAGCGGCCGAAGACTTCCGACGCGACGCAGACGACGCGGCGGGGTGTGGCGCTGGAGCATCTGCTCGAGTTGGCCCTGGCGCTGGATGCCGATCCCTGGTTCTGCATGCCGCATCTCGCGGACGACGACTTCGTGCGTCGCTTCGCCACCCTGGTGCGCGACCGCCTTCCTCCGCGGAGAAAGGTCTACATCGAGCACTCCAACGAGGTCTGGAACGGAATCTTCGCTCAGGCTCAGTATGCGAGAGATCGAGGTCTCGCGCTGGGGCTTTCGGAGGACGCGTACGAAGCGCAGCTGCGATACCACGCTGAGCGTTCGCTCGAGATCTTCCGCATCTGGGAAGAGGTCTTCGGCGGGTCCGATCGCCTCGTTCGCGTGCTGGGATCCCATTTCGCCAATCGGTGGGCGAGCGAGACCGTTCTCGGCTGGCGCGAAGCGTATCGCCACGCGGACGCGCTGGCCGTGGCTCCCTACTTCGGGCATCGGCTCTCCAAGCCGGCGCGGGTGCCGGAGGTGAGAACGTGGCAGCCCCAACGTCTGATCGAGGCGTGCCAGGACGAGATCGGCGCAGCGCTCGGCGAGATCGAGTCGCTTGCGGCGATGGTGCGTGCCCACGGCCTCGACCTAATCGCCTACGAAGCCGGGCAGCATCTCGCCGGCAGGGGCGATGCCCGAGATGACGTCGCCTTGACGAATCTGCTCGTCTCCGCGAATCGCCATCCCGGCATGAAATCGCTCTACGAACGATACATCGCCGGCTGGCATGCACGCGGAGGCGGTCTGATGCTGATGTTCTCGTTCGTCAGCCGACCCGGAAAGTGGGGAAGCTGGGGGCTGCTCGAGTGGCAGGACCAGCCACGCCAGAAGGCGCCCAAATACGATGCAGTCCTCGAGTACATCGAGAGTGCATCGGGCGACGGTGCGGATCGCGACGAGATCGGGCTTTCGAGATCGTAGAAGAACGCGCGGAGCAGGTGCTCCCGGTTCGAACCCAATCGCAGGAGGCAGAACCAGTGAAGATCATCGTGACCGGCGGCGCCGGTTTCATCGGCGCAAACTTTCTCAACATGTTCGTGCCGCGCTATCCGAAGCACCAGTTCGTCAATGCAGACAAGCTCACCTACGCCGCCAACCCCTCGAGCCTCGCCGCGGTTTCGGGTCTACCGAACTACCAGCTGGAACGCATAGACATCGCTGACCGAGACGCGGTCCAGCGCATGTTCACCGCTCACCAACCGGATCTCGTGATCCACTTCGCAGCGGAGAGTCACGTCGATCGCAGCATCCTCGGTCCGGGAGAGTTCATCCGGACGAACATCGACGGGACCTTCAGCCTGCTCGAGGCCTGCCGTGAGCTGTGGGGGGGGGAGGAAGGGGGCCTCTTCCATCACGTCAGCACTGACGAGGTCTACGGCTCACTCGGCGCGACGGGTGCCTTCACCGAGCGCACCCGGTACGACCCCTCCAGCCCGTACTCGGCGTCGAAGGCGTCTAGCGATCACCTGGTTCGCGCATACCATCGCACCTTCGGCCTACCGGTGAAGATCACCAACTGCTCGAACAACTACGGGCCGTTCCAGTTCCCCGAGAAGCTCGTTCCCCTGGTGATCCTGAACCTCCTCGAGGGGCGTCCGCTTCCCATCTACGGACGCGGGCTCAACGTGAGGGACTGGCTCTATGTGGAGGATCACTGCGAGGCCATCTGGCGGGTGATCGAGAGGGGCGGAGTCGGGGAGACCTACAACATCGGTGGGTCCGCCGAGGCCCGGAACATCGACGTCGTCGATTCGCTTTGCCGTATCGTCGCAGAGGAGACGGGCGAAGACCTCGAGAAGCTCATGGACCTCAAGGTCTTCGTCGCCGATCGCCCAGGGCACGACATGCGATACGCGATCGATGCAACCAAGATCCGCTCCGAACTCGGATGGCGGCCGAAGGAGACGTTCGAGTCCGGGCTCCGCAAGACCGTCCAGTGGTACCTCAAGAACGGGGAGTGGATCGATCGGGTGCGCTCCGGTGCCTACCGTGCGTGGATGGAAGCGAACTACGCCGACCGATGAGCACTGGCCGCCCCGACCCGTACGCCACGGCAGGGTTCGCGCGCGAGCCTGTGTGGCTGCGGGGATGCCGGGACCGCTTGGGGCCGGTATGGGACCCAGCCGTCTACGAGACGCCCTTCCAGTGGCGCAGCCAGCTCCAGGCCGTTCTGACCACGGTATCGAGATCCGAGTAGCGGGGTTCCCAGCCGAACTCTCTTCGGAACAGGCTCGCATCCGCGATGAGCACGGGCGGGTCGCCTGGGCGACGCGGCGCCTCACGATACGGCACCCTCCTGCCGATCACCTTCTCCACGGTCGCGATCACCTCGAGGTTCGAGTGTCCGTTTCCCGTTGCCACGTTGCGAGCTCCCACGGATCGACCTTCGAGGAGGGCCTCCAGGGCGCGAACGTGGGCGTCCGCAAGGTCCGTGACGTGGATGTAGTCCCGGACGCATGTGCCGTCCGGGGTCGGATAATCCGTGCCGTAGAGTTCGAGCTTCTCCCGTAGGTCGGCAGCAGCTTCGAGGCAGATCGGGATCAGATGCGTCTCGGGATCGTGGCACTCGCCGAGGCCACCCTCGGGATCCGCCCCGCAGGCGTTGAAGTAGCGGAGAGCCGCCCATCGCAGACCGTATGCGGTCTCCGCGTCGGCGAGTATGCGTTCGACCATCCACTTCGAATGACCGTAGGGATTGATCGGTGCGGCGCCTTCCGACTCGGGAATCGGCTGCTTGCTCGGATGACCGTAGACCGCCGCTGTGGACGAGAGCACGAAGGCCCTGACACCCTGCTCGACGGCTAGATCGAGAAGCGCCAGCGACTGCGCGACGTTGTTCTCGTAGTAGGCGAGCGGCCTGGCAACGGATTCGGGGACGGAGAGGAGCGCCGCGAAGTGGAGTACGCCATCGAAGGGACCGTGTTCCTGGAACACCCGACGGACACGTTCCCGGTCACCCACGTCCGCCCGGATGAGCGGCGCCCCGGTGACGAGGTCCGGATTGCCCGCGCACAGATTGTCCAGGACCACGGCGCTATGGCCGGCCCGCTGTAGCGCGCGCATCGCATGGCTGCCGATGTACCCAGCGCCCCCGGTTACGAGCAGATGTGCCATACGCTCCTCGGGTTCGCGAACGTGATTTCTTGGTGCGAACACCGCAATGTTCGCCATGGAATCGAGCGGCCCAGGCTACGTGCTACCCACCCAGCGATCTAGATCCTATAGCAGGTCCATCTCCAGCGGCTCCCTGCTCGCTCTGATGATTTCCCGGTTTCGAGCATCAGCGAACACCCTCCGATCGCGCGACGAAGGCTGCCAGATCCGGAGGCTCCGGGGCCGTCGCAAGCGTCGGATGCGTTCGGTTTTCCTGCATCTTCCCGGTGGGTCGGGGGTTCTGGGCGCAGAGACGGGTTCGCAGTGTTTCCCGTCAGCTGAGTTTGGACCAAATCGAGACCTGATCTAAGAGAGGGTTCTGGCTCCGAAAGGAGAAAGAACCATGGAGAAGAAGGACTCCGCCGAGAAGGCGGTCCGAGAGATCCGCAGGAAGACCCGCCGCCGGTTCAGCGCCGAAGAGAAGATCCGAATCGTAATCGAGGGCCTACGTGGCGAAGAGAGCATCGCCGCGCTGTGTCGCCGCGAGGGCATCGCGGCCAATCTCTACTACCGGTGGAGCAAGGAGTTCCTGGAGGCCGGCAAGAAGCGCCTGCTGGGAGACACCAAACGAGAAGCGACTTCGACCGAAGTCACCGATCTCCGGCAGGAAAACGCCCGGCTCAAGGAGCTGGTGGCCGAGACGGTACTTGAGAACCGCCTGCTCAAGAAAAGCGTGACGGGCTCCGATTCGCCCGAGGACGAGGCGTGAGGGTGGGCGCCTCGGAGAAGCTGGAGCTGATCCATCTGGTCGAGGGCTCCTCACTCTCGGTGCGTCGGACGCTGGCCGAGATCGGGCTACCGCGCTCGACCTTCTACGCCTGGTACAAGCGCTACCTGGACGGCGGGCCGGAAGCCCTCGAAGACCGCAAGCCCCGGCCGCGGGCGGTCTGGAACAAGATCCCCGATCGAATCCGAAGGCAGGTGATCGAGACGGCGCTGGTCCGCACGGAGCTGTCGCCTCGGGAGCTCGCCTGCCGGATGACGGACCGAGACAGCGCGTTTCTCTCGGAGTCGAGCGTCTACCGGATCTTGAAGGCCGCCGATCTGATCGAAAGCCCGGCCTACATCCTGCTCCAAGCGGGGGACCGCTTCCAGAATCCAACGCGCCGACGCAACGAGCTCTGGCAGACGGACTTCACCTACCTGCCCGTGGTGGGCTGGGGCTGGTACTACCTCTCGACGGTGCTCGACGACTACTCGCGCAAGATCCTGGCCTGGAAGCTCGGGACGACGATGCGCGTGGACGACGTGACCGAGACGCTGGATCTCGCGCGTGCCGCTACGGGCGTGGATCGGGTCCGAGTGAAACACAAGCCGCGGCTGCTCAGCGACAACGGCCCATGCTATGTCGCCAAGGACCTGGCGGAGTATCTCGAGCACCACGAGATCCAGCACACGCGGGGCCGCCCCTACCCCCCGATGACCCAGGGCAAGATCGAGCGCTACCACCGCTCGATGAAGAACGTCGTGCGGCTGGAGAACTACTACAGCCCGTGGGAGCTGGAGCGCGCCCTTGCTCGCTTCGTCGAGTACTACAACCACGAGCGGCTCCACGAATCACTCGGGAACGTGACGTCGGACGACATGTATCACGGTCGCCAACGGGAGATCCTGAGTCGCAGGGATCGAATCAAACGCTTGACATTGGAACGCAGGAAGAAAGAGAATCTACGCAACGCGGCTTAGCCGCAGATGGGAGCGAGACCCTCTCTAAGCAGAATGGCTCGACTGTCCAAGAACCTCTGACGACATACAGAGATCGCCTACCTCGATGCGGAGATCGGGCGGCTGCTCGCGGGGTGCCGAGCTCCTCCGCCCGATCGACGAGGCGCTCAAGATCTTCACCGCGGACCGAGGCGAGAGCAAGATGGAGCACGAGCGCTGGTTCACGCACGGCTACCAAGTGTACTAGGAGAACCCGCTTGCTTCGTCTATGCGCAGGCCGCCTATCCGCCGCCGCGGCCGTGGATCATGGCGCGCACCGCTTTCCGTGGGGAAGGTCCGCCGCGAAGCGGGAGACCGCCGGCTTCGCAAGCTCGGCGAGTCCGGCGGCCCAGAACGGCGCGGGCCCTGGGGCCGGCGGCGGTCGCACGGGGTTGTTGCGTCGACGATGCCGGGCAGGACTCGTCACCTATTGTTGTCGCCCCCGTAAACGGGGGCAAGCAGCCGGGAAGACTGTGGAGGGGATCCTCGCGTCCTGTGCCCATCCTCGAAGCGACCCGACTCTTCGATGCCCTGTTCGACGTCGGGAACCCGCCCTTGCGGGTGACGCACAACCCCCGAGGCAGCGACGATTCCAGTTGCGTCATGCTCACCGGCTCCAGCGCGGCGTCGTCCTGCACGGTAGAGCACTCCTGATACAAACTCACGCCCCCAGAGCGATCCAACCCACTGATTCCATTCAGTTTCAATGCGATGTGCCAGATGGGCGGTCAGATCGTAACCACCTGCCAAGGCCCATGTCCTTTGGCGTGGGGGCGTGTTGGGGGCGCTCTGTGCAGCTTCGTTGGAAGATGAGGAGATAGCCGAGCGCGGCCATCACGCCGGGCGAGAAGGCAATCGCAGCACGAGCCGTGCTCGAGGCCCGGCGGTCGGTCACCCTCCTTGCTCTACTCCCGGGTACGCAGCGGAGGGGAACCAGCCCTGGGTGCGGAGACAGAACCTCACGAGCGCCAGCATCAGTGGCACCTCGATGAGTACACCGACCACCGTAGCGAGCGCAGCGCCCGACGACAGGCCGAAGAGCATGACCGCGGTTGCGATGGCCACCTCGAAGTGGTTGCTCGCCCCGATCATCGCCGTCGGCGCAGCGTCCTCGTACCGGAGACCGATTGCCTTCGAGAGCGCATAGGCCAGTCCGAAGATGAGCAGCGTCTGGATCGTCAGCGGCACAGCGATCCAGACGATGGTGAGCGGGTTGGCGAGGATGACGTCGCCCTTGAACGAGAAGAGCAGCACCAGCGTCAGGAGAAGCGCACCGATCGTGATCGGCGTGAGAACGTGCAGAAACTTCTCCTCGAACCAGTCCTCACCGCGGGCCGCGATGATCCAGCGACGCGAGAAGAACCCCGCGACCAGGGGAAGGGCGACGTAGACGCCGATCGAGAGCAGAAGCGCCTGCCATGGAACGGGCAGGCGGCCCACCCCCAGCAGGAAGCCACCGAGCACCCCGTAGAGGACGAGCATGGTGAGGGAGTTGACCGCCACCATGACGAGGGTGTGACCATCGCTGCCCCGAGCGAGATGTCCCCAGACCAGAACCATCGCGGTGCACGGTGCGACGCCGAGCAGGATGCATCCCGCCAGGTAGCTCCTCCAGAGGGGCACCTCGAGCGTTCTCACGCCGTCGTGGATCACGACCTCACCAGCGCCGTAGCGAGCGCCCTCGGCCAGATCCAGGCCGAAGGGAAGCTTCACCAGGTCCGTCGCGTCGGGCCCGATGAAGCCCAGGAAGAGGGTGCCCAGGAAGAAGCTCGAGATCGCCAGCATCGTGAACGGCTTCACGCACCAGTTGACGAAGAGGGTGAGCGCGACGGGTCGGACGCTCTTGCCCGCCGCCACCACCTCGCCGAAGTCGATCTTCACCATGATCGGGTACATCATGAAGAAGAGACAGGTGGCGATCGGTATCGACACGACGGGCGCGCCGTCGACATCGAGGGTCATTCCGTCGAGGGTGCGCGCGAGATCGGGAGCGACCCGCCCGAGGGCGATTCCGGCCACCATGCAGAGAAAGACCCAGAGCGTCAGCAGGCGCTCGAACCCGTGCATGCGTCGGTCTTCCGGCCGGCCCTGTCCGCTTGCCGAAGCCACCTCGCTCACCTGCTCCATCTAGTGGTCGTCTCCTGCAGGCGTGGCCGTCTTCGCGATCTCTTCGACCCGTGCCCGGAGGGCGAGCCGCTCGAGAATGGCTTCCGCGATGCTGCTCTCAGCGGAGTTTCCGGTGCAGAGAAACAGCGCGTTGTAGTTACGGGAAGTCATTCCGCCTCCGTCTTCTGGGCGATCAACGGCAGCGGAGCCGGGCTTCGAGCCCGGCCAACCGCTTGCGATCCGCAGCGAGGTCGTCGAACTCGCCGAGGCAGCTGGCCACGCAGCGCAGCAGGGTCTGCTGAAGCGCCGTCGATGGCTGCGCCAGCGAGTAGAACTTCCACTTTCCATCCGTCCGCACCTCGACCAGCCCTGCGTCACGCAGGATCGCGAGATGCCGGGAGACCTTCGGCTGGAGCAGACCGAGCACCTCGCAGAGATCGCAGACGCAGATCTCCTTCTCTGCATCGAGCAGGCCCAGGATCCGGAGACGGGTCGGGTTGGCGAAAGCTCCAAAGAGATCGGCCGGTCTCATATTCATGTTTTCGAATGTGTTGAATCCGAGCCGAGGAGTCAAGCGTCGGGGAAGCTGCCGATGGACTCCGACCGTGGGGTCGGACGCCTGGGTCCGGCACGGCCAAGATGGTCGAGGGGATGAAGATGATGCTGGGCTGCTTTGCGGCGCGCCGCGGAACTACTCCCGGTAGCTGAACGACTTCTCGATCGGCCCCTGCCATGCCTCACCGCCGACCTCTACGTAGGGGTAGACGAAGTAGTTGAGTGGGCGATCGCGATGGTCGGCACCGAGGCGAAGGTCCCGGCCCGTGGTGAGGTGGATCCGATCGGCCGGATGTGTGCCGTAGAAGAGCTCCCGCTTCTCGGGGTGCTTGAAGGCCTCCGACGCGTCGATCGGGAACCAGCCGACTCCCGGAAGATGGAACTGCACCCAGCAGTGGTAGCCCGCGATCGCGCCTGCGCCGCGCTCCTCCGGAACCGGGAACCCGATCTCGAAGCGCGATGGGATGCGCTCGGTTCGCGCCAGGGAGATGAAGAGCGCATGGAAGTCCGTGCAGTTGCCATAGCGCTCGTTGCAGGCCCAGAACGTGTCGCCGTTTCCCCAGCCAGAACCCACCTTCTTGTACTCGACGTTCTCGACGACCCAGTCGTAGATCGCGCGCGCGACGTCGGGGCGCGCGTCCGATTCGGCGCGTTCACGGATCTCCGAGAGGATCGGGTCGAGCATGGGATGTCCTACCGCTACGCGTTCGTTCGGCCTGAGGAAGCGGTCCAGGTCCTCCGCGTCGCCCTTCGCGTCGCCGCCGCGATGCACGCGTCGCTCCACCGTGGTCTCTACCGTGACGGTCACGACTTCGCCGTCCGAGGCCGCCACCTTGCCGTGCCAGAAGCGATTGCCGTAGACATCCTCCCGCTCGACGACACCGGGGATCGATGCGTCGATCGACTCCGCCAGCACACGCTGGAAAGCATCCTCGCGCGCGAGCGGGATCCAGGCATGGACCGGTCCGCGCCCGGCCTCGATGGGTCCGACGGAGGCTACATAGCGGAAGGTCAAGGTGCGGGTGTCGGCGGCCGCCCAGGCGGGAGCGACCAGGCCCAGGCAGGCGAGGAATGGCAGACATCGGATCATGAACGAACCTCTGCGCCGGTGGCGCAGCGGTGGTTCAGCGCGCGTGCGACCGACGTCGAATGCACCCGACGAACCGCCGGGCACGGAATGGACTTCAGCGTCGGTGGAAGCGCAAGTGCGGATCCTCCGCGGCCCAGGCTAGCAGGTGGACGGGGATGCTCCGCTACCCGCACACCACGTGACTCCTCGGAGCCGGCTTCCATCGAGCGGGTTGGTTGCTAGGATCCTCCCCCGCAATCTTTCCGGAGGATCCCGATGCCCGCTCGCGCCCTCGTCTTCATCATCTCCCTCGCGCTCCTCGGCGCCACGCCCGCCTCGGCCGAGGCGCCCGAGCACTTCGATCCGAAGGGCAAGCCGCCCTCCGAGTTCACGATCCGGGGCCAGCAGGCGCTCCGCCAGAGCCTGCCCTTCGCGGACGAACGCGATTTCGAGGAGTCGAAGCGGGGCTTCGTGGCCGCTCCCGAGTCGAGGCAGATCGTGAACGAGGACGGCGAAGTCGTCTGGGACATCGGCGCCTTCGACTTCCTCCTCGAAGGGACGGACTTCGACAGCGTCCACCCCTCGCTCCAGCGACAGGCCCTGCTCAACATGAACTACGGCCTGTACAAGCTCTCCGACGACATCTACCAGGTGCGCGGCTTCGACCTGGCGAACTTCACCCTGATCAAGGGCAAGACCGGCTGGATCCTCTTCGACGTCCTCACCGCGAAGGAGACCGCCGCCGCCGCCCTGGCCCTGGCCAACGAGCACCTGGGCGAACGCCCGGTGGTGGCCGTCGTCTACTCCCACTCCCACGCGGACCACTTCGGTGGCGTTCGTGGCGTGGTGGACGAGGCCGACGTGCGAGCGGGCAGGGTGCAGGTGCTGGCACCCGAAGGATTCCTGGAGCACGCGGTTGCCGAGAACGTATTCGCCGGCAACGCCATGAACCGCCGGCTCTTCTTCCAGTACGGCGTGCTGCTGCCGCGCCATCCCTACGGACATGTGGACCAGTCCATCGGCAAGGCGGTCGCGGCCGGCACGACCGGCCTGATCCGCCCTTCCCGAGAGATCGACGAGAACATGGAGGAGGTCGTCATCGACGGCGTCCGCATGATCTTCCAGCTCACGCCCGGGACCGAGGCCCCGGCCGAGATGAACACCTACTTCCCGGACCTCAAGGCCTTCTGGGCCGCAGAGAACATCACCGGGACGATCCACAACATCTACACCCTGCGCGGCGCGCTCGTGCGCGACGCCAACGAGTGGCAGAAGCAGATCAACATCGCGCTCTACGAGTTCGGTCAGGAGGCAGAGCTGATGTTCGCGTCGCACAGCTGGCCGCGCTGGGGGAACGAGCGCATCCAGGAGGTGATGCGAGCCCAGCGCGACCTCTACGCCTCGCTCAACAACCAGGCGCTGCACCTCGCGAACCAGGGCGTGACCATCAACCAGATCCAGAACGTCTATGATCCGCCCGAGAGCCTGAAGCAGCAGTGGTCGGCGCGGAGCTACCACGGCTCCAACGAGCACAACAGCCGCGCGGTGGTGAACCGCTACCTCGGCTACTGGGACGCGAACCCGGCCACGCTGATCCCGCTCTCTCCGGCGGACTCGGCCCCTCTCTACGTGGAGATGATGGGCGGCGCGAAGAAGATCCTGTCGAAGGGCCGGAAGCTCTACGACGAGGGCCGCTACCGACTCGCCCAGGAGATCCTGAACAAGCTCGTCTACGCGCAGCCCGAGAACGAGGAGGCCCGGGACCTCCTCGCCGACGTGTGGGAGCAGATCGGCTACCAGCAGGAGAGCCCGAGCGTGCGCAACAGCTTCCTGGCGGCAGCCTACGAGCTGCGCAACGGCGTGCCCGAAGGACGCTCCGCGTCGACGGTGGGCCCCGACTTCGTCGAGGCCATGACGACGAACATGTTTCTCGACTTCATGGGCATCCGGCTGGACACGGTGAAGGCGGGATCCGACGAGTTCACGATCAACCTGGTCACGCCCGACAACGGCGAGAAGTTCGTGGTCGAGCTCAGCAACGGGGTGCTCACGAACATCGAGGGCTACCAGGCGGACGAGGTGGACCTCACCCTCACCCTGGATCGCAAGCAGCTCGACCGCATCTTCCTCGGGCAGACGAAGCTGCCGGAGCTGGTCGAGGCGGGAGATGCGAAGGTCGACGGAGACATGGGTGTGATCGAGCGGCTCATGTCCTACCAGATCGAGTTCGACCCGCGCTTCCAGATGGTGCCCGGCGCCGGCGAGCCCGCGAAGGTCACGCCGAAGCCGAATCCCTTCGAGTCCTGAGCCGGGATTGCCGGGGGTGGATCCGGGGAGGGGATGGCTCCTCCCCGGCTGTGACCGCTTCGATCGTGCGTGAGCGGAGGCGCGCGTGATATCGTCGCCATCCCCTCGCTGCTGATCGAGGAGGAGCCGATGCCGCACTACGCCTGCATGATCCAGGAGGGCCAGATGGCCCACCGCAAGCAGGAGGACCTTGCGCGCGGACTGCGCCGCATCGGCCAGGAGACCTTCGGGGACGATCCCGTCGAGACCGAGATCGCCTGGGTCGTGCTGAAGCAGGGCTACGCCTGGACTGCCGGAGAGCCCAGCACGTCGTCCATCGTCGTGCGCTCCGTTCCGGTGGGCCTGCCGCTGCCGGAGCGCGAGGCCTTCATGCGCCGGGTGTGCGATCTCTGGGAGCAGGAGACCGGCTGCTCGATCCAGGAGATCGTCGTCACCGCCTGGGACGGTCCACTTCCCCTCTAGCGGAGAGCGAAGCGCCCCCACGAAGGAGAGCCCCATGCCCCTCTACCGATGTGCCGTGGCCGAAGGCCTGACCACCGAGGCGCAGCGCGCCCGGATCGCGAAGGAGATCGTGCGGATCCACTGCGGGGCGACCGGTGCTCCCGCCTCCTTCGTCCACGCCTTCTTCTCGGAGATCCCGCCCGACGCGCTGCCCGCCGGCAAGGTCGCCTTCGTGCTGGGCACGATCCGCTCCGGGCGCAGCGACGATCAGAAGGCGCGCATCGTCTCGGAGCTCACCCACGTCCTGGCGGAGGTGCTCGGCCGCGGTCCCGACGACGTGGGTGTGGTCACCGCCGACGTTCCCTCGAAGTGGAACATGGAGGGAGGCGAGCTCCTGCCCGAGCCCGGCGAGGAGGCCGAGTGGCTCGCGCGTCATGGCGCGCCCCGCTGAAGCGCGAAGGCCAGGCCGAAGCATGGGCGGGTCGCCTCGTTCGTGAGAGCCGGGTGCCGGATCCGCTCGACCCGCTGACGACTCCGGGCACACCCGCTGCCGAGCGGTCGATCGACGAGACGCTGGTGCGCCAGCTGCTGCGCGATCAGCATCCCGATCTGGCCGACGCAGCGCTGCGTCCGATCGACAGCGGCTGGGACAACGCGATGTTCCGACTGGGCGAGGAGTACGCGGTGCGTCTGCCGCGTCGCGAGCTCGCGGTGGCGTTCCTGCGCCACGAGCAGGAGTGGTTGCCGGGTCTCGCGCAGGTCCTGCCCGTTCCGGTTCCGACCCCGCTGCGAACGGGTCGCCCGAGCGAGCGCTTTCCCTGGCCCTGGAGCATCGTGCCGTGGCTGCCGGGCCAGACCGCCGACGTCGCGCCGCCGGCGTCGCAGCAGGCCCGCCCGCTGGCGGACTTCCTGCGGGCGCTGCACCGGCCCGCGCCAGCGAACGCCCCCGCCAATGGCTTGCGGGGCGTCCCCCTTCGGAAGAGAGCGGCCGACCTCGAGGCGCGCCTGGATCGCCTGGGGCGATCCACCGACCGGATCACCCCCGAAATCGAGCGGGTGTGGCAGCGCGCGCTCTCGGCGCCGGAGACGACGCGCTCGGACTGGCTGCACGGCGATCTGCACCCGCGCAACGTACTGGTGCAGGAGGGCGCGATCACCGGCATCGTCGACTGGGGAGACGTGACCGCCGGAGACGTCGCCACCGATCTCGCGAGTGTCTGGATGCTGCTCGGCGACGCCGGCGCCCGGGACGAGTGCCTGCGTCAATACGGTGCGTCGCCGGAGCAGCGCGCCCGGGCGGAGGGCTGGGCCGTCTTCTTCGGCGCGGTGCTGCTGGACAGCGGTCTCGTGGACGATCCGCGTCACGCAGCGGTGGGCGAGGCCACGCTGCGAAGACTGGCCGAGGATGCGATTCGGGAGTGATCGCCCGGGGCTCGGAGCTGCGGGCGATCGGCCTGGCCCGGCAGCTCGCTTGTGGAGCGCGTCCCGGATCGGATACACGTGGGGCGAGGCCCGGAGGAAAGGAGCGCCGTTGGATCCCGCGCGCGACCTGCGCATCGAGGTCGGCGACTCGGCTGCCCTCGACGCGCGAGAGCTGGAGGAGGTGCACTCCCTCTTCGCCCGGGCCTACGCCCAGGCCAATCACGACTACGTGGACGCGTCCATGGCGCGTCTGCGGACCATCGCCCGGGCACGCGAGGGAGGCTCGCTGGTGGGCTTCGCACTCGCGGACGTCCGCTTCTCGAGCCTGCCGGGCTTCGAGTCTCCCCAGCTGCTGCTGCTCGCGGGCATCGGATGTGTCGAGCTGAGGCTTCGCCGGCGCGGCGTCTTCGCCCACCTCTCGCGCTGCGCCGCGCGGGCGAACGGGCTGCTCGCGCGCCGGAAGGGCCGATTCCTGGCCTGCGGGCGCATGGCGCACCCGGCGGGCTTCCGTTCCATGAGCCGCGACCCGAATGCGATCCCGAAGCGGGGGCACCCGCTCTCGAGCTGGCACCTGGAGGTCGGGGCGGTCGTTGCCGCGCTCTACGGCGTGCGCCTGAAGCCGGGCACGCTGATCGTCCAGGGCGGCGGACGCCCCGTCGGTCATCCGCGCATCGAGATCGACGTGGCCCCCGAGGAGTGGCTGCCCTTTCGCGACGTCGATCGCAGCCGCGGCGACAGCCTGCTCGGCCTGGCGTGGCATCCGGACGTTCCCGACGGGTGGTGAGTCCTGTTCTCGTCGAAGGGCTTCGGCATACTGCGTTCGAGGCAGCGACCGGGCCCGGTGCCAGCCGGTGAGGGGAGAGGGGCCCCAGGCGTGATCACGCTTCACCAGTTCGCTCGGGTCTGGGAGATCCCGAACCTGAGCCCCTTCTGCAGCAAGGTCGAGACCTATCTGCGGATGGCGGGCCTCCCCTACCGGGTCGTCAGCGCCGTGCCGCCACGCGCGCCGCTCGGGAAGCTGCCCTACCTCACCGACGACGGTCGGACGGTCGCGGACTCGCGACTCATCGTCGACTACCTGAAGGAGCACCACGGGGCCGATCTCGACCGGCATCTCTCGGCGTCGGAGCGGGCCGTGTCCCACGCGCTCCAGCGGATGATCGAGGAGCACCTCCACTGGGTGATGATGTGGTCGCGGTGGATCCAGCCGCACAACTGGCAGGCGAACAAGGACGCGATCTTCGGGCGCTTCCCGCCGCTCGTCCGGGATGTGATCGCCTGGCAGGCCAGGAGGCAGATCCGCAAGGAGATCTGGGGACAGGGCCTCGGTCGGCACAGCGAGAGCGAGGTCTTCCACCTGGGTCGTCAGGACCTGCTCGCGCTCTCCGACTTCCTCGGCGAGAAGCCCTTCTTCCTCGGCGACGAGCCCACGACCCTGGACGCCATCGCCTTCGGCCTGATCACCAACGTGATCTGGTGCCCCGTGGAGTCGCCGCTCAAGCAGGACGCGCTCGGCCACCGCAACCTGGTCGCGTTCTGCGAGCGCGTGCGCGATCGTTACTACGCTCCCGAGCCAGGCGACCCCGCCCGCGGGAAGTGAGCGAGGAGATCGATGATCGCTGAGCCCCGACTCCGGCCGATGCTGGCCGCGGTCGCCCTGCTGCTGCCCGGCTGCGCGACGCCCGAGGAGCCTCCCCCGCCGCCTCCGGCGCCGCCGCCGGCCACGTCCCTGCTCTTCGAGGAGCAGCGGATCAACCGGGCCCCCGAAGAGCCTCGGGACTGGAGCCAGCTGCCGGACTTCGACCGGCTTCGGGCGAGCTTTGGAGACCGCGAGGACTTCAGCGAGCGCTGCGAGCAGGGGCGTCCAGCGCGCCAGGCCTTCGAAGCGATCGAGCGGGAGGCGTGGTCCGAGGCTGCGGATCTGACGGCCCCGCGGCTCGAGACCTGTCCCGTGGACATCGACCTCCACCTCGTCCATGCGGTCGCCCTTCGCGAGCTCGGACAGGCCGAAGCGTCGAAGCATCACTTCGCCTGGCATCAGGGCCTCGTCGACTCGGTGCTCGAGAGCGGCGACGGGCGCACCCCGGAGACCGCGTGGGTCGTCATCTCCATCGCCGAGGAGTACTCGATCCTGAACGTCTTCGGCATGCAGCCCATGGAGCAGGTGCTCCTCGACGGGGGCATCGAGATGATGAGGGTCGAGGCGGAGGGGAAGACCTACGTCGTCCACTTCGATCCCGCGGCCCACTTCAGGCGGCTCCAGGCGCTTCAGGACGGCGCCGAGTAGCGCGCCGGCGCTCGCCGGCGGTTGGGACTACTGCGCGGCGACTACCGCCCGCGACCGCGCGCCTCCAGATAGCTCTTCCGCGCGGCGGCGCACTCCGGATCGCTGAAGGCCGTCACCAGCCCGTCGGCGTCGGACCAGCTGCGCATCACCCCGACCATCTGGGCCGTGACGGCGTTCACGTGGCGCTTCGTCGACGTGAGCGTATGGGAGGCCTTCGACGCCAGTGACCGGGCCAGATCCAGGACCGCGTCGTCGAGGGCGTCCCCCGGCACCACGCGATTCAGGAAGCCGGCGGCTCTCGCCTCGGCGGCGTCGAAGGGGCGGCAGGTGAGCACCAGCTCCTTGGCCAGGGCCGGTCCGATCTCGCGCACGAGCCTGGGGATTCCTCCCCAGGCCAGCGGGATTCCCAGGTCGACCTCGGGGATCGAGAAGCGGGCATCCTCCGCGGCCAGCCGCAGGTCGCAGGCCGCGGCCAGGACCACGCCCCCCCCGACGCACCAGCCGCGGATCGCCGCGATGCTGAGCGCCCGCATGGCCTCGAGTGCATCGGCCATCTCGCGCCCCATGTCGGCGGCCTCTCGCGTCGAGACCTCCTGGGGCCCGCCGAAGCTCCCGAGGTCCGCCCCCGCCGAGAACGATCGCCCCGCCCCGCTCACGATCACCACCTTCACCTCGGGGCGCTCGTCGAACCAGCGGGCAGCGCGGGCGAGCTCTCCCAGGGTCTTCGTGGACAGGGGGTTGAGCTTCTCCGGTCGATTGAGTGTGAGGCGGCCGATGGCGCCTTCCGTCTCCGCGAGCAGGGTCTCGAACACGATGGGCCTCCGAGTCGATCTGATAGGATCGGCCAGGGTAGCGCGGCGGCACGCGGCCGAGGGCCGTCGCGAGGCGCCGTCCAGCGCCGGCGACTGGAGCCCCGATGACCGAACGCCGTTACGACCCGGAGCTCGCACCGCTCGTCGCGAGCCTGCCCGTCGAGTCCGACTGGTCCGACATGCCCGCGGCCCGTACCCAGATGCTCGCGCTGATGGGTGCGATGCTCGATCAGCCCGACCCGCCGGGCCTGAGCCATGCGGACCGTCGGATTCCGGGCCCCGCCGGCTCGCCCGAGGTGCGCGTTCGCGTCTATCGCCCGGAAGGGGTCGACGCACCGCTTCCGGGTGTCCTCTACCTCCACGGGGGCGGGTTCTGCATCGGCAGCATCGAGACGGAGCACCTCGGCGCGGCCCAGGCGGCCCTCGCCGCCGAGGCGGTGGTCGTGTCCGTGGACTACCGACTCGCGCCGGAGGACCCGTTTCCGGCGGGCATCGAGGACTGCTACGCGGCGCTGGTGTGGCTGGCCGAGAACGCTGCGTCCCTGGGTGTCGACGCCGACCGCATCGCGGTGATGGGCGGATCGGCGGGTGGGGGCCTGGCCGCGGGGACGGCGCTGCTGGCCCGGGACCGCTCCGGTCCGGACCTCTGCTTCCAGGTCCTGAACATCCCGGAGCTCGACGATCGCCTCGAGACGCCTTCCATGCAGGAGTTCATCGACACGCCGCTCTGGAACCGGCCGAACGCGGTCTGGAGCTGGCGCCACTACCTGGGCGATGCCGTCGGGGGAGACGTGTCCCCCTACGCCGCGCCGGCACGCGCCGAAGACCTGCGCGGGCTCCCGGCGGCCTACGTCTCCACCATGGAGTACGACCCGCTGCGCGACGAGGGGATTCGCTACGCCATGCGGCTGCTCGAGCACGGCGTCTCCGTCGAGCTCCACCACTATCCGGGCACGTTCCACGGCTCCGCGATGTTCACCAACGCCCAGGTCTCGCAGCGCGCCAGCGCCGAGATGATGGACGCCCTTCGCCGCGCCCTGCGGCGCTGAGCCGGGCGGCCGCCGCGCTCAGACCCGGTCGCGCGCGCTGCGCGCTCGGGCGCGTGCTGCCAGCTCGAGCCGGATCTGCTTGCCGATGAAGCGCACGAAGCCCAGGGGATGGCGCCGGACCTTGCGGAGGAAGAGCCGCCTCAGGTGGCGGCGCCCGTCGTAGCGTCCCTCGCGCTGCCCGTGACCCATGTGCATCGGGATCGCGGGCACATCGATCACGTCGAGGGGGAGTTCGAGCGTGAGCTTCTCGCTCCGAGGCAGAAGGCAGACCTCGTCGTCGCAGGCCTGGTAGCGGACGCGGACCTCGAGGGTGATGGCGTCGGTGTCGAGGGGGCGGACCTCGCTGGCCAGCTCCCCCGTCGCATGGAAGGGCAGCACGATGTCGACGCGGCCGCTCCACACCGGCAGCTCGACGCCCACGCTCGCCAGTTGCAGGGGCTCGGTGGGGGGCAGGATGGGGTCGTGCACGACCAGGCCGGGAGGGCCGTGGAGCGTCACGCTCGTCGGTACCATGCCCTCGGGCACGGGTTCTCCGTAGATGTGGAGCCCGTCGCGGAGCTCGAAGCGCACCACCAGGTGCCGCACGATTCCCTGGCGGATCGTTCCCCGGCCGCCCTGGACCGCGGCGGTGACGCGCACGTCGTCGTCGCCACCGGTCGCCCTGGGAGTCTCCTCGGAGAGATGGATCCGCCCGAGTGTCGCGTCGATCAGGACCTCGGGGCTGTCCCGCTTCTTGTAGGTGTCGTGGAACGACTTCGCGATCACCACCCCGTCTTCGTCGCAGACGAAGGCGCCGGGAAAGGGGATGCCGTAGAGCATCGCGTCGCCCGGCTCGATCCTCGTGTTGAGGATGCCGTAGCGGCGGATGACCTCGGAGTCGACGTCCGAGAGCAGCGGGAACGGGATCGCCTGCTTCTCGCCGAACTCGGCGAGCACCTCCACGTCGTCGTAGGAGATGGCGTAGAGGCGGATCCCCGCCGCCTGGAACTTCTCGTAGGCGTCTCGCAGCTCGCCGAGCTGCGTCCAGCACGGGGGTCACCACACCGCCGAGCGGTAGAAGACGACGACCGCCCTGGCGCCGGCCCGATCCGCGTGGAAGCGGCGCCGGCTCCCGTGCTGATCCGGAAGCACGAAGTCCGGGAGCGTCTCGCCCACCTTCGGGCCGCCCTCCCAGCCCTCGGGCAGGCCCAGGCGCCCGGGGTGGCCCAGGGGTGCCGGAGCGTCGAAGCCCAGCTCGTCGCGCTCGGTCGTCATCGCCGCTCCTGCCGCATCGGATCAGGCTAGGCGGTCGCTGCGCGTCGCGTCAATCGGCGCCGCCGAGATCCTTCTCGCGGCGGGGCCCGGCGGGGTACGCTGTCGCCATGAGCGCAGCGACGGAGCTCGACACGGGAACCGACCAGCTGCTGACGCGGCTCGAGGACGGCGTCGCCGTCATTACCTTGAATCGGCCCGAGGTCCGCAACGCCCTGGGCGACGTGGTGAGTCCGGCCCTGAGGCGGATGATCGCGCGCCTCCGCGACGAGCCGGCGGCGCGCTGTGTGGTCCTGACCGGCGCGGGAACCGCCTTCTGCGCCGGCGGCGACGTGAAGGGGATGAGCGAGGGCGCCCCGCGCGAGGCGCGTCCCTCCGTCGACGAGGTGATCCGCGATCAGACCGAGCGCCAGCAGGCCCTGACCGGGGCGCTCTACGCCCTGCCGAAGCCCACGATCGCTGCACTTCCCGGGCCCGCCGCGGGGGCCGGGCTCTCGATCGCGTTGGCCTGCGACCTGCGCATCGCGGCGCGTTCCGCCTTCGTCACCACGGGCTTCGCGAACATCGGGCTCTCCGGCGACTACGGGGCGAGCTTCTTCCTGACGCAGCTCGTGGGGGCGGCCACCGCCCGGGAGCTCTTCCTCACGGCGGAGCGGGTCGATGCGGCGCGCTGCGAGCGGCTGGGGATCGTGAGTCGGGTGGTTCCCGACGAGCAGCTGATGGACGAGACCATGGCGCTGGCGCGCCGACTCGCCGCCGGCCCGACCGTGGCCTACGGCATCATGAAGGAGAATCTCGATCGAGCGCTCCGGTCGGACCTCCCCACCTGCCTGGCGGAGGAGGCGAAGGGCATCGTGCGGACCGCCGGCACCCACGACCATCGCGAGGCGGTGCGCGCCTTCATCGCGAAGCGTCCGCCGAAGTTCGAGGGCCGCTGACGGCGACCTCGGCCAACGCCCGCGGATCGTTGCGACTCACAGGAGTCTGGCGGTTTGCCAAGGAACGACGTCAGGCGTCGGCCTCGCCGAGAGGGCTCGCCCGGGTCGTGAGGTTGAGCTGTCCCTCGAGGCCCGCGACGCGATGGACCTCGATCTCCTGGAAACGAGGGGTCGACGCGATCTGGATCAATGCGGCGGCCGAGGGGTACTCGACGATCCCCACCGCATCCCAGAGCGACTCGACGGCTCCCAGCAGCAGCCCCTCGACCTGCGCGCCGAAGACGAAGCGTCCGCCGGACTCCTCCACCAGGACCTTCATCGCCGTGGCGTAGCGCTCGTAGGCCTGGCGCCCGGGGAGATCGGGGTCGCGGCCGTCGGGATAGCTGGCCTTCTCACGGAACTTGAGCAGGTTCACCATCATCACCGGTCCCGGGGTCGCCAGGAATTCCTGGATCTGCTCGGGCTGGGGGGTCACGGCGTTCTCGACCTTCATGGCGGCGTCCTCCGCCCAGATGATGACACAGCTCGTGCCTGAAGCTGGCTGGGCAATTGACGCGCGGGCGGTCCGTGGAGAGAATGGGCCGATCCACCGACCGCTTCGAGGAGGCCCCCCTTGGTCGATGCAGAACACGTTCGCCAGGTCTACGAGCGCTATCCCGATCTCGTCACGAAGGGAGACGTCGATGCGATCGTTGCGCTCTACGCCGACGACGCCACCATCGAGGACCCGATCGGATCGGCCCTCCATCGCGGTCTCGACGCGGTCCGGGCCTTCTATGAGGCGTCCGCCGGTACGATCACCATGAAGCGGACGGGCCCCGTGCGTGTCGCGGGGCGCGAGGCGGCCACCCCGCTCGTCGTCCTCATGGGCGAGCCGGGGAGCCAGCGGGCCCTGGACATCATCAGCACGATGGTGTTCGACGACGCGGGGAAGATCACCTCGATGCGGGCCTTCTGGAGCTTCGACGGCATGCGTCCGGCCACGCCCGAGGATTGAGCTCGGCGGGGGCCAGCGGGGCCCGACTCTCCTAATATCGCGGGACCCAGCGGCGAAAGGAGCCCCCCAATGGACTTCGAGCACTCCGAACGATCTCGTCTCGTTCGGGACCAGGTCGAGCGCTTCGTGCGTGAGCGCGTGATCCCCAACGAGGAGACCTACCTCTCCCAGCTCGTCCACAGCGACGACTGGACGAAGTGGCGCATCCCCCCGGTGCTGGAGGAGCTGAAGGCCGAGGCGAAGGAGCTGGGGCTGTGGAACCTCTTCCTTCCGGACGAGGAATACGGCGCCGGCCTCGACAACCGCGACTACGCCCCCATCGCCGAGGTGACGGGCCGCAGCTTCCTGGCTCCGGAGGTCTTCAACTGCTCCGCGCCCGATACCGGCAATGCGGAGGTCCTGGTCAAGTACGGCTCCGAGGCGCAGAAGGAGCGCTGGCTCGTGCCGCTGCTCGCCGGCGAGATCCGTTCCGGCTTCTCCATGACCGAGCCCGCCGTCGCCTCCAGCGACGCCACCAACATGGAGGCCACCTGCAAGGTCGACGGCGACGAGGTCGTCCTCGACGGACTCAAGTGGTGGACCAGCGGCGCCGGAGATCCGCGCTGCGCGTTCCTCATCTTCATGGGCGTCACGGACCCCGACGCGGGACGACACCAGCGTCACTCGATGGTGCTCGTTCCGCGTGAGGCCCCCGGCGTCAAGATCGTGCGCATGCTCCCGGTGATGGGTCACATGGGCGAGCCCCACGGACACGCCGAAGTCCTATTCGACGGCGTGCGGCTCCCGAAGGACCACATCATCGCCGGGCCGGGCCGCGGCTTCGAGATCGCCCAGGGGCGACTCGGCCCCGGTCGCATCCACCACTGCATGCGGGCGATCGGCGCCGCGGAGCGCGCGCTCGAGCGGCTGTGCGAGCGGGCGGTGATGCGCGTGGCCTTCGGCAAGCGCCTGGCCGACCTGGGCGGCAACCGCGACATCATCGCCAACTGTCGCATGGAGATCGACCAGGCGAGGCTGCTCACCCTGAAGGCCGCCTGGGCGCTGGACACCCTGGGTACCTTCGGCGCGCTGGTGGACATCTCGGCGATCAAGGTGGTGGCGCCGAACGTGCTCCAGCGGGTCACCGACGCGGCGATCCAGGTCCACGGCGGCGAGGGGATGGCGGACCCCGAGCTGACGCGGCTGCTCGGGATGGCTCGTGCGCTCCGCATCGCCGACGGTCCCGACGAGGTCCACCGTGGCATGGTGGCGCGACTGGAGCTCGACAAGTACGGAAGCAAGAAGCGGGGATGAGCCGCCGAGCCCGCCCCGCGGACGGGAGTGGAACGTGAGCGTGGAACTCAACGGCATCGCCCACATCCAGCTCACGGTGAACGACCCGGCGCGCTGTCTTCCCTTCTGGGAGAAGCTCTGCCACTTCTTCGGGATGAAGACACTGATCAAGTCGGACGAGGTGCTCTACTGCATCGGGAGTCGTACCGGCATCCTGGTGAGGGGTGCCCCGCCCGAGAAGCGGGACCAGCGCTTCGACCAGGATCGCGCGGGTCTCCACCACATCTGCTTCCGAGCGCGGGCGCACGAGGACGTGGACGCGATCCACCGCTTCCTGGTGGACGAGCTCGACGCCCACGTGGTGCACCCGCCCGAGGAGAGCCCGCAGTTCGCGCCGGGCTACTACTCCATCCTCTTCGAGGATCCGGACGGGATCCGGGTGGAGGTGAACCACGTGCCCGGCCGTGGCCATCTGGGGAAGGGCGGACGCCTGGCCCCCGGCGGCGCGGGCCCGGCGAGCGAGTACGGCGAGGACGGGCTGGGAGACGGCGGTTAGTCCGCGCTCGTGAAGACGCCGGTTCGCCCCGCGATCCTCGACGCCTTCCGCAAGCAGGTGCCCGCGTGTCGCGCCGCCGGCTCGGAGTTCACGGCGAGGATCTTCGAGCGCTGCGCCGAGGACATCGAGGCCGGGGGACCGGTGGCGCGGTTGGTGGCGGACTTCGAGGGCCAGCCGGTGCTCGACGCACTGCCCCAGCGGGTGCTGGGCGCGGTCCAGTTCCTCGCCCTCGGCGGGGAGGCCCCGGAGCTCATGCGCCTCCACCCCGGCGGCGGCGAGCCCCGCTTCCCGGAGGCCGCCGACGCCTTCGTCGCGGTGGTGGAACGGCACCTGGAGAGGCTGCGACCCGCCCTCGCCCAGCAGGTGCAGACGAACGAGGTGCGGCGCGCCGCCGGACTGCTGGGCGGCTTCCTCAGCGTGGCGCAGGAGACCGGGCTCCCGCTGCGGGTGCTGGAGATCGGGAGCAGTGCGGGGCTCCTGCTCTTCTGGGACCGCTACCGCTACGAGCTGGGGCCCCACCGCTGGGGCGACCCGGCGGCGGCGCTATGTCTGACGAGCGACTGGAGCGGGCCTCCGCCACCCCTCCAGGCCGAGGTACGGGTCGCCTCGCGGCAGGGCTGCGATCTCCATCCCCTGGACGCGACCGATCCGGTCCAGCTTCGTCGCATCCAGAGCTACTACTGGGCGGACCAGGTCGATCGACAGCGTCTACTGCTCGCGGCTGCGGGCGCCCTCTCGGGTCCGGCGCCCGTCGAGCGCATCCGCGCCGGAGATTTCGTGGCGCGCGAGACGGCTGCGCGGCACGAGGGCGTCGCCACGGTGCTCTTCCACTCGAGCATGTGGTGGTACGTGCCGCGCTCCGAGCAGCTCGCGATCACCGAGGCCATGGAGCGGGCGGGAGCAGAGGCGGACGCGCGAGCCCCGCTCGCGTGGCTGCGGTCGGAGCCTCCGGACCTCGAGCGCTCGGAGCTGCGACTGCGCACCTGGCCCGGCGGCGACGACCGGCTGCTGGCCCGCGTCGCACATCACGGCCAGTGGGTGGAGTGGCTCGCGGACTGAGCGGGGGGCTTCGCGTGCGCATCGGTCCCCGCCCTGGCTTCGGTGACCCAACTCACGCCTTGCCTTCGCGGAGCGACCGATGCAGTGGGATGAGCCCTCACGCAGGTCGATTCGATGCACCCCATCTCCCTCGAGAACGGCCGCAGCGCCGGCATCGGGCTGGCGCTCCTGCTCTGCCTCGCCACTCCGGCCCAGGCGAAGCCCGAGTACGGCGAGGCGGTAGACGTCTTCTGCACGGGCAACGCTCGCATTCCCGCGCGCCCCTTCGACGGAGACTGTGCGATCTGCCACGACCCCGACAGCAGCTCCAGGGCCCGGACGCCGGGATTCGACGCCTACAAGAGCCACAAGGGCGACGGCGACTTCAGCTACTTCTGCCCGGTCTCCGATGCACCCAACGAGCCCCCTCGACTCGACCCGATCGGAGATCAGCGTGTGGACGAGGGCGGGCTGCTGGAGCTGCGCATCACCGCCAGCGATCCGGAGGGCGGCGCGCTCCGGCTCGAGGTGGCCGACCTGCCCACCGGCGCCGTCTTCCAGGACAACGGCGACGGCACCGCGGACTTCGTGTGGATGCCGGACCACGAGCGCGCGGGGAACTATCCGGTGCTCTTCAAGGCCAGCGACTCGGCCAGCCCGCCGGCCAGCGTCTCCGAGACGATCACCATCACGGTGGGCGACGTGAATCGCCCGCCGCGCCTCGATCCCGTCGGCAACCGGAGCGCCGCGGTCGCAGCCCGGCTGGCGTTCGCGCTGAGCGCGACCGATCCGGATCGAGATCCCCTGCGCTTCGGTGCCTCGGGGCTGCCCGAAGGGGCGGTACTGATCGATCTGGGCAACGGGAGCGCCGAGTTCGACTGGACGCCCAGCGCCGCGAACGTGGGCAACCACGCCGTGACGTTCAGCGTGACCGATGCGGGCACTCCGATGCAGAGCGACGACGAATCGATCGTCATCACCGTGGGTGAGGTCAATCGACCGCCGGAGCTGGCTCCGATCGGCGGTCAGGTGGCGTATCCCGGGGCGCTGCTCGTCGTCGACCTCATGGCGACCGACCCGGACGGGGACGCGCTGCGCTTCTCGATCGAAGGCGTTCCCGAAGGGGCGAGCGTCGGCGATGCCGGCGACGGCACGGCGCAGATCCTGTGGACGCCCGGCGCCGATCAGACCGGCAATTACACGCTCACCTGCCGCGTCATCGACGACGGCGTTCCCGCGGAGATGGACGCCGAGGCGTTCACCATCAGCGTCGGCGACGTGAATCGCCCGCCGCGCCTGGAGCCGCTGGTGTTGATGGAGGACGGGCCGGTCCTGACGATCGCGCTGACCGCGAGCGATCCGGACGGCGATGCCCTGCGCTTCGAGGCGACCGGGGTGCCGACCGACGCGAGCTTCGTCGACCACGGCGACGGGACCGCGGAGTTCCGCTGGGAGCCCGCTGCCGACCTGGCCGGCGACTTCCCGCTCGACTTCGAGGTGCGCGACGACGGCATTCCTCCGGAGAGCGACACGTCCGGCACCGTGATCACCCTGGCCGCACCCCCCGAGGCGGCGGCCTCCTCGAGCGGCTCGAAGGAGGAGGAATGGGAGTCCGCCTGGGGCTGTGGGATCGGGTTCGAGCTCTGCTTCGTGCTGCCCCCGCTGATGTGGGCGCGACGCCGTCTGCGGCGCGACGTCCGGCGGGCGCGGCGACTCAGAGCCGCTCGATGATCGCGTCGGTGAAGGCGCGGGTTCCCAGCCCGCCACCGATGTCGCGGGTGCACGCGCCGGCGCGGAGGGCAGCATCGTATGCATCCCGGATGCGGGCGGCACAGGCCCGGTGGCGCTCGCTCCCCTCGCGCTCGCCCAGGTGGTTGAGGAGCATCACGGCGCTCATCAGCAGCGCCAGGGGATTCGCGACGTCGCGACCGGCGATGTCGGGAGCGGAGCCGTGGACCGCCTCGAAGACGGCGCAGGAGTCCCCGTAGTTCGCGCCGGGGGTGACTCCGAGGCCGCCCACCAGTCCGGCGCAGAGGTCGGACACCACGTCTCCGTAGAGGTTCTCGCAGAGCAGCACGTCGAAGACCGAGGGATCGCGCACGAGCTGCATGCAGCCGGCGTCGATGATCCGCTCCTCGTACTCGACCTCGGCTCCCTGGAACACCTCGCGCGCGCAGTCGAGGAATAGCCCGTCGCTCAGCTTCATGATGTTCGCCTTGTGAAGGACGGTGACCTTGCGGCGCCCGCGCGCCAGGGCGTAGTCCAGCGCGAAGCGGGAGATGCGCCGGCAGGCGCGCACCGTCGCCACCTTCAGGGAGGTGACGACGCCCTCGGTCACCTCGTTCTCGATGCCCGAGTAGAGCCCCTCGGTGTTCTCGCGCACCACCACCAGGTCCACGCCCTCGAAGCGGCTCGCCACGCCTTCCAGGTTTCGAACCGGGCGCACCGCGGCGTAGAGGTCGAGGCCCTTGCGCAGCGCCACGTTCACCGAGGCGAAGCCCCCGCCGATGGGCGTCGTGCACGGTCCCTTGAGCGCGATCCCGTGGGTCCGGACCGCGGCCAGGGTGGACTCGGGCAGCACCGTGTCCGCCCCGGCCTCGAGGGCGGAGGTCCCGGCCAGGTGGCGATCCCAGGCGAGGTCGGCGCCCGCGGCCTCGAGCACCCGAACGGCGGCCTCGCACACCTCGGGGCCGATGCCGTCCCCCGGGATCAGTACGCACGTCCGTGCCATCCTCGGATCCCCCTCAGGAAGCCAATCTCCGGCCGAGGTTGTACCGCACCACGCTCGCCGCGGTAGTCTGTGGCGGCACTCGGATGGGGGAGGGAGAGATGGCGCGGATCGTCATCGGCATCGCGATCGGCACGGCCTTCGTCGTGGCGATGGTGCTCGCGACGCTGCGGGAGGGGCAGGTCTCCTGCGAGCTCTGCGTCCGCTTCGGCGGGGCGGAGGCCTGCCGGCGGGCCACGGCCGCGGACCGGAGTCAGGCCCTCACCATGGCCCAGAACACCGCCTGCGCCGTGCTCGCTGGAGGCGTCACGCGCGGGATGCAGTGCATGAGGGCCGTTCCCCACCAGGTGAGCTGCGAGGGGGATTGAGCGTGGCCTGAGCCGGGCGGCGCGACGGCCGCCAAGGGCTCGCTCAGGCGGGCTTCCGGCAGTGGAAGAGATTCTCGTCCCTGCGCAGGCCGAAGCGTTTGCACGTCTCGTCGGGGATCGCGCTGGCCAGGTGGAGCTCCACCTCGAAGCCGGCGGCGGTCAGGCGGTCGGCGAGGTCGCGGCCGTACCACCGGACGTGGCTGCGCTCGCCAAAGGCGACCTGGCGCTCCGCAGGGTCGGTGATGCTCGGATCCTCGTAGGTGTCCTGGTCCAGCCGGATCGGGACGCTCACCAGCGCCCAGCCGCCGGGTCTCACCACGCGGTAGAGCTCGGCCAGCGCGCGGCGGTCGTCCTCGACGTGCTCGAGGACGTGGATGCAGAGGACCGCGTCGAAGCTCCCCGCCTCGAGAGGGAGCGCGATCACGTCGCCCACCAGCGTTACGTTCGGCCCCGCGCGCTCCCGGTCGACGCCCTGGAAGCGCACGTTCGGCAGGCTCCGAAGGCGACGCGAGAGCGACCACCACGGTGCCACCTCCAGCAGCCGCAGCTCGTCCTTCCGCAGGTTCGTGTTCTCCTCGAGCCAGAGCCAGATGCGGCGGTGGCGGGCCTTTGCGTCGCAGCGCGGGCAGTAGCCATCGGGGCTGGTCTTGAGAAGGCCGCGCTTGTAGACGAAGGCGCGGAGGCCGGCACCGCAGACGGGGCAGTGATAGCGACTCCCGCGGTAGAGCAGGCCCCGCAGCCACAGGGCCATGTGGGTGACGAAGGCCAGGCTCGGGTGGCGCAGCAGGCGTCCCAGCCGGCGCTTCATCGGGGGGCGGACTCGCCGAGGATCCGCCGCAGCGCCAGCGCGAGGATCCCGGTGTTTCCGACGGCGCTCACCAGGACGAAGACGTCCAGGAGCCGCAGCAGGACGGCGGCCAGCAGCAGCGGCAGTAGCAGCCCGGAGATGTTGAGCAGGTTGTTGCCGAAGCGCGCAACGCGGCTCCCCAGGGACGGCGCTCCGCCCTCTTCGGGGGACATCAGCGAGTGGCGCTCGCGATCGCCGGGGAAGGTGTTGCTCCACTTCTGGTAGACGAGCCGGATCCACAGTGCCGCGAGAGAGGCCCAGGCCCCGGCGATCAGCACGAGAGCCAGATCGGTCTGGGACGCACCCAGCAGGCGTCCGGCCAGCGTCTGGGAGGGGTCCAGGAAGGCGCCAATCCCGGTGAAGAAGCAGAGGGTGCCCAGCACGATGTAGCCCGAGATCGCGTCGGCGAAGCCGCCGAAGGGGGAGGCGGTTCGCAGGTAGCGAGCGATGTTGCCGTCCACGCAGTCTACGACGAGCCAGGCATTGACGAGCAGCGCTCCCACTACGGCTGCGGGCCAGCTGCCCATGGCCAGCAGCAGGCCGCCGGCGAGGTAGAGCGGGACCGAAAGGGCGGTCGCCTGGTTCGCGCTGATGCCCAGGCGCAGGCACAGCGCGGTGATGGGGAACGAGAGGGGCCTCGCCACGTAGAAGGTCCAGATCTCGTGCCGGTCCTCCGCGACCTTGTCGTGGCGGCGGTAGTCCTCCCAGAGGGCGCGGGTCGTGACACTGGGATTCGGCGTGGCGGTGGCTCCCATCTCGGCGCTCAGTGTTTCGCCTCGGCGGCGGGGCCGATCGGCTTCGGTGCGAGGGCCTTGCGCGCGCGTTTCCGTCCGAGGACCGCCTGTCGCAGGGCCAGGACCCAGTCGGCGAAGAAGGGCCTGAGGTCCTTGGCGTCGTACACGGCCCAGGTCTTCGGGCCGCGCCAGGAGCGCGCCCACTCGACGAGCGAGAGCTCGCCGCTGCGCCAGTAGTGGAACGCCGTCTGGAAGTCGCGACGCAGGTAGAGCCACTTCGTGCCGCGGTACGTCTGCCCGGGCTGCTCGGGCAGGGGCCAGCCGAGCGCGTCGCAGTAGGCGGCGTAGTGGAGCTCGACCCCACAAGCCTCGGCCAGGGCCGAGCGCCCGGTGGGTCGCCCGATGTTGGGCTCGATCACGTAGTGGCGGCCGGTGCGCGCGTCGCGCTTGATCTCCACGTAGCCGAGGCCCCGGAAGTCCGCAGCCTCGAAGAGCCGCAGCGTCTCCCGCAGTACCTCTTCGTTGCGGATCTCCTCGCCGAGCGAGCTCGTGCCGGCTCCGGGCGGCCACTGCCGGATCTTCCGCGCGACGAAGGTCGCGACGGGCTTGCCTTCGCGGTCGATGTAGCAGTTGCAGGAGAAGAGTTCGGCGTCGCTGCCCTCGATGCGTTCCTGAACGACCAGCACCGGCGTCCACGCAGCACAGCGGTCGTAGAGGGGCAGCAGGTCCTCGGCGCGCTCCACCCGGTAGACGCCCGACTCGGCATTGTCCTGCCAGAGAGATGTCTTGAGGCTGGGCTTGAGGATGCAGGGGAAGGCCAGGTCTCGTGCTGCGGCCTCGGCGTCGGCGCGGTCGCGCAGGATGCGGGTGGGCGGAATGGGAAGGCCCTCCCGGATCGCCCATTCCTGGAACCCGAGCTTGTCCATCAGCAGCTCGACCACCTCGGGCGCCGGCTGCACCATCCGGTACCAGGGCGCGAGCTCGTCGCGATGCCGCGAGCAGTGGAGGACCGCCATGTCCTGACACGGAACCAGCACGGCCGGACCGCCCAGGCGGGGCCCCTCGGCGACGAGTCGCTCGACGAACCCCCGTCCGGTGGTGTCGGCCTCCCAGATCTCGCGGCACACGCGGGTGCGGGCGAAGGGGTGGCTCCGGTTCCGGGCGATGCCGATCACGGGGATACCGCGGGCCGCCAGCAGGCGTGCCGTCTGGAGACCGTTCAGCGAGTCGAGACCAATGATGATGGCCGGCGGAGCGTCGGGGGCGCCCCGATTCGTGGTCTGCATGGAGTTCCAGGGAAGGTGGCGTCGGGCGAGGAGTAGCGAGTCTACCACCGGGGGGATGTGGGCGACCCGAAAGCACGCGCTCACGCCAGAAGGACGCGAAGCCCGGCCCGAGGGTCACGAGCGCGTATCTCGCGCCCGTACGGTAGGTCGCCGATTGGCGCGGGGCGTGACTCGAAAACCGGGCGCCGGAGCTCGCGGAGTCGGCAGGCGATGCGCAGCTCTCCACTGCAACCCGCATTGCGCCATCCGGTTCCTGTCCGTGACGATTCCTTCCGTCGGATGTCGGAGCGAGAAATCCCGACACCCGTCGAGCATCCTATCCTACCCACAGTTGAACCGAGGAGAGGTGTCCGTGTCGAGCGAGCTGGGGCTGTTCGTGCTGTGGTCGGAGTCGAGGTTCGCCGAGGACCGTCTGATCGCCGACATCCAGGAGCACTTCGAGGTCCGCCGGGTCTACGAGGTGTACTGGAGCCCGGACCACATCACCGCGAACTTCGCGCGCTTCTACCGGGGGCGCGCGCAGCCTCCCTATCGGGCCGCCTTCGAGGAGCAGAAGGGTCGCGGGCCCTTCCTGCTGGTGACCGTCGCCGACGACGCACCCGAGTACGCCGAGCGCCCGACCCTCAAGGGGGACCGGGTCGTGAACGCGCGCTTCTTCGACGCCAAGATGCGCCATCGCGAGTGGATCGGCGGGAAGATGCGGGTGCATGCGACCGACAGCGTGGAGGAGGCGCGACGCGACCTCACCCTCCTGCTCGGACGCGACGCCCTGCACTATCTGGAAGAGCATCCGGGAGCATGGAATGGCGAGATCCGGGCGGTTCGCCGCGATCTGGCCGGGGCGAACGGCTGGGTGTCGCGCGCACAGCTTCGGGAGATCCTGGGCGCCACGGTGAATTACGTGGCGCTCTCGGGTACGAAGGAGCATGAGTCGCTGGTCCTGCTCACGGACGACTACCGCGAGCTCGTGCGCATTGCGAACGCGCGGCCCCGCCTGGGCCAGCTGCCGCGCTGGGGAGGCGAGTTCTTCGCCTCGGTCGCCCGCAAGGAGATTCCCTTCGAGATCCGCTTCACCGGCGACGGCTACCTCGATCCGGGCTGGGCGCGCACGATCCTGGAGCGCCGCGTCGCCGTGAAGGGGGGCTTCTTCCGCCCGTCCGAGCAGGACGCCCGCGACTTCGCGTCCTACCACGCCTTCGTCCACGGAGGCGGCGGGCCCCGGCCGGCGAAGTCCGAGATCGACGCCCTGCTGGAGCGACACGGTGCGGAGTACACCCGGCCGCTCGACCCGATGGTTCCCTACGACTTCCGGGCCGTCGGCGCTCCGAACCCCCTCGTCCACGATCTCGGGGCCGCACTCCGGCGGAGCGTCTGGAGCGCCCGGCACCGCCTCGTCCGTCCGCTCTCCGCCACCTGGTGGCGGATTCGCGAGCCCCTGCGACGCCACGTGGGCTGGCTCCGCCACCTCCGCGCCCCCGTCGACACGCTGCGCGCCGGGTAACCGCCCCGTTCGCGTGGGAGCTGGCCGTGGTCTTCGCGCCGCTGCCGCCGCGGCTCTTCTGCCTCGGGATCTTCGACGGGCCCGCCGTCGTGTTCCCCAGATTCGCCCTCAATCCCGCGGCGCTGGTTCACTATGGTCTCTGCGTGGGACCCGAGACCCAGGTGCAGGGCTGACATGTATTCGCTGGTCGTACCCGTCTATCGCAACGAGGAGTCCATCCCCGATCTGCTCGAAGTCGTGGAGGACCTGGCCGCCCGGCTCGACGGGGAGCTCGAGGCGGTGTTCGTCGACGACGGCAGCCCCGACCGATCGGGCGCGATCCTGGCGTTCGAGCTCCCGAAGCGCCGATTCGAAAGCCGCCTCCTCACCCTCTCCCGCAACTTCGGATCCTCCGCCGCCATCCGCGAGGGCCTGAAGGAGGCGCGGGGGCCCTACTTCGCCGTCATGGCCGCCGATCTCCAGGAGCCGCCGGAGCTGGTGCTCGAGTTCTTTCGCACCCTCGCTTCGGAGCCGTGCGACATCGTGATCGGGAGCCGAACCGCTCGCGACGATCCGGCGCCGTCGCGCTGGGCCGCGGAGCTCTTCTGGCGGCTCTACCGCCGCCTGGTCCAGCCCCAGATGCCGCCGGGAGGCGTGGACGTCTTCGGCTGCAATCGCGGCGTGCGCGACCGGCTCGTCGATCTGCACGAATCGAACAGCTCTCTCGTGGGCCTGCTCTTCTGGGTGGGCTTTCGCCGGAAGGCCATTCCCTACCGACGGGTCCAGCGAGCCCGGGGTCGAAGCGCCTGGACCTGGCCCATGAAGCTCCGATACCTCTCGGACAGCGTATTCGGGTTCTCGGACCTGCCGATCCGCCTGCTGCTCGTTGCGGGTGGCATCGGCATGGTCGCGTCCATCTTCTTTGGCCTCTTCGTCTTCACGGCGCGGCTGCTGGGGCTCATCGAGGTTCCCGGCTACTCGGCAATCGCCGTGACGATCTCGTTCTTCGCCGCGCTCAACATGTTCGGACTGGGTGTGGTCGGCTCGTACGTTTGGCGCGCCTTCGAGAACACCAAGCGTCGACCCGGAGCCATCGTGATGTCGAACGCGCGCTTCGGAAGCGGCGGACCGGAGGAGTAGGAAGTCATGGCCGAGCCCTTCGTACACCCCCAGGCGATCTGCGAGACCGATCGCGTCGGTCAGGGGACGACGATCTGGGCCTTCGCCTACGTCCTCGAGGGGGCCGTCATCGGCGCCGACGCCAACGTGTGCAGCCACACCTTCATCGACGCCGACGTCGTCGTCGGGGACCGGGTCACGATCAAGAGCGGAGTGCAGCTCTGGAACGGGACGCGCATCGAGGACGACGTCTTCATCGGTCCGAACGTGAGCTTCACGAACGATCGCTTCCCCCGAAGCAAGCAGCAGCCGGAGCGCTTCCTCGAGACGCGCGTCTGCCGGGGAGCGTCGATCGGCGCGGGGGCGACGCTGCTGCCCGGCATCAGCGTCGGGCGCAACGCGATCGTGGGCGCCGGCGCGGTAGTGACCCGCCCCGTGCCGCCGAACGCGATCGTGGTCGGCAACCCGGCCCGCATCAGCGGCTACTCGGGCTCGGAGGGCCCCCTCGAGGCCGAGGCCCTCGCGCCGCCACCGGAGGGCCCTTCCAGCGTCGAGTCACGTGTGGCCGGAGTCACGGTGCACAGGGTCCCGCTGCGCCGCGATATGCGCGGCAGCCTGGTGGCCTCGGAGTTCGACGAGGACATCCCCTTCACGCCTCGCCGCTCGTTCCTGGTCTTCGACGTTCCGGGCGCCGATATCCGCGGAGAGCACGCCCACCGCAGCTGCCACCAGTTCCTCATGTGCGTGCGCGGTGGGTGCTCGGTGATCGTGGACGACGGAGAAGCCCAGGAGACGCTGCGCCTCGACCATCCGACCGTGGGTCTCCACGTTCCCCCCATGGTCTGGTGTGCTCAGTTCAAGCACACCCCGGACGCCGTGCTGCTGGTGCTGGCCTCCCATCGCTACGACGCCGACGACTACATCCGCGACTACCAGGAGTTCCTCGAAGCGCGTCGCGGCGGGGAGGCCTGAGCGGCCCGCGTTACTGCACGAAGCGCTCCCGACCCTCCCAGTAGGGCTTTCGCAGCTCCGTCTTCAGGATCTTTCCCGATGGATTGCGTGGGATCTCGGCCAGCCGCTCCACGGACGTCGGGCACTTGAAGTGGGCGATTCGCCCGCGACAGTGCTGGATCAGCTCCGCCTCGCTGGGGTCGGTCCCCGGGGCCGCCACGATCAGCGCCTTCACCGTCTCACCCCACTTCTCGTGGGGAACGCCGATGACCGCGCAATCGGCGACTCCGGGGTGGGCCATCAGGGCGTTCTCCACCTCGGCCGGGTAGACGTTCTCGGCACCCGACACGATCATGTCCTTCACCCGATCGTGGATGAAGACATAGCCGTCCTCGAGATAGCCGGCGTCACCGGTGCGGAACCAGCCACGGCCGTCGTCGCCGCGGCCCTCGGGAAACGCCTCCCGGGTGGCGGCATCGTTGCGCCAGTAGCTCTTCATGTTCTGCGCGCTTCGGATCCAGATCTCGCCCACCTCGCCGTCGGCGCGGTTGGCCCCGGTCTCCGGGTCCACGATCCTCACCTCCACGTCTCCCCAGGGCTGTCCCGCCGAGCGCAGGAGATGCGCGCGCGGTCCACCCGGATCGTGGTCGGCTGCACGCAGGATCGTGACGCCCCCGGTCGTCTCGGTCAGCCCGTAGGCCTGCACGAAGTCGCAGCGGAGCGTCTCCATGGCGCGGACGAGCACGCGCTCGGTGATCGGGCTGGCGCCGTAGCCCACCATGCGCAGCGAGTCGAAGTCGACGTCCTGGACGCCCGGCGTTCCCAGCAGGATCTGGAGCACCGCGGGGACCAGGAAGGCGTTGGTGATCCGGTGCTCGGCGATCGCCTTCAGGATCTCCGCCGGATCGACCTCGCGCAGCAGCACCGACTCGGCGCCGTTGAAGAGGCCCACCACGCCCCAGCCGGATCCGGCGATGTGGAAGAGGGGCATCGCGACGAGATTCACCGATTGCCGGTCGAAGCTCCACTCGGACGAGGCCGTCGGCATCATCGAGAAGAAGTTGCGGTTCGTGAGCTCGACGCCCTTCGGGTGGCCGGTGGTTCCCGACGTGTAGAGCTGGTAGCAGGTGTCGTCCAGATCGCTGGGCACCATCGGGTCTTCGGCGGGCTGTCCGGCCAGCCACGTGTCGAAGCCCTCGTGATCGTCGGATCTTCCGATGACGACCACCTTCTTCAACCCGGGCAGCTTCATCTCGGCCAGGTGGCCCAGGAATTCCTCGCCGATGACCAGCAGCTTTGCCTCGGCGTCTTCGATGACGTAGGCCATCTCCGGCGCTGCGAGGCGCCAGTTGACCGCCACGGTGACGGCGTTGAGCTTGCCGGCGCCGAAGAGCAGCATGAAGTACTCGGGGCTGTTCTTGTCCAGGAACGCGACCCGGTCGCCCGGGCCCAGGCCCGCGGCCCGCAGCCCCTGGGCGACGCGATTCGCCGCGGCGTCGAGCTCGGCGAACGTCCAGGAGCGCTCCCGGAAGACGAGTGCCTTCGCCTCTCCGCGCTCCGCGGCGTGCACGCGGGTCAGGTCGCCCAGGGTGGTGATCTCTCGGCTCATCGGCCCTCCCGATCGTGGCGCGCTCGGAGCCGAGTCGCGCCGGTCCCACCCATCAAAGACGAGCGGCGCCGCCGACGCAAGCGGAATCGCGGTGCAGCGCAGCTACCCGCAGCAGCTCCTCTCGCTCGGCGGAGGCGGGGCCGGCTCGCCGAAGGTCTCCGAGTCCCCGCGGAACTGATAGAACTCCCACATCAGGCCCTGGGGGTCGTGGGCGTACACGGTGGTCTTCCTGGCATAGCAGCAGGTCTCGTCGAGAATGACCCGATCGGCCAGGCCGGTGGGCTCGAGCCGCTCGGCCGTTGCGGCGACCTCGTCGGCCTCCATCTCGAAGCCCACGTGATTGAGCCGCTCCGAGGCGTCGGGATCCTCGAAGAGCACCAGCTTGATGGGAGGGTTCTCGACGGCGAAGTTGGCGTAGCCGGGCTTGCGCTTGTTCAGTCGCGCCCCCAGGAGCTTCTCGTAGTAGGGGATCGCCTCGTCTAGATCGCGCACGTTCAGGGCGAGCTGGAATCGCATGGTTCCTCCTTCGTGTCCGGCGGCCGTATCGCGGTCGCCTATTGTCTCTATAATTCCAATAATATAGAGATAATTTCCCATCGTCAACCCCGGCATCGCCTCGCATTCGTTGGCGGTCCCGAATGCCCGATACCTGGGTTAGGCTGGACTTCGCCCCCCAGAGAGCCATTGCCATGCACAGAGGATTGCCGCTCTGCGGCGTCTTCGTCCCGCTCTGCCTGGGGCTGCTGATCGGGGGCCTGCTGGCTCCAGAGCGAGCGGATGCTCAGCGCTCCCGGCGTGCGCCGGACCTCAGCACCCCCGAGTCGGCGGGCACGGACTCGACCTACATCGACGCCCCACCGCTTCCGGGCGTCGACATCCGCAAGGCGCTGCGCTTTCAGCTCTCCTCCGGATTCATCCCGGCTGCGGACTTCGACCCGGGAAGCGTCGATCTCTATGCCCCGGTGCTCCGCGGCCAGTTCACCTTGCCGATCAAGGACCGCGCCGTGGTGCGCGTGGCGCTGCAGCTCGGCATGAGCCGCTACCGATTCAGCGATGCCGCGCCGTTCGAGGACGTCGACGACCCCCTCGATCTCTACACCACGCGGCTCAGTGTGAGCGGCGCCTATCAGCTCACCGACGAGGACTGGCCCGGTTTCTTCGAGAACGAGGCATGGTCGGTCGTCGGAAGCGTGTTTGGCCAGTCGACCTGGGAGGACAGCCAGATCGACGAGGGTGCCAGCAGCGGGATCGGGCTCGGGCTCGGCTACCGGATCCCGCGCCGTCTCCAGCTGTCCCTGGGCGCCGTGGTTCGGGGCCAGCTCGAAGAGGGCGGGGTCGACGTCGGCCCCTTCGGCTCGATTCGCCTGAAACTCAGCCGGAACCTGGTGCTGCGGGACCGCGGTCTCGGGGGAATGCTCGAGTACCGGGTGCGACGCGATCTCGAGATCTTTGCCAGCATGTACCGCAACTCCGACAGCTTTCGGCTGATGGACCGCTTCGGCGAGGACGATCTCACCTTTCGCGACCGCCGCTGGCTCGCGGGGGGCGGGTTCGAGTACCGCTTCAGTCGCTACTTCCGCATGAAGCTCGAGGCGGGAGCTGTCACCTCGCGTAAGATCCGGATCCACTCGGACGACTTCGGGGGCTCGATCCTGAGCGAGAGCTCGGATCCGAGCGCCTACTTCGACGTCCGCTTCGAGATCCGCCCGGGCGGGCGCTAGTCCCCGCCCTCTCGCGTCCACGCGTCCGAGCGCTCGTAGCCCAGGGCCAGCAGGGCCTCGCCGGCCTCGCGCTGGAAGAAGGCGCGGTCCGCCGGCGTGAATGCATCCCGCCAGCGCCGAGGCCTGCGGCGCCCGCTGGGATCGCTGAGGACGGTCGTCACCGGGGGGTGGCGGGACGCGAGGCGCCACCAGCGTGCCTGCCACGCGCCGCGCAATCGGGCCGGAAGCAGGGGCTCCTGGAAGCGCGGCGTGAGTCCGAGCTCCCCGCCGAGCCGCTCGAGGGCGGCGCGTGGATCGGAGATCAGCCCCTCGTAGGCGAGCGGGCGGACGCCCGCCACCGAGTGCCAGCGCATCACGTGGTCCGCCCAGCGGCGGGGACGACTCATGCCGTCCTCCTGCTGGCGCAGGAACTCGGAGAGCTTGCAGCGCGCGCGCGGGTCGAAGGCCTGGAAGTAGAGGTGGAGCGAGCACATGACGTCGCGGCCGTCGCGGTGAACGGAGTAGACGTCGGCGTCGTCGAGCAGCGCATCCACGAAGGCTGAGTGGGCGGGTCGAAAGCGCTCGAAGCCGGGCAGGGCGTGGGTCTTCACGATGGGCCTTCGGGCGCGTCGGAGCAGGGCCAGGGCCCGGGTCTCCCGCAGCGGTCGCCGGCTCGCCAGCAGGAGGTCGAGATTCAGGTAGAGGGCGTGGAGGGGCTCGCCCAGCCGCTTGCGCGCATCGCAGGCCTCGAACTGACGGCGGAGCAGATCGATCGTGAGGTGGGTCCCGGAGCGGCGGTGCGTGACGAGCACGATGCGGCGCCCGATCCCGTGGAGCCCTGTACGGGTCACGGGGGCCTAGTAGCCGTATCGGCGCTGGAGCGCCCGGTTGCGCCGCGCGATCACCGCCGATCGCTCGTCCTGGGTGAGGCGGGGGGTGTCGGGCGGAAGCGCGTCGCGGAGGTCTGCGAGCTTCAGGCGGCGCAGCGTCGGCTTCGGCGTCCGATCCGCGAAGAGGAAGCGCACCGCCAACGTGCCGCGCTCATTGCCCTCGGTGTCCAGCCAGTTCGGCACGCCCGGATCCTCGTGGGCGATGACCCCACGGAAGATCCCGTCGCCATCGAGCCGCGCCCAATGGCCGTTGAGGGAGGTCTGGCGCTGCCCGAACTCCAGGGACTCCCACCAGAAGTTCGTGAGCGCCGCGCCCCACATCCGGCAGGGCGGGACCTCGAACTCGAGGACCACCGCCTCGTCCGGTGCGCAGGCGAAGGGACCCATCCCGTAGGACTGGCCGTGCAGACCGGGTCGGTCCACGTCGTCCCCGACGTCGAAGACCAGCAGCGTGTTGGGCTCGAGGGAGAGGAGCAGGCGACTCACCCGGTCCCAGCAATGGACGCCGGCGTCGAGCCAGGTGTGGAGCGTCTCGAAGTGGCTGGCGAGCCGCTCGGCGGTGAGGGAGGGGCGCGGGTAGCGGGCTCCGATCCGCTCGATCGAGAAGACGGCGGGCCGCTCGCGCTCCCAGTCGTCGAAGTACTGGCGCACGAGCACGTGGCTCGCGTCCGGGTCCAGGGCGAGCCAGTTGCCGCCGGCCTCCGGACGCTCGCTGGCCAGGGTGATCGAGAATCCGCCCTCCGCGTCGACGGCGAGGTCTTCCGCCGACAGGAAGGAGACCGTGCGCCAGGCGTCCTCACCGCCACCGAAGGCGGGGATGTGGCCGTCGCCCATGTGTCCCGTGTTGACCTGGAATTCGAGGTGGCGTGCGCTGCCGCGCGTTCCCTCGATCCGGTAGGTCGCATCACCCCGGACCCGGGCCCAGGAGTAGTTGCAGTCCGGGTTGTCGAGCCCCCAGCTCATGGCGTTCTCGATCATCCGTCCGAAGGTCGGATGATCGGGGTCGTCGCACTCGAGGCAGACGCGGAGCCCCGCGGCGAGGAAGCGGGAGACGTAGCGGAGACCGGCGGCGCGCTCGTCGGCTCCGGTGGGCGCGCCCTTCGCCGTGACGACGCCCACGAGGTCCTCGACCCGCCGCGCGAATCCGCGCCACAGGGCTGTGTTCGCGACGTCCTTCGGCTCGAGCTCGGACACGCCCCCTCCCGGCCGGCGGATTCTATCGCAGGGCGCCCCGGGTTTGGCGCGTCGCGCGCCGCGCACTACCGTGCGCCGAAGACGTGAGTCGAAGCGAAGCGAAGAGGGAGCTCGTGCTCGTGGGTGGCGGGCACGCACACGTCCAGGTGCTGCGCCGCTGGATGATGGCGCCGCTGCCCGACGTCCGCCTCACCGTGGTGCTCGATCGCCCTGTCGCGGTCTACTCCGGGATGGTGCCCGGCTTCGTCGCGGGCGAGTACGAGGCCCATGAGCTCGAGATCGACGTCGTTCCGCTGGCGCGGCGGGCCGGGGCGAGGGTGATCCTCTCCGCGGCGATCGACGTCGATCCGACGGCCCACCGCATCGCGCTCCAGGGGCGTCCGGCGCTCGGCTATGACGTCGCGAGCCTCGACGTCGGATCGACGGTGCGGGGGCTCGACCTGCCCGGCGTTCGCGAGCACGCCTTCGCCACCCGCCCGATCCGCGAGTTCGTCGACCGCCTCGACGAGCGGCTCGACGGGCTGCGCAGCGGCGAGGCCCGGGTGGTCGTGGTGGGGGCGGGCGCCGCCGGTGTCGAACTCTGCCTCACGCTCGACGCGCGCCTGCGCCGCCGCGGGATCGGGCCCCGGATCACCCTCCTCGATGCCTCGCACCGCGTGCTCGCGGGTCTACCGGCGCGGGTGAGCCGACGGGTGTCGCGTGAGCTGGCGCGCCGGGGCGTCGCGATCCGCGGCGGGGCCCGGGTGCGGGAGGTCCGCAAGGGAGGCATCGCACTCGAGGGTGACGACCTGCCCGCGGACCTGGTCGTGTGGGCCACCGGTGCGGCGCCCCACGCATCCCTCGAGACCGGTGCGCTGCCGCGAGACGAGTCCGGCTTCGTCCGGGTCCGCCCCACGCTCCAGGTCGTGGGCCAGGACGACCTCTTCGCCGTCGGCGACTGCGCGGCGCTCGAATGGGCGCCGTGGGTGCGCAAGGCCGGAGTGTTCGCGGTGCGCGAGGCCCCCGTCCTCGACGCCAACCTGCGCGCACGCCTGCGGGGGCAGCGTCTGCGCAGCTATGCGCCCCAACGCGACTTCCTGATGCTGCTCAATCTCGGCGGCGGCCTGGCGTTGGGCACGAAGTGGGGCCTGGTGGCGGCGGGCACCCGTGTCTGGCGGCTGAAGGACTGGATCGACCGTCGCTTCATGGAGCGCTTCCGCGTGCTCGATCCGGGCGGTGCACCCGCTGCCAGCTTCCCGTCTCCGGAGTCCATGGGAATGCAGGAGATGGCCTGCGGAGGGTGCGCTGCGAAGGTGGGTCAGAGCGCCCTCTCCCGCGCGCTCGATCGACTTCCGCCCGCCCCGCCCGATGCCTCGGTGCTGCGCGGGCTCGCCGAGCCCGATGACGTCGCAGCCCTGCGGCTGCGGCGCGGCGACGTGCTGCTCGCCACCGTGGACGCCTTCCGCGCCTTCACCGACGATCCCTGGCTGGTCGGGCGCGTCGCGGCGGTGAACGCCGTCTCCGACGTGCTCGCGAAGGGCGGTGCGCCGCGCCACGCCCTCGCCCTCGTGACCGTGCCCGAGCAGGAGGGGGACGCTGCGGAGGAGACGCTCTATCAGGTGCTGGCGGGCGTGCGCGCTGCGCTGGATCCGCTCGGCATCGCCCTGGTGGGCGGCCACACCACCCAGGGCCAGGAGCTCTTCGTCGGTCTGGCGATCACCGGCGAGCCGGCGGAGTCGGAGCGGGTCCTGCCCCTCGACGCTGCGCAGCCGGGCGATGCGCTGATCCTGACCAAGGCGCTGGGAACCGGGGTCCTGCTGGCGGCGGACATGCAGGGGCGGGTGCCGGGCCCGGTCGTCGCGACGGCCCACGCGGCGCTACTGCGCGACAACGCCGCGGCGGCTCGTGTGGCCCTCGACTGTGGCGCTCGCGCCTGCACCGACGTCTCCGGGTTCGGCCTGGCGGGACATCTCGGCGAGCTGCTGCGCGCCAGCGGCGCGTCGGCCCGGCTGGAGCTCGCGGCGCTGCCGGCCCTGGACGGCGCGCTCGCGGCGTTGATGCGCGGGATCCGCAGCACCTTCCACGCCCAGAACGCGGCGTCCCGGCGCGGCCTCGCGCTCTGGCCGGCAGCGGCCGCCGCTCCGGCCCTCGAGCTGCTCTTCGATCCCCAGACGTCGGGCGGGCTCCTCATGGCGGTGCCGAGGGAGCGGGCCCAGGAGGCGATCGGTGCCCTTCACGCGGGAGGTGACGCGGGCGCACGGGTCATCGGCTGGGTGACGGAGCCGCGCAGCGACGGGGCCCGCTTCGAGGTGGTGCTCGACGAGGGGGGGCTGGGGGCCACGGCTCCGGAGCGCGCTTGACAAGCCCCGCGCTTCCGATTACCCAACGAAAATCCCGAGTTCCACTGGGGGGATGATGCGTTTTTGCCTCACCCGACCCAGAGCGGACAGGGCCTGATTCGAAAACAGCGCTATGCCTGGCGGATTCCGGGCACTCGGGGGGAGCGGAGGCACCCGGCCACCGTCCCCGCTGACGGGCAGGAAACAGTGGGCAAGGTCAAGATCGCCATCACCGGAGTGGGAAACTGCGCCAGCTCGCTGGTCCAGGGTCTCAGCTACTACGCGGACAAGGGGCCCGAGGACGCGACCGGGCTCATGCACTGGGACCTGGGCGGCTACCGACCCCAGGACGTCCAGGTCGTCGCGGCCTTCGACGTCGATCTCCGCAAGGTGGGGAAGGACGTCTCCGAGGCGATCTTCGAGAAGCCGAACTGCACAGCGGTCTTCTGCTCACAGGTTCCGAAGACGGGCGTGCGCGTGCGGATGGGCCGGATCCTCGATGGCGTCTCCGAGCACATGGCCGCCTACCCGGACGATCGGCGCTTCATCGCCTCGGATCAGGAGGAGGCCTCGGCGGAGGAGATCGTCGCCGCGCTGCGCGAGTCCGGTGCCGACGTGCTGGTGAACTTCCTTCCGGTGGGCTCCGAGCAGGCCACCCGCTTCTACGCCGAGTGCGCGCTCGAGGCGGGCGTCGCGCTGGTGAACTGCATCCCGGTCTTCATCGCGAGCGACCCCGAGTTCGCGGCGCGCTTCGAGGCTCGCGGGCTGCCGGTGATCGGCGACGACATCAAGGCGCAGCTCGGAGCGACCATCACCCACCGCATGCTCACCGATCTGTTCCGCCGGCGCGGGGTCGCCCTGGAGCGGACCTACCAGCTCAATACCGGCGGCAATACCGACTTCCTGAACATGCTCAATCGCAGCCGGCTGGAGTCGAAGAAGGAGTCGAAGACCGAAGCGGTCCAATCCGTCGCCGCCTCGCGCATCGCCGACGAGAACATCCACGTCGGGCCCAGCGACTACGTGCCCTGGCAGAACGACAACAAAGTGTGCTTCCTCCGCATGGAGGGAAAGCTCTTCGGCGACGTGCCCATGAACATCGAGCTGCGCCTTTCCGTGGAGGACTCCCCGAACTCGGCGGGCGTCTCCATCGATGCGATTCGCTGTGCGAAGCTCGCCCTCGATCGCGGACTGGCCGGCGCGATCCACGCCCCGGCTTCGTACTTCATGAAGCACCCGCCGGTCCAGACCAGCGACGACGAGGCCTTCCAGCGCACCGAGGACTTCATCCGCGGCGACGGCTGAGCGCTCAGTCGCTCGCGCCCGACGCCCGCTCCGCCACCCGCCCCGCGTACCTGGCGTCGAGGTGGCCCGCCTCGTAGAGCCATCGGATGGCGTCTTCGCAGCTCTCTCGCACGTTCCGGAGCTCCACGCCGAGCCGCTCGAAGTCCTGCGACGCGACCGCTCCGGGCCAGCGGGTCGCGAAGTCCATCGCCTCCCGGGTGAGCGGATAGTCGAAGGGGTAGACGCGCTTCACCAGGTCGCCGAGCCGGCCCAGGGCGCGCAGCAGCGGGCCGGGGACCGGGATCCGCCGGACCCGGCGCGCCGTGACCTCGTCCATCAGGGCGACGGTTTCTGCCCAGGAGAGCATGCGCCCCGGAATCACGTAGCGCCCACTACCGGCCGGTGCGTCCACCAGGCGGGCGTGTACGACCGCCAGGTCGCGGACGTCGAGGAGGGAAAGGCCCGAGGAGGTGATGACCATCAGATCCCGCAGGAAGGCCCGGAGCATGTGGTTGCCCTCGGACAGGCCGGGGTCGTCGGGGCCGATCACTCCGGGCGGGTAGGTGATGCGAATCGGCGCCCCCGCCTGCTGGAGCCGGCGGACGAAGCGCTCGCCGTCGGCTTTCGAGGTGGCGTAGGCACTGCGGGCCTGCGAGGGCTCGGCGTCGGCGTGGATCGGGGGCCCACCGGGTTCGAAGAGCGCGCTCTGGCTCGAGACGTAGACGATCGAGCAGAGGCCCCGCTCGTGGGCGCCTCCCACCACCAGCTCCACCGCGCGGATGTTGGTCTCCAGGATCTCCTGCGCCCGGCTCGACTCCAGCGCCACCACGGCGGCTGCGTGCACGACGGCCTCACAGCC